>Ga0137394_10000912_pt1 | contig 20842 bp, 14 predicted proteins | sample czobulk116metaG_FD_108278 | JGI IMG/M metagenome (GOLD analysis project Ga0137394, IMG submission 108278) | Vadose zone soil microbial communities from Angelo Coast Range Reserve, California, USA - czobulk1.16 metaG | ecosystem: Environmental > Terrestrial > Soil > Vadose zone | place: USA...
CCAAGGTTGACGAATCATGTTTAGCGAGACGCGTCCCGTGACCCGTTCGTAAAAAGAGGCGCCCTCTTCGATATTAACTTTGCCCGTCAGACTCAGATGCAAAAGCTCGTCGGTAGGCAGTTGTCCTCGTCGCTCGCCCATGGCAACGACAATGCGATCGATGTTCTCGCGCCTGACTACTTCATCCAATTCCGATGTGAGACCAATCACACGTGGGTTAATAAGACTCTTGCCCAGGAGTTGAGCGTCGGTTCCGACGAAGCCGGCGATGCGGTAACCGGCGTCGGGACGGTCGAGCATTTCTCGAGCTACTTCAATTGCCAGCGTTCCCGAACCGACGATCAATATCTTTTCGCCAAAATCAGGGTGGCCAAGCAGCCAGTGAATAGAAACTCGCCAACTCACCATCAGTGCCAGTGCGAGCGGCAGAGCAATAAGGAAGATGCCCCTGCCCAGCATAAGTTGAGGAAACGCATAGAAGGCAAAAGCCAGGGCGATCCAGGCGAGGCCAAGCGCTTGTACGAGTCTGAGCACGAGCTCGCGCCGGTCGTGCATGACAACGAAGTCGTAAAGATCGAAGAGATAGAAGGCAGCAAGGCAGAAGACCGTGGCAAAGCCGGCTTTCAGAAATCCTTGCCGAAGCAACAATTCCATATGAGCGTCTTCAACTCCCAACCGTAAATACACACCACCCACTATCGCGCCAAAAACAACTGCGGCTTCGGCGAGAAGCAATAAGGTGGTACGAGTATTTGCGCGAGAGGCTCTCAACTTGCTATGGCCACCTCTTCTTCACTGTCAACTACAAGCCGTAACTTCTCTTTACTGGGAGGAGTGTCTTCCGGGCGGTAATAGCGCTGCTGGTAGTAGTAACTATTGGACTCTAGCTCCTCATCAGCACGATTTAGAACGACGCCCAACATTCGTTCGCGTGGTAGTGTTTCCAAAAGCTTATCGACCAGCGCATAACGTGTTTTGCCGGAACGCACCACCATCAAAGCACCGTCAGCTCGATTAATCAGCACATTGGCATCGGTAAAGATCCCGAGTGGAGGCGCATCGATAATAATGAAATCAAACATCTGCCGCGCTTCCGAAATTACGCCTGCATAGGTCGGACCAGAAAGTAAATCAGCAACGTCGTCGCGCGGATTCCCACCTGGAAGTAAATAGAGTCCGGCAGGATCCAGGCGAACGATGGCATCCTGCAAAGTGAGTTCGCCTCCCAATACTTCGGAGAGTCCGCGGGGTGCATCAATTCCCAGGTATTCGGTGGCGCAGGGTTGACGCAAGTCGCTATCTATGACAAGAGCACGAACGCCTTCTGTCTGGGCCAGAAGCCAGCCAAGATTCAGCGCAGTGACAGTCTTGCCTTCACCCATTCCGGCGCTGGTAATCACAAAAGTGCGCATTTGCTCACGCTCACCTGCTTGCAGAATTCTGGTGCGAAGTGAGCGAAACTGTTCGCAGTAGGCAGAACGCGGCTGGGTGATAGCCACGAGATGAGGCTCGACGCGCGCCGCCGAAACGTCGTAAGCGACGAAACTTCTGGCGCGCGCCGGCCTGGCAGCGTTCAAAGTTGCCCCAGCAGCACGCGAGCCCATTCCGATGGGGAGTGCCGTCCCTTCGGGTGCATTCGCAGTGTGCGCAGTGAACGCTGAACTTTTCACGGTGTTCTCCGCGCCGGCGAGAATAGAAGACAAGCTGTATAGCTGCTCCTCAATCTGTTGCGCCGAGAGGGCTATCCGTGGATTGCGACTCTCGTCGCGATTCTGTGATTCCGATGACTGTCGGTGCGAGGTCAAAGCTGGCCCAGTGGCCCCAGACCGTCTTAATGCGTCGTAGACTCTGCCCATGATTTCTCCTTGTAGGACAGACATTCTTGTCTGTCTTTCTTTTCGCTGACTAAGCAAGACAGACAGGAATGTCTGTCCTACTAGTTGGTAGGATCGCCATTCCCATTGCCTGCAGCCCAGAGTTCTGCGCGTCCGGCTGCAGAAAAGATCCTGGCTGCCAGTTCTTTCTCTTCACCAGCCTGCAGTCCGCGATCAGGCCGAGGCAGCATGTCGAAACTTTCAGCTACTTCTTCGATAATTGATCGGCTAATGGTTAGTTCTCCGGAGGCATAACCGGCGAGCAAAGCGTTGTCGCAGAGGTTGTTGATGTTGCGAGGAATTCCTTCAGTGCAGCGATAGATGTAATCCACGGCCTCGGGCGAAAACAAATCGGTGCGGACCGCGCCGCTGACGAGTAGTCGGGAGGTTATGTACCTATCCGTTTCCTCAACGTTTGGCAACGGCTTGATTACACAACGAAGAGCGACTCGCTGTTTCAGTTGGCGCAAATCCGGATTATTCAGAACGTCGCGCAATTCTGGTTGACCGGTCAGGACTATCTGGAGCTGCTTGGCGGTATTTGATTCGAAGTTTGACAGCAGACGAATCTCTTCGAGCACGCTGGGTGAAAGGCCTTGAGCTTCGTCAATAATTAACACTGTGCGTAAACCGCGGGAGTGGCGTGATTCCAGCGCTTGACCGAGGGCTACAAGGAGTTCCGGCTTCGTTTCCCATTTTTGTACGTCGAGCAGACTCGCGGCGTGTTGGTAAAACTCGGTAACCGACAGCCGCGGGTTGAAGATGTATGCGACCAATACCGTGCGGTCAAGGCGCTGCATCATCCAACGCAGAATGGTTGTCTTGCCAGTTCCAACCTCGCCAGTCACTACGATCAATCCCTTACCACTTTCAATTCCGTAGTGGAGATTAGCCATCACTTCCGTGTGCGACGGAGTGAAATAAATGAAGCGCGGATCGGGAGTCAGCGCAAAGGGCAATTCTTTTAACCCGTAGAATTCTGCGTACACTTCGTAACCTCCGAATGCCGACATCTAGTTTGTGCCGGATTTTTTCTCGAATGCTTCCACTTCGCTCGATGGGGAGGACCGGCCGCTAAACAGCAAAGCGCTCAAACACCTGCGTAAGTTTCAGGATCAACGCCAAGGCGGGGATGGCTACAATACTCGCTGCAAATGCAGCAGCCAGTAACAGCTTGCGGCGCCGTGGAAGCCTGCGAGCCTCCTGGGGCGTTAACAATTCGGGCAAAGTCAAGAGCACCGGTAGAGATGTATAGTGCGCAGCATCTTCACTTGTTTGAATAGTAAACAATCGTGGGACTTCAAATATTCCGGCTAAAAGAAAGCCGACCGCAAGACCGACCGCTAATCCCATGCCCATTAGCATGAAGCGCTTCGGCGCCACTGGACGAACCGGCAAGTTCGCGGGATCGACAACCTGGATGCCTTCGCCTTGCTGTTGATTGGCGGCGTCGGCGCCGAGGCCAATCTTCTGGGCCTCTGTCAGGAGCTGGTCGTAAGAGGTTTTCTTTGTTTGATAGTCGCGCTCTAATGCTCCGAGTGCAACTTCGGCACTGGGAACCTCATTGATTCGATCCATCACTTGACCGACTTGCTTTTCGATATCACCAAGCATACGTTGCTCACGTTTGACCTCGCCGTCAACAAGCTGTAACTCGGCTTCAAGGTTAGCAACGGCCAGGTCGGGACGATCGCGCAGTTTCTCCTGCTTCTCCTTGATCCTTTGTTTCCATTCCGTAATCATCTGGTCCATGGCTGCTTTGACCGAGTCGACTTCCGCCTGTTTAGCCAGTACATCTGGATGCTTGGGTCGCAACTCAGTCAGCATGCGCGTCAACTGCGATTCTAAATCTGCCTTACGGGCGACAAGTTGAGACCAGGCGAGCGTGGTTTTGGGGTCCGTGGTGTTTTCAGCTACATCGTCCTTCAACTGATCCGAACTCTTCTTTACCAAGGCGAGCTGTGTGGTCAACGCTGAGCGACGATCTTGAAGGCGGCCCACGTCGGAAATATAAGCCTTTTGCTGCTCTCGTAATCCTGACAACTGACCTACGAGAGAAGCCGCTTCGGAAGGCAAGTTACCGACATTCTTCTGCATGAAGTCGAGTCGCTGTTTATCGACAGCGTCAAGCTCCTCTTTTGTCTGATTGACCTGCTGGTCTATGAACTGTTTAGCGGACGTCGTGGAGTTGATGGTGTTCTTGGTTTGTTCGTCGATGTATTTGCTGGCCAATTCAGCAGTGACTGCTTGCGTAGTCTTTGCGTTGCGGCCACGGTAAGTGATGTTGAAGCCGTTAGTGATGTCGTTGCGGCTGGTGTTCACCTCGACCGTGATGCTCTTGCGCATGTAGTCGATGAGCACTTCCCTCGGCTCACCGCGGGCTTTTTCCGTTTTGTAAAGGTCATACTTCTCTATCAATGGCTCGAGTGAGCTGCGGCTGGTAACAACCTGCGCAATGCTGTTTATCTGGCGCGTCAGCCCGTCTTCTGTAACTGTGGGAACGACGGAATTGGGTAGGGTTGAAGGCTTCACCACAATCAGCGTCGAGGATTGATATAGGTCGGGTAATTGAATCACCACGACCGCCACTGCCATCGCAATCGCAATTGCTGGAAGAATGATTAGCCATTTGCGCTTCCGGACAATCTTGCCGTACTCGCCTGGCGTCCGCTGCCGAAATTGAATGCTCATGGGGCGTCTCCTCGGAAGTAGCTTCTAAAGCGTGGACAAAACGTTGCGAGCCTCGTCAGCTTCCGTAAACGGCGCCTTATCGCTCAACTTCATTGCTTGTTCCAACGCACGTCGCGCGGCCTCTTTATCGCCCTTAGCCTTTAGAGCCATGCCGAGGTGGTATTGATAATTTGCCGACGGACTGCCACCGCCAGTTTTGGCTGAACGTTCATCCAGCTCTACCGCCTTTTTCAGTTGTTCAATCGCAGCGCCGTAGAGTCCTTTCTTGTAGTAAACCCAGCCCAGCGTATCGATGAAACCCGGAATGTTCGGATTCTTCTGGACCACTCCCTGAGCAAGCCGCACTGCTTCGTCGAGATTGCCCTTGCCGTTCGCCGCGTAGAGCCAGGCCAGGTTATTCGCAGCAATCACGGCGTTTTGATCTTTGCCTAGCGCCTTTCGATAGCTCTCGGCGGCGGCATCGTAGTTTTTCCGTGAGTCGTCGAGCATGCCGATCAGCGTGTAGGCCGTGGCATTGTCCGGCCTGCGTTCGAGAATCTTTTGATACTCAGCGATCGCTCGATCTTCCTGTTTCGTGTTAATGAACAAGGCACCCAACGAGGAATATGCGGCGATGTAGTTGGAATCCAGCTCCAGGGTTTTACGCAGCTCTACTTCAGCCTGGCCAGAGTTGCGCTCGAACCCATAGATTTGCGCTTTGAGATAGTGGAGTGATGCATTAGCCGGATACGTATTTAGTATTTGATCTATCCGCGCGTGAGCCTTATCCAACTCGTTCTTGTAGGCATATAGCCGGATTAGTCCGCTTAACGCGTTGAAGTTGGTGCTTTCGATGGCCAAAGCATTCTCGTAGAAGCCCGCAGCTTCATCGGCTTTATTTTCAGCCAATGAGACGCCGGCCAAACTGATGTAGGCATAAGTGTCTCGAGGAACAGCATCGCGTGCCATCATGAAGTCCTGGCGAGCTGCTTGAGCGTTGCCCTGTTCCAGGGCTGCAGAACCGCGAGAGAGATAAGCCTTTGCCCTAATCTCCGCGAGCATTTGGGGCGAGCTTTGGCGATCCGGAGCGGTTTGAGCGAGCCGGTCCAGCAGTTCTGATGAGAGACGCTGCGCGGCCTTAGCATCTCCCGAAGCGAGACTGATCTGGGCCTGCATCAACTTCGCGGGAAGATAGTCGGGATAGTTTCTTTCGAGGTCGCCCGCGAACGCGCGAGCCTGATCCATGTTGCCGAGATTGAAGTTTGCCTGGGCCATAAAATAGAGGCCTGGTCGCGAATTCGGTTCCTGAACGAGTACCTCTTTAAGATCCTGAACGGCGGCCTGCAAGTCATCTGTCTGTCCGGTCTGCGCGCGAACTCTGGCGCGCAATAGCAACGCCTGCCGGTCGTGCTGGTCCTTTGCCAGGACTTCACTGATTTGGGCCATCGCTCCCTGGGTATCGCCTCGCATCAGCAGGATTTCGCCGAGTCGGTATCGGCCCTGGGTGAAATCAGGCGACTTGGCCAGTATTTCCTGATAGATGTGGATGGATTCGTCCAGTCGATTTATTGACGAATAAAAGTCAGCCAGCACAGCCCGGCTTTCCGGTTTCTCTTTATCGAGATCGGCCAGCGCTTTGTAAGCAACTTCTGCCTTATCAAATTCTTTGTTTACAAAATAGAAGCTGGCGAGAACAAACCGTGACGCGCGATTGCTCGGGTCAACCTCAACAGCTTTTCTCATTTCAGCTTCAGCTTCAGTCAGCCGCTTCAACTGCACGAGATACTTTCCATATTCAGTGTGGGCTAATCCGGAGCTATCGTTTACTGAGATCGCGCGCTGAAAAGTTTGTTCAGCCTTCGCCATATCGTTCGTCACGATGTAGAAGCGCGCCAAACTCAGGTAAGACTCAACTCGCTTGGTATCCAGGCTAATTGCATGATTAAACTCGGTGAAAGCCTTATCTCGATCATTCTGCGCATAAAAGACGCTGCCCATCAGGATGTGACCCTCGATGTGATTAGAGTCCTTTTGCAGAATCTCCTTAGCCAGTCGTTCAGCTTCGGCGACTAACTGAGGATTTGATTTCGAGCCGGCAATGTAGTAATTGCCAAGCTTCACGCGGGCGTCGAGGTGGTCAGCATCGAGCTCGGTTGTTTTGCGCAGCTCCTCAAAGGCTTCCTGAAAACGCTGGAGCCCTTCATAGGAACGCGCAAGTCCCCAATGAGCAGAGGCAAGGTTTTCGTCAATCTGGATCGCATTGCGAAACTCAAGCGAGGCTTCCTGAAACTTCTCGTCTTTTAGATAAGCTTCGCCTTGATTGACGTGTGCAATCTTTGCTTTTTCGGGATTAGTGCAGCCGCTTATTGCGAAGAGTGCTGCTAGAAGGACAGACAGAAGGGTGGCGCGATAAAGGGTAACTCGGCACTCAGTTTTCATTCTCTTTTCCTCTCGTCGGTAGCGAGTATTCCTGAAGGTTGTCTACCACCAGGTTGGCTTCCCGATTCTTGTCGTTTTCTCCAGTTCAGCATCTGCGGCGGGCAACGTCACATGATGCGTCCCCTGGAGGGAGACGCTTTTACAAAAAGGTTAATTCCAAAGGATTTCCGCAAATTCGGAGCTATGGTGGCAGGTTTAACGCAAACTTCGCTGAGATAGATCTTCTGGACATTCAGTCTGGAACGAATTCAGGCAGGATGATCGACGAATTGGCGGCAAGATCAACAGCCGCTTGCAGAGCATTGGATTCGGAACCATCAACGGGTGTCATGATCCGGATCATTGCTCCGTCCGACCGGCGCAGCCGGACACTATCAACTACTGTATAGACTTTCCCCCAGTATTCGCTGGCGATGGCGCGGCCGCGGCCTTGATACCAGTAAATCAATAATTCTTTATGGAGGCCGTTTTGGATCAAATATCTGTTTGCAACGAAAGGCGCTCTTCCCTTGGGCGTAATTGTGATCGTTCCTGGCTCGTTCATGACCCAGCCCGCGCCCGGCAAACAATTTAGAGGGCTATGATAGGTAGCTCCGTCACGCTGGCTTACGTAGTAACCCACATAGAAATTCACTACCCGGCCATCGGCCGCCCGATAGTTACGCAGAAGATAATCACTGGCACGTAGAACAGCGACCGTTTGATTGTCGAATTGTTCATCTCCATCAAGTTGTTCCCACGTTCCAATCTGCTTGGGAAAGGCTTTCAACTCTCTGCGCTCGACTCGCGCTTCACCCAAATATTCCCAGGCATTAACTACGACGCCGCCGGCGACGAGCACAGCAAACAGGATTGCGAAGCGCCAACTTTTCATCTATTCCGTTCCTTCCGCTTGCGCAAGCTTTGTTTTTGCCGCTGTCGACGCAATAGATGTTTGACGAGAGACTCGGTTTGGTGGTGGGCTAAGCGATTTGCCCGAAGCGGACTTCGCATGATCCAGAATCCAACCAACGCCAAACAACATTAGGAATGCTACGATATAGAGCACCCAACCGGAAAAGCTGTGAAAGAAGCCATCGGCTACTTTAGTTCCATAGTAGTGGGCGAGTACTCCGGTGCCGCTAACTCTAAACGCATTGGTAAAGATCGCGATGGGTATTGCCGATACCAGGATTAAGGTTGACCGCCAGAAGCTATAGCTCTTTAACGCTGAAATGGTTCGCGCGGCGGGCGATGGGGTTTGGGGGTTCGAGTCACTGCTGAGATTCTCACTATGCGTTCCGTTTCCTACTCGAGGATGAGTGAAATACGCGAAGACTACCGCCAGCGTCACCAGCGTCATTAGCGAGCGTATGCCACTGCACGCTTCGACGACCTCCAACTTCTTCGTCTCAATTGCGCCACGAGGCATTAACTCGATCACGTTTCCCTGCCGCAGCACCGGAATGTCAAAGGCCATCATGGCCCACACAGCACACCGCGACGCAAATAGCTGTAGCGGAAAGGCTATCTTGTTGAAGACTATTGCCGGAATTGGAATTGCCAAAAGCAGCAAGAACAGGGGTACTACCAACAACCGCAGGAGAGCAAAACCCCAACAATAGAGAACAGTCCCCGCCAGTATGAGAACTAATGAGGTTCGCTGCATGAAGAGTTCTGCGCCGGCAGTGCCGGCCCAAAGAGCAAACAGGGCTGACAATACTGCAGTTAATCCCATGATCATCGCCGGCCGCTGGGCCGCGCGCGCAAACACCTCCCGCTGGCTCCAAACGATGTAGGCAATGATGAACGGAATTAACAGACCGTGGGAATAGTTCTCGTCGGTCCACCAATCGTGGCCCAACCTCACAAACACCGTTGCGTACACAAAGACGAGAGCTGAAGAGATGGCGAGAACTCGCCAGACGTGTTTCGAGGGAGGAATACTGAATGGGACACTCATTAGGTTTCTTCAGCCTCGTGTAGGAAAAGGGCAAGTTTTCCGGCGCGAAGCAATGCTGATCAAATCTAAGCTCTCAAACCCAGAATCCACCGCCATCCAGAGCAAACTAGAAGGCGCAACCTGATCTAAACGTCTAAAAAGATCCGAATTCCAACTAGGGCTCGGTTTCATCAGAGTTTGTTAGTTCTGGTCGTCCGGGGGGAGGCGGCGGCTGTCGTTGCTCTGAAACCTTTCTTCGACTGCGAGAACGTTGGTGGCGTGCTTTAGTGCAAGTTTGCGGTTCTTCCACTCTTGCTCCTCGTTCTTGAGCCATCTAGCCTCATTCTTCAGCGCTTGTTCTTCGTTCCGGCGTTGCAGACTTTCTCTCTTCAGCCTCCGCTCACCAATCGACAATCTGAGTTTAATCTGAGTCAGGATGAACTTTCTAGTCTCACAAAAGACTCTTCCGATGCCGGCAAGATCTTCAGCTCGCCATGACATATCCCACCCTCCCGACGAACAAGTCGCACAATCATCCCATTAGGGACACAAGTCTAAGGAGGCAGCGCATCCAGCAAGGGATACTGCAGAATACTTGAATGTCTAAAATGATTTCTTTTCCGTAGGTTGTGACAGAAGTTGTCACGGGAAGTCGAAGGGAACCAGTTTAGATGGTGAGGAATTGCTCACAAACTTGCCCATACCAGGATTTAATCGTTATAGTCGTCACTGACATTTGATCCATGATCGTAGATGAAATGTTTTATCCTCACCGACCTCCGCGCAACCTACGCAAGCGTCTCAAGTGGATAGCTCGCAGGAGACGTGGAGACCAGCGTGCCATTAAGCTGGCGACCACCGTCTTCCAACTCTTCCCTAGATGGTTAGCCTTTGAAAACGCCGCGCTAGAGTTCTTGAAGTCACCCTGCTCCAGGTAAACCTTGCCCAGTTCAAACTCCAGCAGTGCCCTGCGGCCTTCTATTGCTTTCACTACTGCGGGACGCTCTTCTGGCGTGAGTTCGAATGAATTTTCAATCTTGTCATAGACACGCAATTGTCTTTTACTCCGGTTGATCTCATCGCCTGACAGACTGTTCTCATGGCACCGGTAACGCAACAACAATTTTCGCTGATAGGCTAGCCGAGCCCCATGCCGCGCCAAGCGCAACCAGAGGTCAAAATCCTGGGAGTTGCGGAGTGCTTCATCGAAGAGTCCGACCTCAAGGATCGGCGCACGGCGGGCCACGATGCCCGATGTGATCAGACTCTGCTCAGTACTCACCAAACCAAGAAAACTTACTTCACCTACGGAGGGAGCGGTTTTCATGTAAGTTTCCATGTAGGTCTTACCGGCTAACGGTGAATCGCCGAAGTGCATAGCGTCTGCACACACCAAATCAAAGTTGTTCTCGCGAATGAACTTTAGTTGCTCTTCGAGGTAATCTGGCAGCCACCGATCATCTGCGTCGAGGAACGCAATAAACTTTCCCTGGGCCACACGCAATCCTTCATTGCGGGCTGCCCCGGCACCAAGATTTTTCTGTTTGATGTAACGTACTTGATCGATGTAGGGCTCGATTGCTTTTTCAAGCTCAACGGTGTCAGGCGATCCGTCATTAACCACAATCACTTCATAGTCAGTGAAAGTTTGCTGGAAAACGGAATCAAGCGTTTCGCCAATGTAAGTAGCAACATTGTAGGCAGGAATTACAATGCTGACACTAGGCGCTGGGTTCACGAATGTATTCCCTCCTCCGAGGCAGCGCGGCGGAAACTCCGGTCAGCCAGCCTTCGAATTCGATGTTCGACAAACTTGATGCGTCCAGCAATCGGGGAAGCAAGAGAGGATGAGACAGGGGCGAAGCGAAACCAATGTCGCACGTTGTAGCGGAGGTTACGCCCGCTTCTTCAAGCCAAGGAAGAAAAGCCTGATCGTAAATGCCGCTCGGATAACAAAAGTGCGAAGCAAAAGTACCCGTCATCGCCTGGATACTCTTTCGGTTATCTTCGATTTCACGCATAAAGAGTGAACGCTCCGAAGGCACGCGGTGACGATGGGTGTGAAGCTGAATATCCACACCTTCTGCGGAAAGCATCTTCACTTCATCCGGAGATAGAATCTGCAGAAGCCGTTTAGCACGTAACGCGTCATAGTCTAACTTCAGTTGTCCGGCTATCGACTTGGCAAGCGCATCCTTTTCTACCGCCGATAATTTATTGTTGATCGCAAACTGGCGCAGCCTCTCGAGAGCCTTTGCACGCGAGGCATCGTCAGATAGGCCCACCTTTGCTTCCTCCCCCGTAACTTCTCTGAAATCAAGTCCCGCGCTTCGTCCTTTCCAAAGCAGGTAAGAACTCATGACATCAAACACGGGCCGGCGATAATGGGAATAAAAGGTCGTTAGATAAACGGTCACCGGAAAATTGAACTCTCGAAGAATTGGCTGGGCCTCTTTAAGAAAATCGTAGTTGCCATCGTCAAAGGTCAGCGCCACGCACTTTTCAGGCAAATCCTGGCTATACAACAATCGAAGCGCCTCATTCAGTGGCAACACCGTACACCCTGAATCTTTGATCAACTGCATTCTTCGCCGGAAAAAGTCCGGTGTCATGTAGAGAGAAGCATCCCATCGATGCTCATCATCCATAGAGATGCCGTGATAGGCGAGAATCAAAAGACGACGCTGGCGCCAGCGACTCTTGTCAACCAGTCTGAACACTCCAGTCGTCTTGAGTGTGCCGAGCGTCGCTTGCTTAAAGGATTTGAGCATCTATCGAATTCAGCTTCTTGGGTACTGCCTCGTGGCTGGTTGTGTTGGAGTAACGCGCTTCGAACGAACGAGGCCTGAGGTCCCGGATCGCCGCGCTTGCGAAAGACCAGCAAGCCTGGGCGCTGGATCAATTTTGGCAATGAAAAGATCGTACCTGCCGCTCTTCCCCCAGTTTGACGTGAAGGCAATGAAGCGTCCGTCTCGGCTGATGGTCGGTTTCGGGACCGCCCAGTACCCGCTCGTGTCCGAGAGATTATCAATATGTGAGCGATGATGAAAGAGCCGCCGAATTCGCTGCGAGCCATCCATCGCGATCTGCATCACTTCATTTTCAAAGGCGCCTGTTTCCGGTAGTCCAGTTATTCCCGGGTCATCATACAGCCCGACCGTCGCCCAGCTCTCATCATCCGCATAGAGGCACGTGTGCAGGTCGTTGGTCCAGTCCAACACACCGTTAGCATCCTTAAAATCAAAGAGGATCGAAAACTTATGTGGATTGCTCAGGGAACGAAAGTTGAATCCGCCGCTCCAGTTTCCGTGCCCCACGTTCGTTCGCGTACCAACATCGCCGTGAGAGGGCGCATCGTCCGCCCCAGTCCAGTAAACGGTCTGCCACGTATTAGTCTGCAAGTCCAGAATCTTATGCCTGGAGAGGTCAGCCTGAGTTTTGTTGAGCGGAAAATATATCCAACGGCCACTCTTATCAGGTACGGCTGCGTTGGCATCGAATCTCGTGTTTAGAATGTGCTGTAGCACCGTATTGGTAGACCGTCTCCAAACGATGAAATAAAGTGGATTATCGGGTTTGCCGATTCGGTTCTGCATGAAGGTAAAGATGTCGTCCTTGCCATCCTGGGCAATGTGCATCTCGAAAAGATAGTCTGCCTGACCCGGAGCAAGTTCCGGTGCGAAATCCTTTATTAGTCTAAAGACATTCGTCGAAGGCTTGTAGGTGTAGAGCTTCATCCCCGTCGCTGGATAGGCGGGATTGTAGTAGGCGACATGAACATAGATCAGATCAGGATCGACCCGGGACCAGGTGGCGCCTTGCCAATCAAGAGCCACGCCGCCGGCTAAGGTTGGGGATGTTCGCAGTATCGGTCCCAATGTGAAATTGAGAGGGTCGAAGGCTTTGATTACTACGTCGCCAGAGTTCCCTTTGCGGATCAGTATGCGCGTATTGTCTGAGTTGAAAGTAGGCCACTGTGAATAAAAAGTGCTGCAACCGGGTGAAGGACATTCCGTCGCATCCGTGGCTCGCATGATCAGCGTGCCGAATGTGGGGTCGGTGAACTTGCCGCCCGCACGAGGCAATGCTGGTAGAGGTGGCTCTGGATAGACCCTCCGATCGGTTCGGATTATTCCTGCGGCCCTCTGAACTGTTTTTGACTCTCCGATGGCGGGTCTTGATAACAACCGCATTCCCAAAACTGATGCTGCCACCAGGAGAATGAGACCTCCGCGTACAAACCTCAGGCGACTAGCGTGTCTATGATAATCAAGAGAATACATCTTGCCGCTATTGCCAAATACCGGTAACGGAAGAGTTCAGACTCAGGCGAGAACTGGTGATGCTCCTGCTGGCGCCGGCACCGGGACAATGCAGGATTCAATAATCTGCCAAAGGCGGAGATCGCTGCGCTCCTGTGAAAAGTGGTTTTCGATTCGTTGGGTTGCTGCCCGACCGAGGTCGCCGGCAAGTTGCGGTTCTTGAGCCAGTCGAAGCATGTGTCCCGCCATTCCGTCGACGTCTCCTTCTTCTACGAGAAAGCCAGTTTCATTTTCAACGATAACGTCTGGAATTCCCGCATGACGCGTTGAGACTACCGGTAATCCACTCGCGCCGGCTTCGAGAATTCCCACTGGCGTGCCTTCACAATCGCCGTTGGCAGCCTCCATCGAATGCTGCACGAAACAGCGGGCACTTCGCATCTCTGCTTGCACAGCGGCGGGTGACTGCGCGCCCAGAAATGTCACGACATCTTGAACATTCAATTCAACAGCCAGTTCGCGACACTTATCCAGCAAAGGCCCATCGCCGATCATACGCAGGTGCGCCTCGGGAACAGATCGATGCATCCTTGCAAACGCCTTCAAGGTTAGCTGAGGCGCTTTCTTGTCCACGAACCGGCCGACGGCCAGGAATACCGGCGGTGCGCTCGATGGATCTGCACCCTTGAAGTCGTCGCAATTAATCCCGTAAGGATTGTAATGTACTCTTTCCGGTGGGGCACCGATCGAGATTAGCTTTCGCTCCATCGCCCTTGAGACGGCAATGATTGCCACGGCTTGATGAAACATCAATGGATAGGTTTCCCTGTGTTCGTCGAGTACAGCGCGGACGCTGGCGTCATAGCCATGAAAATGGACGATGAGAGGAATATCCAACTCGCGACACGCATCCATCGTCGCGACACCCGTTGTGCCGTATTCCGCCAACACGGCTACCGCGCCCGCGCGGCGGAAAGCAGCGATGTAAGCCGCCGTAGTTTCATTCGATGCTCCATCCCGCGAGAGCCTTCGTCGCACCTTGTAGCCAATCCGCATGGGCCATGAGAGCACGGGGTTATGGCCCACGCTTGGAGGCCAGCTATGCACTAGCGTCACTTTCGCTGGCAGCCTCTCAATGTGGCCACGAATGAAAGTCTCCGAAAGCGCTGGCAGGTACGGCGCAACGATGCAAATGCACGAATTGAGATCAACGTTGGAGGAAATTTGCAAACCGTCGTCCATAAACTATTGAGAATCACACGACGCCGAGATCACCTTGTAACGTGGTCGTCCTTCTTTCTGGCTAGAACCACGTAGATTGAAGCATCGTTGGAGAGTTTGTCCGGCTGCCGCCGCTCGATGAAGCCGATGAGCAACTGAAAAAACCAGGTGTAGGCAGGTTGAATCACGCGCGGCAGTCTTTCATATGTTGCATCCTGCCATAGTTGCAGTGCACAGGATTCAATTCCAAACACACCCTGAACCATCATTATTTGAAAACCTGCCCTGCGTATCTCTTCCTGGAGGCCATCGATGGTCCATCGCCAATAGTCTGTCGGATCGGGATGATAAGGCCAAACACCATGTGTCGAAAGAACCAGAGAACCACCATCTCGTAACACCCGAAACGCCTCTTTTAGGTACTGATGCGGATCAACTACATGTTCGAGAACTTGCGAAGACAGCACACAGTCAAAACTACCCTCTGCGCAAGGTAGCTCACCAGCCGGGCCAATGTTCAAATCAGCTTGCGGATTACCGGGCAAATCGGCGCCAACATACTTAGGAAATTTTTCTACGAACAGGGACTGGTAAGGTTTATCGGCGCAACCATAGTCGATCACATTCTCTCCCGGCGGAAGCAGATCAGAATCAAGTGTTCGTTGTAACTTCTGGAGGAGCAACTTCAAAGACCAATAGGTTCTCGCCGAGCGACCCGGGCTTGTTCTATTGCCACGCTCTTGAAGCTGGAATGGTTGGTTAGAGTCTGGCTTAGTCATCCAGGCACGATTTAGATTTTAGCAGGCGTTCGACACGTACTAGCCGACAATTTCGGATATCCTGCGCTTGAAGACTAGGCTGTATAGACTCAGGAAGTCGTGAAGCGCTCTGCGTCCTGCCGGAATCACGTAGAATATGAACAAAGTTGTTACCAAAGTGATGACGGAAGCAATCGCCAGGTTAGCGACTGGGTTAGCCAGGCTGCTTGATCGGCGAAAGAGGAAAACCGCCCCCATCGAGCATAAAGCGGCACAGGCTGAAGGCGCGATAGTGACATAGAAGTCGCTTGTGCGCACTGGCCCAACCCTTCCCACAAAATGAAGCAACAACGGAATCACAATACAAACGGTTGTCAACGAGTACGAGGTGGCTACGCCAACACCACCCCACGGCAACCCGACCAGGATGGAGGCGATGGTGATCGTTCCTCCGATCAAACCCCATTGAAACATATGGTGGGCTCGATTCTGAGTCATAAAAAGCCAACCGGCAGTATTTGCAAACTGCGCCATGCCGGCGATACCAAGAATCGCGAAGATTCTGCTTGCCTGAGTCCATTGAGGCCCTAGAATCAGTGCCACCAACCAGTCAGACGTGCTAATCATGAAGGCCATTCCTGGCATTGTCACCATGACAATCTTTTCCAACATGCGTAAGTAGGCCTTGCGATAACGCTCTGGCGACTGAGTGAGACGACTTAGCGCCGGCACAGCGACGGCTGCAATTGGCGCATTGATTTGCTCAATCGGTAGCAGCAACAGTTGGTAAGCCTTCGCGTAGAGTCCCAGTTGCGCGCTTCCCCAGAAGCGTCCAATCAGCATGTTGTCCAGGTTACGCGCGAAGTAGTTGACGACGTGAAAACCTGTCAGGTTACCGCCGAAGGCAAACATTGAACGGACACCAGAATTACGAACCGGGAAACCCGGTCGCCAGCCGCAAACGATCCAGACACCCGTCGCGTAGATGGCGCCTTGCGTCAGTTGATTTGCGACGAGTGCCCAGTATCCTGCGCCGCGCCACGCCAGCGTGATACCAACGACGAGACCTACAATGACCGCAGTTATTTCCGTTGCGACTAATGCGCCGAAGCGCATCTGCCTTTTTAACAGAGCTTCGTGTTGAACCGTTAAGCCACCGAACAGAAAGCCAGCCGCGAGACCGATTGTAATCAAGGTCAAGCGCGGTTCTCCGTAGAACCAGGCAACGACAGGAGCAACCGCAGCAGTCAAGATCATGACTCCGATGCTCAAACCAACATTTACCCAGAAGAGCACACTGATCTGGTTATTGTTGATCTCATCTTTCTGAATGGTCGCAATGGAGAGACCCATGTCCTTGAAGATGGAAACGAAGCCTGTCACGACAGCAACCATGCCGATCAGACCGTAATCCTGAGGGGTGAGCAGACGAGCGAGTACGACTGTCGCAGCCATACTGGTGAAGAACTTGATACCTTGGGAAGCGACAGTCACCGCGCCACCGCGAGCGGCGCGCCGTCCCAGCTCAACGTTTAAATGATCTGTTCGAAAGTGATGGTTTTCGTCAACCTCGATGGCCAGGGGTTTTTTCAGGTTGGATGTGACACTCATGTGGGTTCCCGGCTGACGGTTGCTCTGCAAAGGGGCAATCTCTGCTGCGAAGTCAGGAAGCTGCGAATGCGGGTTGTAATCAGGCGATCCGAAGACATCACTTAAGCCTTCGTAAGGCACCGAAGTGAAGAAAAGCCTAATAGAGCCGGTTTTCTTGGAGCATTTCCTGCTGTTAGAAAAAATCCGCGACGATTGGTCCAATCGTCGCGGCTAAATACTACGAGGAAGCTCGACTGCTGCTAATTAGTCGGTTTTGGTAATTCAGACAATCTTGATCGTAGCCATGTTACTTCGATGGCCCCCGATAATAATCGTGAGCTCGACGATGCCGGCCCCTCTTAACTCGGTGATCAAGCGCACGTTGATCTGATCTAATCCATAACTTCGGCCCGAGGGACCCGCAAACTCGACCGGGAGATGAAAGATTCTATTGTCGATGGTGCGAGCTTCGACAACGACAGATTCGGCAATATTCGGCAAAATGCTGGCACCGAAAATGATGTCATTGGCCGTATTCGTGTTCAGGAACCCAGCACTCAAACCGCTGGAAAAAATCATCAAGCGAGTCTGCTTGTCAGCCCCGAAATTCTCGGCCGTCGTGACCTTGAACTCTCCTGACATCAGCGTCACGGCATTCACCACCACTGCGTCCCCCATCCCATTTCCGTTTAGTGTGAATATTCCTGGCGCCAACGCGGCTATCGTGGTCATACCGCGTGAGACGTAGCCCTCCTGGGATGTAACTATCACTTCCGTGTCACCAACCGTCGCGTCCGCCGGAATCGAAAAATAAATGCGAGAAGGCGAAACTGAGATTAGTCCCACTGCTCGTCCGCCAATCGCTACACTGACTCCGCTTAACTCATATGGCAGCTCTCCGGCGGTAGACAAAGCGGCGTAGGTTGTTTGCGTCGACAGTGGACTCTGATTGGGATCGCCAAGAATTGTGCCCAGACTAGCTGGTGCGAGTACTGGCGCGAAGCTGGCTGTCGATAAGGCCTCCGCCGGTCCTATGACTGGTGTGCCAGTAAATGCTAGCGAGTTCTGAAATAGCAAAGAATTTAACGCCCCGGACGTCTCGCCCGACATCGCGTTCTTTGCGCGAGACAAGTAATAAGCTACGACTTGTAACCGGTTTTGAATCGCCGGGTTGGGACTATTCATCCGAGCCAGGGCTTCCGCGCCACGCGCGAAATACAATGAGGCACGCAGTTCGCGATCTATCTCACCCGCCAAACCGAAGCGGGCTTGCTCTGATAGAAACATGGCATGGGCTTGGTTGATACTGGTAACGAGCGGCCCTATTTGCGCTACTGTTGTGGGCGATAAGGCTGCCGTAGCCGATGCCGTTGCAGATACCAAAGACACCATGAGAAGAGACGTGGGTGGCGGTGGTTGCGGAGTTACAGTCGGGCTTGGAGATGGAGTAGGGTTCGGCGTGGGTGTGGGGCTCGGTGTAGCTGTTGGTGTAGGAGTGGGTGACGGCTGCGGAACTTTTCCAGCTCGATCCCATGCGACCCTTCCACCGTAAAGTGTAAAAGCCATACCATCTATCGTTCTACCTTCCAGCCCTACCGCACTTGCCGGCACTTCAAGCCGAATCCAACCTCCGGCCGGCGGCAATGGTCCCATCAAACGACGACTGTTCGTGCCGTCGGCACCCAAAATGATGTCGTTGGTTCCCCAGTACGCGCGGTGGTCCCACCATTCCTCCTTGACGTTCCATTGCAGCATTATCTCTCTGGGTCGGTTGTTTGGATCTACAAACACGTACGCAATCAAAATATCACCAATATTAACTGTCATGGTCTGAGAGGCTCGCGAGAAAGTTTGTTGGTGGAATCCGGTTGCGACTTTTGATTGGACGGCGAGAGCGCCAGAATAAGGAAAAGGACTCGAACTCACCCAATTCCAGCTGTCATTGTCTAAGCTGGGCACAGCATTAACCGGCAATGTATCATCAACCCAAATGACCTCAGATGCTGGAGAGGAACTCGCAGTAGGAGTAGCGACCGGTGTCGGACCCGGTGTCGGCGCAGGTGTAGCTGCCGGCACGGATCCACTAGGATCGATCTTAGCTATGAATAGATCGTACCTGCCGTTCTTCCCCCAATTTGACGTAAAAGCAATGAAACGCCCGTCGCGGCTGATGGTTGGCTTCGGAACCGCCCAGTACCCGGTTGTGTCCGAGAGATTATCAATGTGTGAGCGATGATGAAAGAGCCGCCGAATCCGCTGCGAGCCATCCATCGCGATTTGAACTACTTCATTTTCAAAAGCGCCGGTTTCCGGAAGTCCCTGGACTCCCGGGTCATCGAAAAGGCCAAGCATGGCCCAGCTCTCATCGTCGGCATAGAGAGAGGTGTGTTGGTCGTTGGTCCAATCCTTCACGCCATTAGCATCCTTGTTATCAAACAGAATGGCGCTGCTGTGTACATTGCCCAAGGGTCGGACGTTAAATCCGCCGCTCCAGTTTCCATGCCCAACGGTCGTTCCCGTGCCAACATCGCCGTGAGAGGGCGCATCATCCGCCCCAGTCCAGTAAACGGTCTGCCACGTATTGGTCTGCAAGTCCAGAATCTTATGCCTTGAGAGGTCAGCCTGAGTTTTGTTGAGCGGAAAATATATCCAACGACCACTCTTGTCAGGTACGGCTGCGTTGGCATCGAATGTGGCATCGTTCGATATGTGCTGCAGTATTTTGTTTGTTGACCGTTTCCAAACGATGAAATAGAGCGGATTATTGGGGTTGCCAATCCTATTCTGCATCAACGTGAAAATATCATCCTTGCCATCCTGGGCAATGTGCATCTCGAAAAGATAGTCGGGTTGGCCCAGAGCAAGTTCCGGCGCGAAATCTTTCAGGAGTGTAAAAACATCGGTGGAAGGCCGATAGGTATAAAGCTTCATTCCCGTCGCTGGATAATTGGGATCATAGTAGGCGACGTGAACGAAGATGAGATCGGGATCGGTACGCGACCACGTAGCGCCTTGCCAGTCGAGAGATACGCCATGGGGTAAGGTCGGTGATGTGCGCAGTGTCGCCCCCAATGTGAAATTGAGAGGGTCGAAGGCCTTGATCATTACGTCGCCTGAATCCCCTTTGCGGATTAGAATGCGCGTATTGTCGGCGTTGAAAGTAGGCCACTGTGAGTACCATGTGCCGCAACCTGGTGCTGGACAATCAGACCCGTTTGTTGCTCGCATGATTTCAGTGCCAAAAACAGGATCATGAAACTTGTCGCCGGCATTCGGCACGATCTGCAATGGCGGTTCCGGATAGACGGCCCGGTCTGTCTTTATGCCTGGCGTCTGCGATTGCGCTTGCGCGATCTCAAGCGAAGAGCCTATGAGGGAGACAGTTAAAACAATTATGGAGAGCAGAAAGGGCCGCTTGAATAAGCAGCGGAAGGAAATCATTTAAAACCTCACTTCGGTAACCGGACGATCTCCCGAGGCCGATGGCCATCGGAGACTCCTGGCTTTGCGAACCCGCATCGCTGCGGGAGTGCCGTTTATCGGTGGTGGATGCGCCCCTGAAAGCAGGGCACAGAAAGTACGAGAATGGAAGGTCGAGCATTGACGCCCAACAACAGGCTAGCAACCACTACGCAGGTTGTGCGTGTGGGGGACTCCTGTGGTTAAGCAAGAGACATGCCCCCGATCAGTTTCGGGGATATTTTCTGTCAGTCAGAAACGCTGAACTCGATTGGTTGGATTGAAATTGAAGGAAGGGCAGGATAACCCACCAGGAGATAAGGCCGTTCAAATCAAAAAATGTGAACTTGAGTGATGGGTATCGTTTCGCCTTCGGCAACCAGACAATCTCAGAAAAAACCAGGAGACTCACGGCTTTGCGTCCCTGCTTCGCAACAGGTTTGCCTTTCTCGTGCAATAAATCGCTTGAAAGATCATCGCCAGCAAACTAATGCCGGCGTTCGATATTTATTGAATACCAATAGCCCTACCATGTCAACGGGAATGAGTTCGCTGATTGACTTCGCAAGATGAATAGAATAAACGTTCAGAAAGCGAGGCTAAACGGGCTGAGCATGGGGCGAAATGTCTGGAGTTTCGACCTTGTTA
>Ga0137394_10000914_pt1 | contig 20818 bp, 24 predicted proteins | sample czobulk116metaG_FD_108278 | JGI IMG/M metagenome (GOLD analysis project Ga0137394, IMG submission 108278) | Vadose zone soil microbial communities from Angelo Coast Range Reserve, California, USA - czobulk1.16 metaG | ecosystem: Environmental > Terrestrial > Soil > Vadose zone | place: USA...
AAAGGGCAGAAGAGCGCGCAAGAGTATGAAAAGAAAGGAAATAGGAGATACGGAATCGGGCCTAGTGAACCGATGAGCCCCGAAGGAACAAAAGCGGGAGCAAGCTCTCGCACTCCAAATGGAGTTTCCTACAGGGTTACTTATAGCAGTGGATAGCGGAAAGTCAAGAAGAACTTTGGGGGAAGCGCGCCGGTAGCAAGCTTCCTTCGATATAATACGCTCCGCAATCGGAACGTAAGGCCTTGCGCCGAAATTCCAGGAAGAGAGAACCCACTGATGCCGCGCCGCACCATTTTTCTTAATTGCTTGCTTCTTTGCCTTTTCGCTTCACTGCTGTCTTTGTGGGCGCAGATGCCGCCGACGCAGAAAGATTCGCTGATCCCCGGGCAAAATGCTCAGGGAAAGGCGGGTTGCTCCACGACGGAGGCGTCTTCGTGCGCGGAGGCGGCGGCCAAGATTCTGCCGATCGTGATGGGTTCATCGCCGTTGGAGGAGAATTTGCGGCGTCTGACGGATGAAGTCGGCGGACGTGTGACGGGGACGCCGGAGATGGCCAAAGCTGTGGAGTGGGGCGTGGGGGCGTTTCGCGCGGCAGGAGTGGATGTTCACACAGAGAAGTACACGCTGCCAGTGACCTGGAGCGAAGGGGAGACGCGGCTGAAATTGCTCGGCCCGGTAAAATTTCCCGTGCGGCTGAAAGCGGAGGGGTGGTCACCCGCGACGCCGGCGGGCGGGATGGAGGCGAACATCGTCGATGTGGGATACGGCAACGAGGACGATTTTGCAAAGGCGGGTACGTCGATCAAGAACGCGATTTTGCTGGTTCATAGTGATATCGGCTCAACGTGGGCTGATCTCTTTAACGAATATCTCCGGCCGCCGATGATTATCGAGCACGCCGTGAAGGAAGGCGCGCGGGCCATTCTGTGGATGGGCGCGCGCGAAAGACTGCTGCTCTATCGGCATACGAATTCGCTGACCGGTGAGATCGACAGGATTCCGCAGGCCGTTGTAGCGCGCGAAGATGCCATGCGGCTTGCACGAACCGTCGCGGCCTACCCAGGGAAGGTGCTTGCGCGCTTCGACATGCCCAACAAAATTGGCGGGCCCATCGAGCAGGCAAACGTTGTGGGCGAAATCCGCGGTTATGAGAAGCCGGATGAAGTTGTCGTCCTGGGGGCGCATCTGGATTCGTGGGAGTTGGGCACGGGAGCCCTCGACAACGGTTGCAACGCCGCGCTGGTGATTGAAGCGGCGCGTGCGATTAAGGCAACGGGGCTTTTGCCGCGGCGGACGATTCGCTTCGTGCTTTTCAGTGGCGAAGAGCAAGGTACGGTTGGGTCGTTCGAGTATGTGAAGGCGCACCGCTCGGAGCTCGACAAAATCCGCGCCATGATTACGTACGACGCGGGGATCGGCCGCGTGACAGGGTATTCCCTGGGTGGCCGGCGCGACATGGAAGCGGGCGTGCGCGAAGTCCTCAAACCGCTGGAATCCTGGGGCGCGAACAATCACACCTATGACGCGTCGTTCGGCACGGACAATTTTGACTTCATGCTCGAAGGCGTGCCCACGCTCGTGGCGAATCAGGAAGAGGCCAACTACCTGCCGAATTATCACGCGGCTTCGGACACTCTGGACAAGGTCGATATGCGCGAGTTGAAGCTGCACACCGCGCTCGCCTCGCTGACGGCCTGGGGAATCGCCGACCGAGCCGAACCTCTCGGCAAACGCCTTTCGCGCGCCGAACTCGATGTTCTTGTCAAAGAAACCGGTCTCGGCCAACAGTTAAAGGCTCTCGGTTATTGGAACGCGTGGCAGAGCGGCGCGCGCGGCCGCAGGCCCCAGACTCAGTAGCCAGTTCTCGCGGCAGATCCGTGTGACAGGCACCTCTTAGGGCGCATCGCATATATCGTGGGGACCTTCCCGGTATACTGGAAGTGTGGCAATCGCTACAAACGAACTGAACAGAATGGGGCGCCGGTCCATTCTTGCGGTGGATTATGGCCGGGCGCGAATGGGCCTGGCGATCGCTGATTCGGAGACGCGGATGGCGCAGCCGCTGAGCACGATGGAGCGCGTCAACCGCAACGAGGACATGCGACGGCTGCGTGAATTGGTGCGGGAGCAAGGCGTGAAGCAAATCGTCGTGGGACTGCCGCTGCGGCTGGATGGCACCCGCGGCTCAATGGCCGAAGAGGCCGAGCGCTTTGCGCAGCGCATGCGGAAACAGATTGGCGTGCCGGTGGAAATGGTGGACGAGCGGTTAACGAGCTGGGAGGCCGAGCGCTTGCTGGAAGAAGTTCAGGGAAGATTCATCCACGACGAAAAACTGACCGGCAGCAAAAAGCCCAAGAATGTGCAGGCTAAGATGACCGTGGACGCCGTGGCGGCTGCCGTGATTTTGAAGGAGTACCTGGATCGGCCGGAGCAAACGGCCGAATAGGATTGAGCGAACTAAGAAAGTGAATCGGTGAGGGTGAATTGAAGTTTTTTCTCGTCCTATTGCTTTTAATCGTGCTGATTGCCGGGGGCGCCGCGGCGTGGATGTGGTACGGCATCACGCAACCGTACCAGGGCTTTGCGGCGGAAGGTGTCTACGTCGATGTGCCGCATGGGGCTTCGAGCCGGCATGTTGCGGCTCTGCTGAAAACAAACGGCGTGGTGCGCAGCGCTCTGGCGTTTGAGATCTACGCGCGGCGGCATCCGAAGCGCACCCCGCAGGCCGGCGATTATTACTTCTCTCATGCCATGACGGGCCGGGAGGTTTTCTGGAAACTCGCGGAAGGTCAGGTATACCAGCAGCCGTTCACGGTGCGCGAAGGTGAAACGATGTTCGACATCGCCCGTGAACTCGAGGCAGCAAAGTTCATGCGCGCGGGCGATTTTGTCTATGCCGCGGGCGATCCGGCGTTGATTCGTGATTTTGCGCCCGGCGCCCAGACGCTCGAAGGTTTCCTCTTCCCTGCCACCTATGAGCTTCCCAGGCACCCTGTGGCCAGCGAATTGACCGCGGAAATGGTGCACAAATTCAAGGAACAGTGGAAGCGGATTGCCTCGCCAGCGGCGGGACAACAAGCGGACGAGGGCGATCACCAGGCTATAAGCAGGATTGTGACGCTCGCGTCGCTCGTGGAGAGGGAGACGCCGAAGCCGGAGGAGAAACCGCTAGTGGCGGGCGCATTTGAAAACCGCCTCCGGAAAGGCATGCGCCTGCAGTGCGACCCCACGGTAATCTATGGATTGGAGCGGCTCGGAAAATACCACGGGACGCTTACGGGGAAGGACCTGAGCTTCGATTCTCTGTACAACACGTATGTCCACGGAGGGCTTCCTCCCGGGCCGATCGGAAATCCCGGCGAAGCATCTCTGCGCGCCGCGCTGCAGCCGGCGCGGACAGACTACCTTTATTTCGTGGCCAACACGCAGGGGGGACATTTTTTTGGTGCGACCCTAGCGGAACACAACAAGAATGTGGTGAAGTACCGTCGGCTGCTGGCCGGTCTGCCGGCGGACCCACCGCCGCCGCCAAAACCGTCGCCCAGTCCTAAGAAAAAACACGCTAAGCAACACCGAGGTACAGCACGATGACTGAAGATCTAAAAACGAAGAAGGCGCTGATCCTGGAGACCGCCCGGGAGATCAAGGTGCAGCAATGGACGCCGGCAGAGATCGACCAGTTGCGCCGGCGGCTCGTGGCGGAGCATGGCGAGGCCGGCAAAACGGGAATGGAATACATTGCGGACGTGCTGAAAGATGCGGGACAAAAGGTAACCATCAACCAGCAGGAAGAAGCTGAAGAACAATACGAGGAAGAGTTCGACGATCTGTTGCACTTCAAGACGCTGGAAGATGCCGAGGTCAGCATCATGCGGCTGGATGAATTGATGCGCAAGTTTCGCTCACAGGGCGAACACGCGGCCGTGGAGCGTGTTTTGAACATAGCGCGGCTCGGCAAGCGCCGCGCGGAGATGATCTCGCGCAACAACAAGGTGGAAGCTTCTAAGCGCGCCGAAAAAGAAGAGATCGCCGGCTGGTTCCGCATCTGGCTGGAAACGCCGGATGCCTTCTTCGATTGGCTGGACGTTCGGAAGCAGTCGGCGGAATTTCGCGCCAAGTTTCCGCAGCTGGAGTCGCAAGAATGAATACAACGGGAACCGCGGCGCCAGGAAGGGGTGCGCTGGAATTGCCGCCCTTTTCTCTCGATGTGCAGGCACTGGACCTCGGCGGCGGCGTGAAAGCAGTGGGACTCGAGTTGGTCGAAACCGAAAACCGCGAGCCGGTGCGAGGCAAGGATGCTGCAGAGATCTGGTCGGCTGTCTTCCCTGCCCTTGCGGGGACAGAATCGTACGTCGTGGATTTTTTCAGCCACATCGAGCGCGTGAGAGAGTTTTGCAAGACGCGGGACATTGCGTTGCGCGATGCGGCGGAACGCTGCGTCGTACTGCCTCAGCCGGATCAGGAGCAGTTGCGGCAGATTTTTGAACGTTTCGAAGGCGAGACATTCGGCATTCGGGCAGGCACGGAGTCGCAATCCGCCGATGCCGCGCTCGAAGGCGACCTGTCAAAACGCGGGCTGGATGCGTACCAGGCGGTCTACGCACGCTACGCGTTTTGCGCCATTTGCGAGCCGGAAGACGGCTGGGTAACACTTCTGAGCGAGTTCCTCTGGCCCAGCGAAGTCATCCGGCGCGTGCGGCCGGCGGTTCAGCCTTTTGACATCCACATTGCGCGGCCAAATTGAATGCCTCCCTGGCTGCGACCCGCATTGCTTGAAGGGCATGCAAGTGGTTGCTAGATTGCTTCATTTGTACGCGTGAGGACGGAACTGACTGATGCGACGTGTGAAAACATGCCTGGTCCTGGCGACACTGGCGGCCATTTCCTGCGGCTGCGGGGGCGGAAATGGTGTAAAGGCTCACATAAAACTGGCGCCAGCGCAAAGGCCAGTCGCAAGGGATGCTACGCGTGAAGAACTCCTCGAGGCATACAACCGGATCGCGCGCGGCACAATAACGCTGAACGCCACCGTGGAGCTAAAGCCGACAGCAGGATCAAAGTATAGCGGTGTCATTGATGAATATCATGAGGTTAAGGCGTTTGTCCTGGCGGCGCGGCCGGCGGAGATCCGCGTGATCGGGCAGGCGCCGGTGATCGGAACCACGGTGTTCGATATGGCCAGCGACGGTGAAACGTTTCGGGTTTCGATTCCGTCGAAGAACAAGTTCCTCGTTGGGCCGGTGGCCGTCGAGCGCACCAGCAGCAAGCCCATCGAGAATTTGCGGCCGCAGCACCTTCTGGATGCGCTGCTCTGGCCGGAAATTCGCAAGGAAGAGGCGGTAACCTTAAGAGAGTTCAATGACGAGAACGCCAGATACTACATCCTGACGGTTTTGCGCGGCGGCTATCAGGTAGAAGTTCTGCGGGAAATCTGGTTTGACCGCTCGGACTTGCACGTCGCTCGCATGCTGACTTTCGGGCCGAAAGGACTTCTACTTTCGGATATTCGTTTCGCTGACTGGCAGCCCGCGGATAGTGCCGCTGCGCAGACTGTTCCAGGCGCACTTTCCAATGGTGTTGCTTCGTTTCCGCGTGCGATTCGAATCGAAAGGCCGCACGATGACTACAAGCTCGATTTGCAAGTCGCGAAGGTCAGCTTGAACGAAGAGATTCCTGCCGAGCGATTCAAGCTCGAGCAACCGGCGGGAGCGGAAATGGTGCGCGTCGGCGATGCCACGGAGAACAAGCAGCCATGATGGGTGAACTGATCCTCCGCAATCTGCTGCATCGCCCGCTGCGCACGCTGATCGGTGCCATGGGAATCGCGGTGGAGGTTGCGCTTGTCGTCCTAATCGTCGGGCTGACCAGCGGCCTGTTGACCGAGACGGCCAAGCGCATCGAAGGCATCGGGGCGGATATCATGCTGCAGCCGCCGAACTCGTCTTTCATTTTGACCTTTGGCAGCGCTCCCATGCCCATCAAGATCGGCGACAAACTTGCGGAATTGAAGTACGTCCGATTTGTGGCTCCCGTGCTTTTTCAGTTCAACACCTCGGGTGTGGAAATCGTTTACGGAATTGATCCAGAGAGCTTTCGAGCCGTTTCAGGTGGATTTGTGTTCCTTCAGGGACACGACCTGGAAGGCACCGACGACTTACTTGTGGACGACATTGCGGCGAAAACGAAGAAGATACAGCCAGGACAAACCTACCGCATCTTCGATCACGATTGGCATGTGGCAGGAATCGTCGAGCATGGAAAGGGTTCGCGGCTCTTTGTTCCGCTACCAACCTTGCAGGGATTAGTGGGCGCACGGGACAAGGCAAGCGTCTTCTTCGTGAAGTGCACACGCCCCGAGCATACCGAGGATGTGATGGAAGACATGCGCCACCTCCTTCCCGGCTATACCATCCGGCCCCTCAAGGACTATCTCTCCCTGATGACCTCGACAAATATTCCGGGACTGGAATCCTTCATCAACGCGATGATCATGCTGGCCGTTACCATCGGACTGCTGGTCATTTTTCTCACCATGTACACCACGGTGATCGAGCGCACCAGGGACATCGGCGTTCTGAAATCGCTCGGCGCAAATCACTGGTTCGTTATCCGGGCGCTGCTCTCGGAGTCCGCGGCGCTTTGCTTGCTTGGAATTGGTGCGGGCATCGGACTGAGCTACCTGGTGCGCGCCGGGTTCCTCTGGAAGTTTCCGACCCTGACCATTCTAATCACTTCGGGATGGATTCTACGCGCGGCCGGCATTGCGCTCTTGGGCGCGCTGTTCGGCGCGAGTTATCCGGCATGGATGGCGAGCCACAAAGATGCGGTTGAAGCGTTGTCGTACGACTAGGACACAAAGAATTGGGCGCGTAACGCGCCGCGAACGCAGCGGCGACGAAGAAGCAAGGAAAGGACCGCGAAGCAGGCGGGATGGCTAGGCACGAATGGGAATCGCAGCTACAATACAGGAACCTGCCGAAGGGCTGATTTTCCAGGGAAAAAAGAGCGTGGAGCCGATACTCAGAACAGAAAACTTGTGGAAACTCTACCGCGCGGGCAAGGTCGAAGTCCCGGCATTGCGTGGTGTGAATTTCGAAGTGCAACCCGGCGAATCGGTCGCGGTGATGGGGCCTTCGGGATGCGGCAAGTCTTCACTGCTGTATGTGATCGGCGGACTGGCGCAAGCTTCCCGGGGCAAGGTTTTGGTCGACGGGAACGACCTCACCGAACTGGGCGACGCCGCGCGCACCAAATTGCGCCGCCACAAAATCGGTTTCGTTTTTCAGCGTTTCAATCTGCTCCCCACGCTGACGGCCAAAGGCAACATCGCCATTGCGCAGTTTATTCATGGCGACGGATTCGACCCGCACCGCTTCGATGTCGTAACGCAGATGCTCGGTCTGGCGGGGCGCCTTCATCACAAGCCCTCGGAACTCTCCGGCGGCGAACAGCAGCGCGTGGCCATCGCGCGCGCGATCATCAATGAGCCGAAGATTCTCCTCGCCGACGAGCCTACGGGAAATCTGGATTCGAAAAACTCGGAAATCGTGCTGCAGATGCTGCGGCAACTGAACAAAGATCTGGGCCAGACCATCGTCATGATCACGCACAACCCGGAAGCAACAACGTATTTCGACCGCGTCGTGCACATGCGCGATGGAGTTATCGTCGACGGAGTGCCTGCGGATTGATATGGCAAGCCTTGGCCAAATTCTTTCCCGGATGTTTTTCTGGTCCTACGAGCGAGGCATGTGGCAGTATGACGTCGCGGTCATATTGATTCTAGTCTTCGTGCTTCTCACACCGCGGAACTGGTTCCACGATAAACCGCAAAGCGGAGCGCCGGTCTCGCCGGGACAGGTCCAATTTATTTCGAAAGAGGGAAACCGGCTGACGTATCGCGTGGATGCGCGCATCCTGGCCCCCCCGACCAGGCTCGCACTTCAGAACGACCTGCACACCGCCCTGCAGGAAGCTCTGCCCGAACTCCACAATGGGAATTTCTCGATCGCCAATATCAAGCCACTGCGCGATGACCAGGGCACTGTGCTCGCCTACCAGGTGGAAGTTCGCCATTAGCCGTGGTTCTGATCGAACACAAGTATTTGTTCCCAGGTACCCTTGCAGCGCGTTCGCGCATCTCTTTGTATATGTTAGGATTCCGAAGGCCTAAATGAGCCGCTGCATCTTTACTGGATTGAGGCCACGTTTGAGACGTCTACCTTTTCTTTTTTTCGCTCTGGTGAGTCTGTGCTGCGCCGCAGGCCGGTTTCGAACGCTGGCCGCGCAGACCACTGCAAATTGGACCATCGAAGGCGTCCTGAGCATGATGGACAAGTCCGCGCAGGATTTTCACACCCTCACAGCCGATATCGAGCACATCAAGTACACCGCGGTAGTGAAAGATACCTCGACCGAGACCGGCCAGATTTTCGTGCGCCGCGATGATAAGATGCGCATCGATTTCCAGAAGCCCGATCCGCGAACGATCCTCCGAAACGGCGATTCGCTTTACATTTTCACGCCTAAGATCAATCGCATCGAGGAATACAACATCGGAAAGCACCACGCGTTTGCCGACCAGTATCTGGCGCTAGGATTCGGAACGAAAGGCGATACGCTCAAAAAAAATTACGTTCTGACATTGATCGGAGAAGAAGAGTTCGACAGCCGCAAGACCGTCGTGCTGGAGTTGACGCCGAAATCTGACCAGTCGCGCAGCCAGATCGCGAGAATTCGAATGTGGATCGACGAAGCATCCTGGCTGCCGGTGCAACAGAAATTTTTCGAGACGAACTCCGACGACTACTTCCTGTCACATTACACCCACCTGATGAAGAATCTAAAGATTGCCGATGCGAAGTTCAAGCCCGACTGGCCAAAGGGCGTAAAGGTGGAAAAGCCCCGAGGGTAATCTTTGAACTCTTGCAATGTCCTGATTCTCGCAAGCTCACCGGTTCCGACACGCTGAAAAGACGATAAGCTAGTCGCCGACGGCGCGCTCCTGCGCCAGTAATTGTTCCTTTCGCGAGAGCCCCCAGCGATAGCCGGCGAGCGCTCCGTCTTCGCGAATGACGCGATGGCACGGTACCACGATGGACACGGGGTTCGTGGCGCAAGCTCTGGCAACGGCCCGAACGGCTTTGGGCTTGCCGAGGGACCGCGCGACTTGCGAGTAGGTGCGCGTCCTGCCGCGCGGAATCTGCTGCAGTTCCTTCCATACGCGGCGCTGAAACGCCGTCGCCTGCAGGTCGAGCGGGAGTTCCAATCTAGGCTGTTTGCCTTCGACCCGCTGCACGATTTCCCGCACCCAGCGCTGGAACGAATCCGTGGCGGGCGCAATTTCCGCGCGCGGGTATTCTTCACGCAGCTCGGTGATCATCGTACTCTCTGCATCTCCGAGATAGACGGCCGAGACGCCGCGCTCCGTGGCGGCAACTAGAACTTTTCCGACTGGCGATTTCGCAATTGTGTATCCGATCTTCATACCTTGTCCTCCCTTTCGATAAGTCGCCGGCGTCATGCCAAGCTGTGCATTGCTGCGCTCATAGACGCGGCTGGATGATCCATACCCGGTTTCGTACAGTGCATCGGCAATGCTCTTACCCGCCCGGAGCATCGCTTTGAACCTCTTGATGCGCAGCGCTTCGGCAAGCTCGCGCGGCTTTAGTCCCGTCACCTGCAGGAAAGCGCGCCGCAACGTGGCTTGCGTCGTCCCGAGCGTCCTGGCCAGGACTCCTAAACGAACGCCCTCTTCGGAAGACTCGGCAAGATGACCGGCGGCACGTTGCACCAGCGCAACCGGGCCGGAAACCTCATTCGGGCGGCAACGCAGGCAAGGCCGGTAACCTTCTTTTTCCGCTTCTTCTCGCGTGCGAAAAAAAGTGACGTTGCGCCGCAGCGGCCGGCGCGCTGGGCACGAAGGACGGCAATAAATATGCGTCGAGCGCACGGCAAGCACGAAGCTCCCATCGGCCCGGGAGTCGCGTGCCAGCGTGGCCTGCCAGTACCGCGCGGCCGCGTGCGCCGAAATGTTCTGTACGAATCTGGTTTGTGTCTGGCTCATGTTCGATACGCTAAAAGTAGCGCAAACTGAAAAGCAAATCTATCCGCAATCGTGCGGCAAAGTGCAGAAGGCGAACTCCGGCGAAAAGCCGGAACGATCAGACTTCGTCGGGGGTAGGAATCGGATCCCTCGCTGGCGCCGGCGTCCGGTGCGGCGCGGTGATCACCAGAATGACCGCCGTGAGGATGACCGCGGCGGCAATGACGGTGCGCAGCGTTATGGTCTCGCCGACAATGAGCCAGCCCAGGAAGAGCGCCACGACGGGATTCACAAACGCATACGTTGCCACACGCGCCGCGGTGCTCTTGTGAAGAATGTAGATGTACGCGCTGAAGCCGATGCCCGACCCGAATACGATGAGGTAGGCGAGCGCAAGCCAGGAGCGGAGCGAGATCGCGCCAAGATGCAGCCCGTGGAATTCTCCGGCGAACAACCCGGCTATCAACAGAACCGCTCCACCCGCGAAGCTTTGCATCGCCACGCCCAGCATCGGCGAACTGGGCATCCCACCATGTTTCGAATAGAGCGAACCACACGCCCAGGCCAGGGAGGCGGCCACCAGCGCGGCAGCGCCCCGTGGATCGACGCGCTCTGAACCTCCAAGATGCGCAGGCCCGACCAGCAGGGCGAGCCCCGCAAATCCCATCAGAAGTCCCATAGCGACCCTGGGAGCGGGCTTCACGCCACCGGGACGGAGCCAGTCCACAATCACCAGCCAGAGCGATACCGTAGACACCAGGAGCGCCGCGATACCGGAAGGCACGGTCTGTTCCGCCCAACTCACGCCGCCATTGCCGATGAATAGAAGCAGAGCGCCGGTGACAACGGCTGTCCGCCAGTTAGCGGCGGTAGGAGTGATCCCTGTCCTCCTGCGAAGAATAGGGTAGAGGAACAGGCCCACGGTAATGTGGCGGAGTCCCGCCAGGATCAGCGGCGGAAACGATTCGATTCCAATGCGGATTGCCAGATAGGTAGAGCCCCAGACGAGGTAGACCGCAGCAAAAGCCATCAGAACCAGCGTTGTCGTTCGGGCGGGATTGGGCGGTAGGGGCGCGGCTACCACGGTGTCCTGCGTTTCTAGCGTTGTCGTAGACATGTTTTCTTGCCTGACTTGCCCTTCTATGAATAGCGGCGAAAGGCAGAGGTGTCGAGCACCATATTGGTAGAGGGTTCTCCAAAGGAATCCACAGAATGTAGTGGGTGGGTTCCGGTACCATTACTAAGTGTTTGACGTTAGAACACTTCCAGTGTTTTCCACAGGTTGACGTTGATTACCAGGAGTGCCATCTTAGCGCTCCGCATTGCACTTGTGCGGACGGGGAAATTCCAGAAAGTCAGTTTGGCAGTTCAGTCTGTTGGGCCGTAGCCAGCGACAGCGATGTGTCGTCACCGAGGGCTAGATGAGCGCGACGAAGCGGGTAGTTCCATTTGAATCGTGGCCTCCCAAACCAGTCGCGGAAGTTCGCCAAGCTGTCTTAGGACCGCAACCGCTCGCGGATGCGCCGCGCGTTCCTGCCCTTCGGCTGGCGCCGCTCTTGGTCCCCACGCAGCCTCGGCGTTTCGTCCGGGTGCCAACGCACGCCGTCGGCGTGCATCCAGAACATCGGGAGTACCCCCGCGCCACACTGAATCTGCCGCTGCGCCTTCGGAGTACGGGCGGAGTGCCCGAGGAATTTCCGATTACTCTGGTCACTCGCGATGTCAGCTCCACCGGCGTCTTTTTCCTCTGCCCCCTGTACCTGGCGGTTGGCGCCTCGATCGAGCTTGAGATTGTACTGGTAAGCAAGCCCCTGGGCCTCGGAAACGTCGTGGTTGCTACGATGGCGCATGTGTGCCGCGCAGAGGCCGCTGCTATGCCCGGCTGGTATGGCATCGCCGCAGCTTTCGATGATGTCCAGTTTGACCGCGACGATCGCATTCCTTCCCGCTTTCTGAAACCGTAGGTTTCGCGCCCCGTTCAATTCCAATCTAATTCCCAAAGCTTCTCCTGCCGTCGCCCTCAGACTTTACAGGGTCGACGTTCACGAAGTTTCTGCTACTCTGAGAAATGATGACCGCGAAACGAAAACGCAGCATTGAAGGAGTTCTCTTCGACTGGGATGGCACACTCATCAATTCCTACCGCGCCGACGCATCCGCATACCTGGCAATGTTCAAGGAGTTGGAAATCTCTTGGGGGATCGAAGAGCTCGAGAAAAACTATTCGCCCAACTGGTATGAGGTCTATCGCGCCGCGGGTTTGCCGCGCAGGCGCTGGGCAGATGCGGACCGCGCGTGGCGCGCGCACTATGCAAAGCACCGGCCGAAGCTGATCGCGGGTGCGCGCCGGGTCCTGGCGAATTTGGGCGGCGCTCATCCTCTTGGCCTCGTCACCAGCGGCGATCGCGACCGCGTCACCCGCCAATTGCGTGAGTTTCGTTTGACGACGCTATTCGCGGCGCGCGTTTGCAGCGGAGATACTCTGCGCAAGAAACCTCATCCGGACCCGCTGCGCATGGCCATGCGGCAGATGAAGCTGGATCCCTCCGCGTGCGTCTATGTAGGCGACGCGCCACAGGATGTGGAGATGGCCCGGCGCGCCGGCGTGCGTGCGATTGGCGTGCTCGGCCCCTTCCCCACGGAAAGGCGTCTGCGCGCGGCCCGTCCGGAGTTTCTGATCGGCTCGATCGAGGAATTGCCGGACGTTCTGAAGAGATTACTCCGCTGATGGACCGGAGTTCATAGCGACCGTGCTTACGGTTTGGGAGAAGCCGTAGGAGCCGGCGGCGCGGGCGCTTGCGGCGCGCTGGGAATGGGTTTGAAGTCCGTCCACTTGATGACGAGACGAACGGGAATCTCCAGCCCCTTCAGCTTCAGCGTGTCATCCGAGCGGGAGTAGCTCGGGAACCAGTATTTTCCGTCGACATTTTCGCGATAGGTTTCGAACAGGCTGAACGGCAGATCCGCAATCGTGTGCACGTCGCCCTGATCGGTAACCCATTTTCCGTATGTTTTCACGACCTCCAGATACTTTGCGTCCACCCACACGATGCCATCGAAATAGGCCTTGATGCGTTCGACCACATTTGGCTTGGCCTGAAAAATGTAGCAGTCAACCTCGTCCACCTGCTCCTTGCCCAGGTATTTCAGGTCATATTTCGCAAGCTGGCTCGAAGTGAGCGGAAACGCGGGGATGCGCTGAAGCCCCTCGAGATCTTCCGATCTGAGAAAGAGATGCTGGAGGGTGGACTGGGGCCTTTCAATTACCTTTTCGAATAGCTTCCCGTCCGCGTCGCGCCCTGGTTGAGTCACCAGCACAAATTCACCGGAAGGCTGCCCGTCCGCACCGAACTCCTGGATTCGAATCGTCTTCCGGTAGGTATAGTGAGTGCGCGAGAGGATGTACTCGTCTTCTTTTTGGGAAAAGCGCTTCACGATTTCGGCCTCCGGGAGCGATGGCGGCGCCGCCGGCTCTGCTTCATTTCCGATACGCGTGACGTGATGCTCCGCCGAGGGCGGAGCGATCGGCCCCTGCGGAGCATCCTGCCCGCGCAGCGGCGATCCCTGAATCGCGGCCGCTGCAAGAAAAACAACGGCGGGCAAGAGGGACGAGAATTGTTTGTAACACCGCAATAGTCTCGCCTGGTTCATAGGAAATTGGATGCGCGCCACTCGTCTTGGGCAGCCTCACGTGCCCTGCCGAACCAAGAGTTTAACGCACTCCGCGCGTGCCGCCCTAGCAGGACAGCTTGGGTAGGACGCCGAGGAAGAATCAGCAGCTCTCTGCTACAATTTTGACGATTCGTGAGCGACGCTAAACTAGCCAAGCGGTACTTCGTGTCGGGAATGGTCCAGGGCGTAGGCTTCCGCTACTTCACGCAAGACGCCGCGGAAGAGCTGCAAGCGACCGGCTTCGTGAGAAACCTGCGGGACGGCCGCGTTGAAGTGTTCGCCATGGCCACGCCGCAGCAACATGCCGAATTGCGAACGATGCTCGAGCGCGGACCACGCTTCTCGAGCGTCAGCGCAGTGCAGGAAGAGCCCGCAACTCCGGATCCGCAGTATGAAGGCGGGTTTTTCATCAACCCCAGTGCTTGAATTGCACCACCAAACTTGAATCGAACAACGAGGAGACGTTCGAATGAACGATTTGAAGAAGCTGATCCGCGAAGTGCCGGACTACCCGAAGCCGGGTATTCTCTTTTACGACCTGACCACGCTGCTGAAAGACAAGCAGGGTTTTCATACGCTAATCGACCGGCTCTGCGAGCATTACAATGGTCACACCATCGACGTGGTGGCAGGGATCGAAGCCCGCGGATTCATTTTTGCTCCCGCTCTGGCGTACCGGCTTGGCGCGGGATTTGTCCCGGTTAGAAAGCCGAAGAAGCTTCCTGCCAAAACGGTCAGCGTCTCCTACTCCCTGGAATACGGCACGGACACCCTCGAAATCCACGAAGACGCCGTCAAGCCCGGCCAGCGCGTAATCATCTGCGACGACCTGCTCGCCACCGGTGGCACGGCCGCCGCGACCGCCAAACTCATCCAGCAACTGGGCGGTACGGTCGAAGGCGCCGCCTTCGCCGTCGAGCTCACTTTCCTCAACGGCCGAAAAAAATTGAACGGCCTCGATGTCTTCTCACTGATCCAGTACGACAAGTAGGAAAGACCAACCGCGATTTCGGGTCGACACGGGAAGAACTTACTTCCCTCGCGCGCGCGTGTTCCGTTGGCGAATAGCTTCGAAGAGCACAACGCCGGCAGCCACGGAAACGTTGAGGGATTTTACCGGGCCGGTGGTTGGCAGCGAAACAACGAAATCGCACCGCTTGCGCGTCAGCTCGTGCAAACCCTGGCCTTCGCTGCCGAGCACAATGCCCACCGGCGAGGTATAGTCCACTTCGGTGTAGTTCTTGTCCCCCTGCTCATCGAGGCCCACGAGCCAATAGCCCGCCTCCTTCAACTGCTCCATCGTACGCACGAGGTTGGTCACCTTCGCGACCGGCAGATGTGCCAGCGCTCCTGCGGAAGCCCGCGCGACCGTATCGGTGAGTCCTGCCGCTCGCCGTTCGGGAATCACCACGCCGTGCGCGCCCGCGGCCAGCGTCGTTCGAACGATGGCGCCCAAATTGTGCGGATCTTCGACCCCATCCAGCAGAACGATCAGTCCCAATTGGCCCTGGCTAGCATTGGCATGCGCCAGAATGTCTTCCAGAGTCGCCGCCGCGCGCGCCGCCGCCAACGCCACAACTCCCTGGTGGTCTTTCGAATTGGCCAACCGGTCGAGCTGTCCGCGGTCCTCGAACCGCACCGGAACCCCCTGCTTGCGCGCCAACTGCACGATTTCTTCGACTCGCGTGTCCTGCCTCCCTTTTGCAATGGCGATGCGATCGATGGGGCGTCGTGCTTCCAGCGCTTCTTTAACGGCGTGTATGCCCGTCAGTTTGTCCATGAAGTAGAGAGTTTACAGTTGCCAGTCCACAGTTGAAAGGCACGCGATTTTTCTCAAATTGGGCCGATAGTTGCCTCCACCATCCTTGTAGGGGCGCAGCACGCTGCGCCCTTTCCGGTGGCACAATTAATCCAACGCCGAGCAGAACTCGAGAATCCTCACCCGCGCAGATTTTACCGGCGCGGCAAACGAAAGCGCAGCAGCCTCATCAAGCAGCAAGATTACGCGATCAAGTTCTCCTTCCCCCGCACGTCCGGCCAGCGCCAGCCGCATGGGATGAAACAGCTCGCGCCCGCGCAATTCCATTCCATCTTTCAATGCCGTGACAATCTCCTTGAATCTTTCCGACGTCAGCGGCGCCCCATCCAGCAGCAACAGCGCCACTTGCCGAAGCACATCCCGTGCCGCATAGCGCGAGAGCACCACATGGCTCTCTACCCTGGAGATGATTTCCCGCGCGTCGTATTGAAAGACCAGCCTGAGCATATCGGCCAGCGCACCGCGGTCAGTGGCGTGCCCTCCGAGGATCGAAGCTGCCCGTTCGCACCAGCCATGTTGCTCAGGCGAAGGCTCTCCAGCCAGCCACCCGCGCTCGCGAAGGATCCCGAGAACGTCGGCGCCTGTGAAGAGATTCGCGGCGGCAAGAGCCTCAGAATGTTCGGCCGGAAGCATCAAGGGAGATTGTAGCGTAGGGGCGCAGCACCCGTCCCGACCCTGTCGGGATGCTGCGCCCCTACAGGCACAGCTTCATGAATTCAGTGGGAAACCAACGTAGCAATCACATGCGCCGCAATAGCTTCCCCCCGCCCAATCGCATCGACGCCTTCGTTAGTCTTGGCTTTCAAATGAATCTTTTCCGCGCTGACGCCCAGCGCTTTCGCCAGCGCCTCGCGCATCTTCGGGAAATGCGGACCAAGCTTCGGCTTTTCGGTAATCACCACCGCATCGACATGCTCGATCGCAAAATGTTTCTCATCCAGCAGCTTTCTTGCATGTTCCAGGAAGATCATGCTGTTCGCGCCCTTCCACTTTGCATCCGTGTCCGGAAAATGCGTCCCGATATCGCCAAGCCCCGCCGCGCCCAGCAGGGCATCGCAAAGAGCATGCGCCAGCACGTCGCCATCCGAGTGCCCCACCGGTCCTTTGTCAAACGGCAGCTCAATCCCGCCAACGACGAGTTTCCGCCCCTCCGCCAGGCGATGCAGGTCATAACCGATTCCCGTCCTGCATGTCGCTCCCCCCGCAGCCTGGACTCTCCTAGCGCTGCTCTGGACCCTCCTTGCAAGGAAAAGACAGAAGCCGATGAGAAGAATTAGTGGCGCTGCCATGAGAACAATCAATGTCCAATTCCCACTCCTCACTTCGCTGATGCTTATATTCGCTCCACCGTCTCTCAGCCGCCTCGTGAGATCAGGCAGTTCGGCAGAAGGAATGGTTGTCTCCACATACTTCTGTGTACCTCGCAGGAGGGCAAAAACCTTCGCAGAATTTTGTTCGGGGTAGATCTTCACGGAAAGGATGTCGTTATCGTCGACCAGCTTTTGGAACTCGGAATATGCGAGACCAGAGGCGGGATTCTTATCCGTTAAGACTAGCTTCAAGAAAATGAAACTAATAAATCCGATGCCGATCCAAAGGAAAAAGGTCTTCGTGACGGAACGAGATGGCATTTTCAGGCTTTCTTGCGCTCGCGTTCGACGTAAAAGCGCGCCAATTCCATGTCCGCCGGCTTGGTGATTTTCATATTCCGCTCGGAGCCCAGCACGACATGCACATCGTGCCCCATGCGCTCGACGAGCCCTGCTTCATCCGAGGCATTCACTCCATCCGCCTCCGCGCGCGCAAAAGCCTCTTTCAGAAGTTTCGTGGAAAACGCCTGCGGCGTCTGCGCCAGCACCACGCGCTCGCGCGGCACCGTACCCGTAATCAACGCCACGTCCTCCGGCAGACTGGCTCGCTTTACTTCCTTGACCGTGTCCATCGCCGGGACGCCCAGAATCGCGGCCTCACACCGCCGCGCTTCCTCGATAACCCGCGCGATCTGCTCCGGCGTCACGAAGGGCCTCACGGCGTCATGCACCACCACGATTTCCGTGCCGTTCGCCACCTCGCGCAGCGCCGCACTCACCGAATCCTGCCGCGAGTCGCCGCCCTTTACGACGCGCACCGTCTGCTTGAATTTTTCCCGCGCGATCATCTCTTTGAGGCGCGCCACTTCATCCGCCCGCGTCGCCACAATGATGTCTGTAACCTGCGGGCAGGCCGCAATCCGCCGCAGGCTGAGGATCACAATCGGCGTTCCATCCAGCTCCAGAAACTGCTTGGGCTTTTCCGCGCCCATGCGCGTTCCCATACCGGCCGCGGGAAGAATGGCAGCGATTCGGCTCATGTTTGGAGCGGTCCCGCCCGGACGCTTCAAGGTGCGGACTCGCAAACTTCAGAGTGTACCTCAAGCGGGGCCGCGGCGTGAACTCGGTAGCCGTGGCAAGGTGTGCGCCAAATTCGTAGGTGGAAATTGCGTTTTTTCTTTTTTGGGCCGATAATCTGAATGCTTGTAGTCATTCAGATTAGAGGCACCGTGGAGCAATCCCTGCAGGATCTGGAGCTGCGTCGGAAGGACCTGTTCCGTCAGATGGAGCATCTCGGCGATTTCCGCCGAGGCACCATTTCCGTGAACTACCGCAAGTGCGGCAAAAGCAACTGCCTCTGTGCTCGCAAGGATCATCCGGGGCACGGACCGCAGTATCTGTGGAACGTCAACATCAGCGGCAAGACCCACGCCCGGAACCTGCCTTTAGGCCCGGAGCTGGAAAAGGTGGAGAAGGAGGTGGAACGATACCACGCCTTCCTCCGCCTGTCCCAAGAACTAGTCGAAGTCAACCATCGGATCTGTCAGTTGCGCCCGGTTCGCGGCCTCGAGGATGAAAACGAGTTGCAGCAGTTGAAAAAAAAACTGCGGAAGCATTTCGCCGAGAAGCAGAGGAAGAAGTAGATCGCCTGATTGGGCGCGTGCTGCAGGATCGCCAGCGACTCGGACACTTGGATCTGGAGGCCAGCGAAATGGCCATCCGTGCGGCCATGCATCAGATGGGTGGCGTCTTGTTGGAGAAGTTGCTCAACAGTGACGGCGGAGGTTACCGCGGCGCGCACCTGGATTGTTCCCAGGGTCATCCCGCCGAATTTGTGGGCTACCGCGGCAAACAGATTCTCACCGTGCTGTCTTCCGTGGACGTGCAACGCGCCTACTATCACTGCCCCCGGTGCCAGAGCGGATGGGTGCCCAAGGACCAAGAACTCGACGTGGTGGGAAGTTCTTTCAGTCCCGGCGTGCGACGGATGATGGGCCGGGTGGGGGCCAAGCAACCCTTCGCGCAGGGTCGCGCTGACTTGGAAGAATTGGCCGGTGTGGTGGTGAAGACCAAGCAAGTGGAACGAGTTTCCGCGCAGTTAGGCGTGCAGTTCGAAGCTTTGTGCCAACACGAGCGCGAGGCCATCCTGTCGGACAAGGTGGTCCCTTTGCTACCAGCGGTGCCGATCCTATACATCGCTATGGATGGCACCGGAGTTCCAATGGTCCCACGCGAGACCGAAGGGCGGCGCGGTAAAGACGCCACTGGCAAGGCCAAAACCCGCGAAGCCAAGATCGGCTGCGTGTTCACCCAAACCAAACAGGACGAGCAGGGGTATCCGATTCGGGACGAGGATTCCACGACTTATGTAGGCGCCATTGAGTCGGCCGAGGTTTTCGGTTCGCGTATCTATGCCGAAGCGGTGCGCCGCGGCCTGCGGCAAGCCCAGAAGGTAGTGGTGCTGGGAGATGGTGGGCCCTGGATCTGGGGAATCGCCGCGCAGTGTTTTCCCTGGGCCACCGAGACCGTGGACCTGTATCATGCCCGTGAGCATTTGGCGAATTTGGGGAAACTGGTCTATGGCCCTACCAGCACAGAGGCCAAGAGCAGTGGGCTTCTGCCCGCTCCGAGCAACTCGATGATGGTGATCTAGAAGCGGTGGTTACATCCATGAAGCGGTTACGCCCTCGCCAAAACAACGCCGGAAAGGAAGTCCGCAAAGCCATCAACTACTTCCAAACCAACAAAGAACGGATGCGTTATGCCAAGTTTCGTCAGCAAGGTTTATTTGTCGGTTCCGGGGTGGTTGAAGCTGGCTGCAAGATTGTCGTCGGGCTACGACTGAAGCAGTCGGGAATGCGCTGGACAGTCAACCACGCCAACGCCATCATCGCCCTGCGCTGCTGTCAGCTTAGCCGTCGCTGGGAGGAATTCTGGGAGCAACGCGCCGTCGGGTGACATCTGGCCAGTTTCCACCTACGAATTTGACGCACACCTGCCGTGGCAGGTGAAAGTTACTTGTAATTGTTTAGCGCGTAGGGACAGTTAAGTCCAAAGGCTTGGGCTGAGAAGCGCAGATCAGCGTTTGAAGAATCGAAGAAGCGGAGCGGAGTTGCTGCCGGCAAGTTTGAAGAATGCTGACCAGAATACCTTGGGTATGTGCTCCACGGGAGGTTCGATTCCCACCCCAGACTTTGCGGGTCACCACCATCGGGCGGATGGCCTGTTCGGCTCGCCAGTTCGTCGCTTCCAGACCGGGACAGCTCAGGAACGTAAATAGAGCGTCCCGCTCCCGTATCAGATGGTTGGCCAAACGGCGATTCTGCGGTGAGCGATAGCGCCGCTCCAAGGTCCGATCCATCCGCACTTCCAATCTTCCCCGGGCCACCGCGACTCCGTGTTCGCTGATCTTTCGTTGCTGGCGACGATCGCGCAGCTGCAAAGCCTGCCGCAAAATGGTTTGCACCGTGCGCGGAAATTCCGCTTCCCCTCTTCCCGCCACCAGAATCATCTCCCGGCAGCGCCGCAGCAGGTGCGCCAAGCAGGTTTGGTGTAAAGCTTGGATAAACTGACGATAGATGCTCCACCCGTCGCGCACCAAGAAACCTGCAAAGTCCGCTCCCAACACCATGGCCGCTTGTTCGAATCCGCGTCCTGGCTGAATGCTATAGACGGTTACCTGCGGGGTGCTGAACGCCCACATCCACCACCGCTTCCCGTCCACTCTCCAACCGGTTTCATCCGGGGTTACCCTCGCACTGCTGCGAACCTCTTCTACCAACGCGTTATACGTTGGTTCCGCTTTACTGGCCACCCGCGCCATGGCTTGGCACAAGCCGCCGCGACTCACCTGCAATCCGAAGGCTTGCTGGAGCACCGCGGCCGTCTTGCCGTAGGGCAGTCCTAAACCCTTATTGAGTTGCGTGGCCAGCGCCAGCGCTCGCGGTCCTAGTTGCGACGAGGCACTGCCGA
>Ga0137394_10000915_pt1 | contig 20817 bp, 16 predicted proteins | sample czobulk116metaG_FD_108278 | JGI IMG/M metagenome (GOLD analysis project Ga0137394, IMG submission 108278) | Vadose zone soil microbial communities from Angelo Coast Range Reserve, California, USA - czobulk1.16 metaG | ecosystem: Environmental > Terrestrial > Soil > Vadose zone | place: USA...
AACTACGCCGATGCCATCATGATCGCCGGGCACTACCAGACGAAGCCGCCGCTGCCGTTCAGCCCCGGCCTCGAGGCGGCGGGGATTGTCGCCGTCTGCGGGGACGGCGTGACGCGCTTCAGGCCGGGCGACCGCGTGATGGCGATCCTGGCCCACGGCGGTCTCGCCGAGCTCGCGGCCGCCCCCGAGGCGGAAACCTTCGCCATTCCCGATCGCATGAGCTTCGAGGAGGCCGGCGCCTTTCCCATCGCATACATCTCGAGCCATGTCGCGCTGCGCTGGCAGGCCCGGCTCGAGCCTGGCGAGACGCTGCTGGTGCTGGGAGCCGCGGGAGGCGTGGGGCTCACCGCCGTCGAGATCGGCAAGGCCATGGGCGCGCGCGTGATCGCCGCGGCCAGCACGGCGGAGAAGCTCGCGGTGGCACGAGAGCGCGGGGCGGATGATGTCGTCAATTATGTTGAGGAAAAGCTCACGGACCGCGTGATGGCCCTGACGAACGGCAAGGGCGCCGACGTGTGCTTCGATCCCGTCGGCGGAGATCTCTTCGACTCCGCCCTGTCGTCGCTCGGCTGGGGCGGCCGCATCCTCCTCATCGGCTTCGTGGCCGGCGTGCCGCAGATCCCGGCGAACCGGCTCCTCGTGAAGCACCGGGCCGCGCTCGGATCCTCGCTGCGGTACTTCCGCTGGCACGCACCGGACAAGCTCCTCCGGTCCGTCGAGGAGCTCGTGCGGTGGTACGGCGAGGGCAAGCTCCGGCCCCTGGTCACGCACCGCCTGCCCCTCGAGCAGAGCGTGGAGGCGATCCGGCTGCTCACGGACCGCAAGGCGCACGGCAAGGTCGTGGTGGTGGTGGAGCCGCGGTGATGGAGATCCGCGTGGAGCAGCACGGGCGGCACATCGTGATGGTGACGATCGACAACCAGAGGCGCCTCAACGCCATGACCAGGCCGATGATGGCGGAGCTTGGACGGGTGTGGGACGAGCTCGGCCGGGGCGACTGCCGCTGCATCGTGCTGACGGGAGCCGGCGACCGCGCCTTCTGCGCCGGGGCCGACGTCAGCGGTGATCTCTCGGCCAGCGCAGAGACGGCGAAGATCGTCAGCCACGCCCTCCTGAAGACCGACGCGTACTCGAAGCCGATCGTGGCCGCGGTCAACGGCGATTGCGTCGGCGGCGGGCTGGAGCTCCTCCTCTCCACGGATATCCGGGCCGCCGCGCCCCACGCGCGGTTCGGTCTTCCCGAGGTGCGCTGGTCGATCTATCCGTTCGGCGGCGCCACGATCAAGCTGATCCAGCAGATCGGGCACGTTCACGCGATGGATCTCCTGCTCACCGGCCGGCTCGTGGATGCGGGGGAGGCGGTGCGCCTGGGGCTCGTCAACCGCATCGTGCCTGCCGCCAACCTCACGGCCTGGGCGCTCGAGACCGCAGAGGCCATCGCGGCCAACAGCCCGTCTGCGGTACAGGCGGTGAAGCAGCAGATCAGCGCGACGATCGCCGATCACGCGCGGTCACGCGAGGCGCTCGACCAGCAGCTCGGCGACCTCGTGCGGGCCAGCGCGGAGTTCGCCGAGGGTGTTGCCGCGTTCCGGGAGAAGCGCCCGCCCCGTTATGAGTGAGCGGCGATCCGTCGGACGCCACCACTGGTGCACCGGAACGGCGGCGAGTGCTAGCATACGCGCGTCATGACCCCAGGCACCCCGCCGTCAGCGCCCGATGTGCGCGTGGAGCGCGCTGATCGCGTCCTCACGCTCACCTTCGATCGTCCGGACGACCAGAACCGGCTCACCCGCGACGTCCTCCTGACGATGCAGGGCATTGCCGACGATCTCTGCGATGACGACGAGATCCAGGCCGTGGTCGTCACGGGAAGCGGTTCCGAGTTCTTCTCGATGGGCATCCTGAACCCGGCCGTGCGGGCCAGCTACACCAAGGAGCAGATCCTCGATCTGGTCCGTATCGCCAACCGGCTCTACGATGCCATCGAGGGGCTGCCCCAGATCGTCATCGCGGTATTCAACGGCGCCGCGCGAGCGGGCGCGGCGGAGCTGGCCCTGGCGTGTGACATACGGCTGGCCGCCGCCCACGCGACCTTCAGGCTTCCGGAGGCGCTGTGGGGGGGCTTTCCCGGAGCGGGAGGGCCGGTGCGGCTCCCCGCCATCGTCGGCCGCGCGCGCGCCCTCGAGCTCATCTGCACGGGCCGCGAGATCGACGCGGAGGAGATGGAGCGCCTCGGCCTCGTCCTGGCCGTCTACCCTGCCGACCGCGTGCGGGCGGAGGCCCAGGCCCTGGCCGCCCGCATCAGCGCGAGCGGCCCGCTCGCCACGCGGGGCGCCAAGCGCATCATGAACGCCGGCCGGGCGGCCGGCCTCGCGGCCGCCCGTTCGCTCTCCGACGCCCTCCGTCACGCCCTCGAGTGGAGCCGTGACGTCGACGAGGGCATGGCCGCGCACCGCGAGGGCCGGCCGCCGCGATTCACCGGGCGATGAGCGTGGGCCCGGCGAGCCGGACGCTGGGAGATCTCCTCGACGAGATGGCCGCGGAGCGGCCTCACGCTCAGGCTCTCGCCTTTCGCCACGAGCACCTCAGCTACGCCGCGCTACGCGCTCGCGTCGACGAGCTCGCGCGCGCGCTCGTCGCGGTGGAGGTGACGCGCGGCGATCGAGTCGCGGTATTGCTGCCGAACTGCCCCGAATGGGTCGTGGCCGCGCTCGCCGTCGCCAAGATCGGCGGCATCGTGGCGGCGATCAGCACCTTCTCCACGGCCCGCGAGCTGGGATGGATGCTCGAGCACTCCGATGCGGTGGCGCTCATCACGGTCTCGGCCTTTCGGGGGCGTGCCTACCTGGACGCGCTCCATGACCTCTGTCCCGAGCTGGCCACGAGCGCGCCCGGAGCGCTTCGAAGCGCGCGACTGCCGAGGCTCCGGACCGTGGTGTCCATGGACGGGCGGCGCGTGGACGGTGTGTTCCAGCCGGAGGACTTCTTGAGGCGGGGGGCCGGCCTGGGAACCGCGGCGCTGAGGGAGAGACAGCGGTCGGTGAGCCCGAGTGACGTGTGCTACATCCTGTACACCTCGGGATCGACGGCCACGCCGAAAGGCGTCACGCTCGCGCACGGCGGCGTCATCGAGAACGGCTTCAACATCGGAGAGCGCCAGCATCTGACTCCCGCGGATCGGCTCTGGCTGGCCGTGCCACTCTTCTGGTCGTTCGGGTCGGCGAACGCGCTGCCCGCGATCCTGACACACGGCGGGTGCGCGGTGCTGCAGGAGAGCTTCGAGCCCGGGGAGGCGCTGGAGCTACTCGACCGCGAGCGGTGCAGCGTCTACTACGGCATGGCGAACATGGCCCGCGCCATGCTGGAGCATCCCGATCGTGGCCGGCGCCGGCTCGACTCCATGCGCACCGGCCTGACCATCGGCCTGGCGGAGGACATCGAGATGACGATGGAGGCGGTGGGCGCTCGCGAGCTCTGCAATGTGTACGGGTCGACGGAGACGTACGGCAACTGCGCGGTCACCGACGCCCACGATCCGCTCGCCTGGCGCCTGCACACGCAGGGCCTGCCCCTGCCCGGCATGGACATCCGCGTGGCGGACCCGGAGACGCGGCAGCCGCTGCCGACGGGAGAGGTTGGCGAGCTATGCGTGGCCGGTCACGTCACGCCAGGCTACTTCCGGGCACCGGAGCTCGACGCGGCGGCCTTCGACGGCGAGGGATATTTCCACACCGGCGATCTCGGGCTGGTCGGCGACGACGGGCGGGTGCGCTTCCGGGGCCGGCTGAAGGAGATGATCAAGACCGGCGGCATCAACGTCGCGCCGCTCGAGGTGGAGGGCGTCCTCCTCCAGCATCCGGCCGTCAAGCAGGCGTACGTGGTCGGCGTTCCCGACCATGACAAGGACGAGGTCGTGGTCGCGGTGCTGGAGCTGCGCGAGGCCACCGCGGCCGACGCGGGGGCGATCGTCGCCTTCTGCCGCGAGCGGCTCGCCAGCTACAAGGTCCCAACCCGGCTCGTCTTCCGCAAGGCCGAGGAGCTTCCCCGCACGCCGACGGGCAAGATTCACAAGCCTGGACTCCGGGAGGAGCTTGCCACGGATTGGTCGCCGCGCCGCGGGCACGACGCCTCCGATCCAGATGGGCCCTCGGATCTCAAGGTATGATGAGCTCGAATGCCCTGAAGGAAACCTCGACGGCTAGAGAGGGGACCATGACTCGCCAAACGAAGATCGCCTACATCCAGGCCGCGTGGCACGCTGACATCACCGACCGCTGCAAGCAGGCGTTCATCGCGGAGCTCGCCAGGCACGGGTACGACCAGAGTGGCATCGAGTTCTTCTCGGCCCCGGGCAGCCTGGAGATCCCGCTGATGGCCAAGAAGCTCGCCAAGACGGGCAAGTACGCCGCGGTCTGCGCGAGTGGATTTGTGGTCGACGGCGGGATCTACCGGCATGAATTCGTCGCACAGGCCGTCCTGCAAGGCATCGTGCAGACATCCCTCGAGACCGAGGTGCCCATCCTGTCCGCCGTCCTGACCCCGCACCAGTTCCACGCCCATGCCGATCATCAAGAGTTCTTTCGGTCGCACATGGTCACCAAGGGCACGGAGCTGGCCAGCGCGTGCCTCTCGATCATCGAGAACCTCGCAGCCGTCGCCTAGGTCACTCCTCCGCGACGGCGAGAAGAACGCGACCTGACGCTGGCCGCCCGGCCATGGTCCCCCGCTCAGCTCGGCCGGCCCGCGCGAAGCACCCGGCCGGGGAGCGCCCCGGTGTGGCGACCGTGGTCGAGCACCACCTTGCCGCCGACGATGACGTGATGCACGCCCTCGGCGCGCTGCACGCGCCGGGGAACGCCAGCGGGCCCGTCGTGCGAGACCTCGTCCTCCTTCACCCCGATGCTCGAGAGGTCGAAGACCATCAGGTCGGCGGCCAGTCCCTGTCGGACGAGGCCGCGGTCGCCCAAGCCCATGATGCAAGCGGGCTGGAAGGTCAACCGACGGACGGCGTCCTCGAGGGTCAGGAGCTGCCGTTCCCGCACCCACTGGCCGAGGACGTAGCTCGATTCGCCCGCCGTGCAGAAATTCGTGTTGAGATGCGCCCCCGCGTCCGACTGGGACGGCAGGGCATGGCCGGTCTTCACCATCTCGACGAGCTGGACATCCTCTTCGGGTGAGCGCGTCTGCAGCTCGAACTCTGTCTCCAGCCGCTCCTCGACCGCGAGGTCGAGCATCGCGTCGGCGACGTGCTTGCCCTGCTCGGCGGCGAGATCCGTGAGGCGGCGGCCCTCCAGCGGCCGGTTCTTGTCGAGCGCGACCCGGCGCACCACGATCCCCGGCCAGGGGATGAAGCGCCCGAGGACGCCGGGCCGGCGGCGCTGGCGCTGCATGGCCGCCTCGCGCAGCGCCGGACGTCTCGCGGGATCGGCCAGGGCGGCGAGGCGCTCCGCCACCGGCAAGTCCATGGTGACATCCCACACGTCGAGATTCTTGAAGAAGGTCGTGTTCGTGAGGGTGATCCGCGGATTGAACGGAATGGCCCGCAGGAGATTGTAGAGCGGCACGCCGTCGCGGGCCGCCGCTTCCACGTAGGTGCGGGCATCGGCGTCGAAGCCCAGGAAGAAGACGGGGCGCCCGCTCGCCAGCGAGACCTCGCGCAAGTGCTGGCGATCGGCCTCATCGGGCTTGCCCACCGAGGGCGGGAGGATCTCGATCACCCCGCGGTTGAACTCGGCCACGGTGCGGGCGAGGGCCAGGCGCTCGTCGTTGTGGGCGAGCCGCGTGGGCACCGGCTCGCCGGAGGGCCCGGCGTGAGTCGGCGACGCGGTGGTGCTCCATCCCCAGGCGCCCGCTTCCATGCAGGCCCCGAGGAGGCGCTGCATGGCGGCGGTCTCGTCCGCGTTCGCGGCGCGCTCCCATGCCGCCTGCCCCATGGCACCGAGCCGCAGAGGGTTGTGCCCGACCAGGGGCATCATGTTGACACCGAGGCCCTGGTCGATGGCGTCCATGTACTCCGCGAAGCTCTCCCAGTTCCAGGGCAGCACGGCGGCGAGGGACTTCACGGGCAGGTCCTCGACGCAGCAGAAGGTGGCGAGCATCGCCTCGCGGTGCTCGGGCTTCAATGGCGCCAGGGTGAGCCCGCAGTTGCCCGTCAGGACCGTGGTGACACCGTGCCACACCGAGGACGTGCACAGCTTGTCCCAGAACGGCTGGGCGTCGTAGTGGGTGTGCAGATCGATGATCCCCGGCGCGACGAAGAGCCCGTCGGCATCGATGGTCGCCGCCGCCGCCCCCCGGATCTTCCCGATCTCGACGATCGTCCCGTCCTGGATCGCCACGTCGGCTCGATAGCGCGAAAATCCCGTCCCGTCGACGACCATCCCGTTCCTGATCACGAGGTCGTACGCCATGATGTTTCGGTCGCCTCAGGCGGCTTGATAGCGGGCGTTGTGCAGCACGCGGCCCGGATAGCTGCCCGTGTGGGTGCCCTTCTCCATCAGCACTTCGCCGTTGACGACGGTGTAGTGGATGCCCTCGGCAAGCTCGCGCATGCGCCAGCCATTGCTCGGAAAATCGTGGACCACGTCTTCCGGGACCGGGCGGACGGTGTCGGGATCGAAGATGACGAGGTCGGCGGCCATCCCCGGCTGCAGCAGTCCGCGGTCGTAGATGCCGAAGGCGGAGGCGGAGTCGAAGGTGAGCCGGCGGACGGCCAGCTCGAGCGACATGATGCCCTTCTCGCGCACCCAGTAGCCGAGCAACCGCGTGGGGTTCGACACATTCGAGTGGAACTGCACGTGGGCGCCGCCGTCGGAGAGCCCGACCACGGCGTAGGGGCTGCCCAGGATCTGCGCGACGGCCTCGGTGTCCATGTTGATCTCGCCGAGGCTGAACACCGTCTCCAGATTCTCCTCGACGGCCAGGTCGAGGAACGCGTCGAGCGGGTGCTTGCCCTGCGCCTTCGCCATCTCCGCGATGTGCTGTCCCCGGAGGCCGCGGTGCTTCGCAAGCACCGGCTCCTCGACGATCATCAGGTCCCAGCGCTTGGAGAACGTGGAGTCCGGCCCGAGCGGCGCCTCGACCTCGCTCCGGAGCTTCGCCCGGATCTCCGGGTTCCGATAGGCCGCGAGCTTCTCGTCGTCGGGGGCCTGGAGGATGGGCAGCCACGTGGGCATGCTCCGGAACACCTGGCAGTTCTTCATGGTGAACCGGTTCACCACGCTTCCGGGATTGCAGAGCGGGATCGCGCGGATCCCCTGCTTGACCGTCGCCTCGACGTGGGCCAGGTGCTTTTGCCACCGCCCCGGCTGACGCGCCTGCTCGAGGAGCGTGTTGTACATGACCGTCCGACCGCAGGCCTGGGAGAGCCGGCTGAGCAAGCCGTCCTTCAGCTCGGGATTGGTGCCGCCGCCGCACTGGATCACGCCGGTGCCGGCCTCGCGCAGGACGTCGGCCAGCGCGAACAGCTCCGACTCCGGCGCGCACGCGGCGGGGATGCGCGTCCCCGCGATGTCGAAGTGGTTCATGTTGCGCGTGATCGACAGGCCGAGGGCCCCCGCCCCGAGCGCCTCCCGCACCATTCGACGCATGGCCTGGAGCTCGGGGTCGGTGGCCGGGCGCTCCGAGCAGTCCGAGCCCATGGCGTAGAGCCGGACCGCCGAGTGCCCGACGAGCGTCCCGACGTTCACGCCGAGCCGCCGGCCGATCGCGCTCATGTACTCGGGGTACGTCTCCCACGTCCAGGGCACGCCCGCCTCGAGCACGTCCATGGGGATGGCCTCGACGTACGACAGCATGCCGGCCAGTTTCTGGCGCTCGTGGGCCTTGACGGGAGCGAGGGCCAGCGAGCAGTTGCCGATGATGACGGTGGTCGCCCCGTGATGGGACGAGAAGGTGCAGAGGGGGTCCCAGAGGACCTGGGCGTCGTAGTGGCAATGGTTGTCGACGAACCCCGGCGCCACCACGCGTCCATCCGCCTCGATCACCCGCCGCGCGGGGCCGTCGAGGCGTCCAAGCTCCACGATCTTGCCGTGGGCCACCGCCACGTCGCCGTTGAAGGCGGGCCGACCGGAGCCATCGATGATGCGACCGTTCTTGACCAGGAGGTCGTAGACCATGGGTCCCTCCAGTTGAGAGTTTGTCCGCGAGAAGGTTATCCCAACCGCGCGACGTGTGCGAGGCCCGACGGGGAGGATTGTCGTGCCGGCACCGAGGGCAGTCAAGCGACGTCTGCGAGACACACAGGTTTCTTGGTCTGGCTGGAGCCGCCGCCTATACTGGTCGCGATCGTCAGGCGCGAGTGCGCACAGGAGGGCGCCGCATGGGCTGGCTCGATCGCTTCCCCGGCCGCAAGCGCACGGATGGCCCCGAGGCCCTCACGAGCGTCCAGCCGGGAGATCAGATCCAGGCCGGCGGCGAGACGTGGAACGTCACGGCCGTCCTCGTTTACACGGACGCCGGCAGCGAGTGGCCGGTGGTCAAGATCGAGCGCGGCGTAGACTCGGCCTGGCTGGCCCTCGAGGAGGGAGCGATCGTCCGGTACGATCACCTCGACCTTCCGGTCGGCCCCGACGGCCGCGCGAGCTGGAACGGCCGCACCTATGCGCAGGCGGAGGTCGGCACGGCCACCGTCTCGCGGGTCACGGGCAGCGTGGATGCCGCTCCCGGGGACGGCCTCTCCTATCAAGTCCTGCGCTCTCAGGGCGATGACCGCGCGTGGCTGTCCGTGGAGACGTGGAGCAGCGGCTTCGTCGAGGTCTCCGCGGGCCGGCTCTGGCCCATCGACAAGATCGTGACCGGCGCGCGAGATCGCTAGTGGCTCTTCTCCAGGGCTATGGCAAGGCCTTGGGCTGGGCCGTCTCGTTCCTGGTCCTCGCCTTCCTCGTGCGCTTCGCCTTCCACTGGCTCACGCCCTTCTCGCTCCGCTGGGCCTCGGACCGGAGGGACGCCGCCGTCGGGCACGTCCTCCGTGGTCTCTACATCGCGCTCGCCATCATTTCCCTGGCCGCCATCCAGTCCACGCGACATCTCGGCTGGGCGCTCGCGGACACGGCGATCAGCATGGTGCTCCTCCTCATCTTCTTCAAGGTCTACGACTGGATCGATCCGCGCGACTTCGTCAGCGAGCTGGCCACGGGCAACATCATGCTGGGCATGGAGCTCGAAGGGCTCTTCATCGTGCTGGCCGCGGTCATCGTCGGCGCGATGGGCTTCCTGGGCTTCTGATGGCGCGCGCGGGCACGCTCGCCGCGTGGCCAGAGGCGCGCGTGGCCCGGGCCATGCGCGCGTGGCGCCGGGGCGCAGGCCCGCTCGAGCCGTGGTTTCGCGCCACGCCCTTTGCCGCGGCCTGTCACTATCGCGACCGGACGCTCCCGATCAAGCACCGCGGCTCGCCGCCTCGAGCCGTCGAAACGCTGCTGGGGCTCCTTCCCGTACCCGAGCGCCACACGCTCTGGATCTTCGACCTGCCCGGCCCTCTCGCCCTCCGGCTCGCATACGCGCTTCGCCAACAGAGGGCGCTCACGGCGGCGCTGGCCTGGAACGGCTGGTATGACCCGCGCGGCGTTCTCGATGGGCGCGAGGAGATTTCGCTCCTCCTCGCCCTCGGAGCGAAGCTCGAGCACGCGCCGGCCCGCGGGGCCTATCTGCTCCTCGACAGCTCGCGGCACGCCGAGCCACGCTCGGCTCGCCTCGACAATCGGTACGCCCTGGACGAAGAGGACGTGCCCACTTTCCAGCACCTCGCCGCGATGAGCGTCAAGCGCGCTTGCGTCTGGACATGGAGCACGCCGGCGGAGGACCTCGCCGCCTATCTCGCGTATCTGGCCGGGCGGCTCCCGGTCATGGTGACGGCCGACATCGCGCGACGGGTCGGCCACGATGGCTAAGCGCCGCCGCAGGTCCCGCGCGCCTCATCCGAAGCACCTGGCGCTGACCTTCGCCGCGGGCATCCTGGCCGCCTCCGCCCTGGCGGGATGCGATTCGCAGCCGCCATCGGCCAAAGCGCCCCTCTGCGCGCCTCGCGCCACCGCGCCGGGATCCGCGGGCTGGGACGATCCCGACGGCTGCTGGGAGCGCCGGCCCGACGGCCGGACGTACTACCGCACGACCTTCGGCGGCTATTCCTACTATCACGCCGAGCCGCCGGGATACTCGAAGTTCTCTGACGCCTCGCGCGGCGGCTGGTTCTCCGGCTCGAAGTCCTCCACGGGCGGCTACCATGGCGCGCCCAGCGCCGCTGCCTGATCGGGCTTTCGGCGTCGCCCATCGGCGCCTCGCGGATCACCTGCTCCTTCATTGGGCGCAGCAGAGTGCTCCCGGCGAGGAGTCCGTGGCCACCGCCGAGCCGGTCTGGATCGATCCCGCGCTCCACCGCGAGCTCGCGCGCACCGGCGCCGCGCTCGATCATCTTCTGCGCCGTCTCGCCGACGGGCTCCTGAGCGGCGATCCCGCTCTCGCCGGCTTCTCGCCGCCGGAGTTCCCCCTTGCCAAGGACATCTACGCCCGCGGGCCCTTGGCCTCGCCCTTCTTCTGGGGGCGCTTCGACATCTTCGAGCGCGCCGGCGGCGGGCTCGCCGTCCTCGAGTACAACTGCGACAAGCCGGCGGGCCAGCGTGAGATCTGGGCGTCCGGGGCGGTAGGCCCGGCGCGCGGCAATCCCAATCGCCATGCGCGCATGCGATTCCGCCGCGCGCTCGCGCGCGCGTGGCACGTGCACTCCCGCGGCGCGTGTCGGCGGCCGCGGCTCGCCATTCTCGCCGACCCCGCGCATCGCGAGGAGTTCCGGCTCGCCTATCTCTTCGGCCGCGAGGCGGCTGCCCTGGGCTGGCCCTGGAACGTGGTGGGTCCCGCGAACCTCACCGTGGACGAGGGCGTGCCTTGGGCCTACGGCGAGCCGGTGGACATCGTCCTGCGCCAGTACCCGGCCGAGTATCTCCACGAGCTGCCCGCGGCGTCCGCGCTCCTGGAGGCCGCGCGGGATGGGCACCTCCTCTGGTTGAACGATCCCCGCGCCGTCGTCGCTCAATCGAAGAGCATGCTCGCTGCCCTCTGGTCTCTCGCGGGTGGTGCACAGTGGCTCACTCGACGTGAAGCCGTGCTGGTCCGGCACGTCGTCCCGCCGACTGGCCTCGCCTCCCAGCTCGGCTGGCTCGAGCGCGCCCGCTCGAGGCCCGAGGACTGGGTGCTCAAGCCGGTGCTGGGGCGCTATTCCGAGCGTGTGGCGACGGGAGCCCTCTCGACGTCAGGCGAATGGCAGGCCGCGCTCGACGCGGCAACCACGAGCCCCGACGAGTGGATCGTCCAGGCCTTCGTGCCGCCGCGTCGCCGCTGGCTGCCCGGTCCCACCGGCGCGCGGGCGGGCTATGTCAACTGGGGCGTCTATCTCACCGATGGCGAGGTCTCGGGTCTCTGCCCGCGGCTTCAGCCGACTCCCCTGACCGAGGAAGGCACGACGTGGTGGGCGCCTCCGGTTCTGCGGCGCGGGCGGGGCACGCGCCCGGCCGCTCGCGAGCCGGGCCGAGCGGCGATGAGGGGCGCCGGACCAGGATCAGTATGGCGAGGCATCGCTGATCGCCTCACCCTGGCGGGCTATACGAACGTGTGGACAGATGGCCTCGCCAACTTCAGCCTGGCCGCCATCGAGCTGCCGCCGGCGGACTGGGACGAGCTCTCCCATGCGACCCTCGTGCTCGGCCAGGCCGTGGGGCACGTGCTCTCGCACATGACGGCGCGGCCGGAGCTTCTAGGCGTGCTCGGAATTCCGCCGGGGCTCGCTTCCCTGGCCGCGGCGGTCGAGGCGCCCGAGGACTGGAGCTTCCTTTCGCGCTTCGACTGGGCGCGGACGCTGGACGGGCACTGGAAGCTCCTCGAGATCAACAGCGACACGCCGGCCGGGCTCTGGGAGACGGGCTCGGCGGAGGCGGAAGTGGCGCGGCTTCATCGAGCTTCGCGGGGGCTGAGCGGCGGCTTCTGGCCCGCCCTCGTGTCCGCCTGGCGGCGCTGGGCTGAGCGCAAGCTCGGGCCGGGCTCGGCGACACGCAGGCTACGCATCGGGCTGGTGGGCCTTCTCGCATCGCCCGAAGACCAGGATCAGCTCCGAGCGCATGCCCGGGCGGCGCGCGAGGCTTTGCCCAACGCCTCCATCGAAATGGGTACTCCGGAAGACGTCCGGATCGAGACGCGAGGCGCGACGCTCGGCGGCCGACGCGTCGACCTCCTCTTCCGCTACTATCCGCTCGAGTGGCTGGCCGCGCCGCGCCACGGCCCGCTGCTCGAGGCCGTCGGATCGGGCGCTCTCGCCATGCTGCCGCCCGCGCACGCGCTGATCCCTCAGAGCAAGGCCTTCCTGGCGCTGGCGTGGGAGCTCGAAGCCCAGGGCTTCTTCCCGCCCACCGAGGCCGCGGCCATCCGCCAGTACGTGGCGAGGACGGCGCTGACTCCGGGGCCGCTCGGACGCGGGCCCTATGTCATCAAGCCCTATCTCGAGCGCGAAGGCCACGGCGTACGTTTCTCGACCGAGCTCTCCCCGCGGAAGCGGCGCCGGCTCGTCGACGGCCCCGTGGTCTGCCAGGAGCAGCTCGACGTGCTCGCCGCCCGCGTGCCCGTGGCGACGGCCCGGGGCTGGACCCGCGAGTCGCGCCACCTGATCTTCGGCGTCTTCCTCGCCGGCCGCGAGATCGCGGGAATCTACACTCGCGCCGGCGCCCGCGTCACGGGCCGCGAAGCCGTCTATCTCCCCGCTGTTGTCCCCGCGGCCGCTCCCCTTACCGGCTGAAGTCGCGGAAGCCCTTGCCCTCCTTCGCGAGACGCTCGAGGAGCGGAGCAGGCGTCCAGGGCTCGCCGTGCTGGGTGTGGAAGGCCGCCACGTCGCCGTAGACCTGCTTGAGCCCGACCTGATCGGCGTAGAACATGGGGCCGCCGCGATAGCGCGGGAAGCCGTAGCCGTACAGGTAGGTGACGTCGATATCGCTCGAGCGCAGCGCGATGCCCTCTTCGAGGATGCGGGCACCTTCGTTGACGAGAGCCCACAGGCAGCGCTTGAGGACCTCCTCGTCGCTCACCGGCCGCCGCGTGATGCCGCTCTCCTTGGCCGCGGCGGCGATCAGCGCCTCGACCTCGGGATCGGGCTTGGGAGTGCGCGAGCCGGCCTCGTAGCGGTACCACCCGCTTCCCGTCTTCTGGCCGAAGCGCCCCTGCTCGCAGAGCCGGTCGCCGACGTGCGAGTAGCGCAGGTCCTTCCGGCGCGTGGCCCCCTTGCCCTTGCGGATGCGCCAGCCCACGTCGAGCCCCGCCAGGTCCTGCATGGCGAAGGGGCCCATGGCGAAGCCGAAGTCATAGATGACCTTGTCGACCTGCTGCGGCGTGGCGCCTTCCTCCACGAGGAACTCGGCCTCGCGGAGATAGGGCGCGAGCATGCGGTTGCCGATGAAGCCATCGCAGTTGCCCGCGAGCACCCAGACCTTCCCGATGCGCCGGGACAGCTCGGACGAGGTGGCGATGGTCTCCTTGGCGGTCTTGGCGCCGCGCACGAGCTCGAGGAGGCGCATGACGTTCGCGGGGCTGAAGAAGTGCGTGCCGATCACGGCCTCGGGTCGCGACGTGGCGGAGGCGATCTGGTCGATGTCGAGGGTGGAGGTATTCGAGGCGAGCACGGCGCCGGGCTTGGCGACCTTGTCGAGGGCCGCGAAGACTTCCTTCTTCACGCCCATCTCCTCGAACACGGCCTCGATCACGATGTCGGCCTCGCGGATCGCCGCCCGGTCGAGCGTGCCCGTGATGAGCCCCACCCGCTTGTCCATGTCGGCCTGGGAGAGGCGCCCCTTCTCGACGGTGGCCGCGTAGTTCTTCTTCACGACGGCGAGGCCGCGGTCGAGGGCCTCCTGGGACATCTCGACGACGGTGACGGGGATGCCGGCATTGGCGAAGTTCATCGCGATGCCCCCGCCCATCGTCCCGGCGCCGATGACGGCCGCGCGGTCGATCTTCCGGGCGGGCGTGCCCGGCGGCACGTCGGGAATCTTGGTCGCCTCGCGCTCGGCGAAGAAGGCATGGATCTGCCCCTTGGACTGGGGCGAGGCCATGCATTCCTGGAAGAGCTGGCGCTCGCGCTTGAGTCCCTCCGCGAAGGGCAGCGTCACCGCCGCCTGCACCGCCTCGATGCACTTGAAGGGTGCGAGATAGCCGCGCGCCTCGCGCTCGATGCTCTTCTTGAAGTTCTCGAAGACGGGCGGGTTCTCGCGGGCGGCCCGGAGCTTGTCGTCCACGGCCGAGATCTTTCTGAGCGGCTTCTTCTCGGCCACGAGCCTCTCCGCGAATGCGACGGCGCCCGCGCGGAGATCCTCGCCCACCACCTCGTCCACGATGCCGAGCTCCTTGGCCCTCGGCGCGCGCACGGGATCGCCGCTCACGATCATCTTGAGGGCGGCCTCGGCGCCGATCAGGCGCGGCAGCCGCTGCGTTCCGCCGGCCCCCGGCAGGAGGCCGAGCTTGACCTCGGGCAGTCCCACCTGCCCCGCGGCGACGGCGACGCGATAGTGACAGGCGAGACAGACCTCGAGCCCGCCCCCGAGGGCGGTGCCGTGAATGGCCGCCACCACGGGCTTCGGGCTCGATTCGATCTTCTCGAGCACGCTGTGCAGATCGGGCGGCTGGGGCGGCTTGCCGAACTCGCGGATATCGGCGCCCGCGATGAAGGTGCGGCCCCCGCCGATGATGACCATGGCGCTGATGCCGGGATCGGCCATGCCCTTGGCCAGGCTCTCGGTCAGCCCCTGCCGCACGCCCTGGGAGAGCGCATTGACGGGTGGATTGTTGACGGTGATGACGCCGACGCTGCCTTGCTGTTCAAAGCTCACGAGCTCGCTCACGAGGCTCCTCCTTGATGCAGCAGGCTCTCGGCGGCCTCCATGAGGCCTTCCGAGAGCGTGGGATGGGCATGGATGGTCAGGGCCAGGTCCTCGGCCGTGACGGCGGTCTCCACCGCGAGAGAGGCCTCGGCGATCAGCTCACCCGCGCCGGGGCCGACGATTCCAACGCCGAGCACGCGGCCCGTGGCGGCGTCCACCACGAGCTTCGTGAGGCCGTCGCTCCGGCCAATGCTCGCCGCGCGGCCCGAGGCCGCCCACGGGAACTTCGCGACCTTGATCTGGCGCCCCGCGCCCCGCGCCTCCGTCTCCATGAGCCCGACCCAGGCGACTTCCGGATCAGTGAAGACGACAGCCGGGATGGCAACATTGTCGAAGGCGGAGGGACGCCCCGCGATGGCCTCGGCGGCCACCTTGCCCTGGCGCATGGCCCGGTGGGCGAGCATGGGATCGCCCGTCACGTCGCCCACGGCGTAGATGTGTGGATCGGCGGTCCGGCAGCGCTCGTCGACGGCGATGAGCCCGCGCTCGCCGATCTTGACCTTCGTGGTCTGGAGGCCCAGCCCGTCGCTCACGGCCCGCCGGCCCACGGCAATGAGCACGCGATCGAAGGCCTGGCTCTCCTGACCCTCGACGGCGGCTTCGATCGCGCCGCCGACCTCTTTCAGTCCCGTCACCTTGGTCTTGAGATGAATGGCCGCGAACATCTTCTCGCAGCGCCGCAGGAGCGGTTGCACCAGCTCACGATCCGCGCCGGGCAAGAGCCCGTCGGTCATCTCCACCACCGTCACCCGGCTGCCCAATGCGGCATAGACCTGGCCGAGCTCGAGCCCGATGTAGCCGCCCCCGATGACGAGGAGCCGCTCGGGGATCTCGGGCACCTCGAGCGCCGCCGTCGAGTCCATGATGCGATCACTCACGAGGTCGAGTCCCGGCACCCGTGACGGTAATGATCCCGTGGCGATGATGGCGTTCTTGAAGCGAATCACCTGCGGCTCCTCGCCTCCGACCCTGATGCTCCGAGAGTCCTCGAAGGCCCCGCGCCCGCCGATGACCTCGACCTTCTTGGACTTGGCCACGGAGGCGAGACCTCGCGAGAGCTTGCCCACCACGCGCTCGGCCTTCCACTTGCGCAGCGGGTCGAGCGTGATGCGCGGCTCGCCGAAATCGAGGCCGAACTCCTTCGCGCGCTCCGCCTCGCCGATCACCGCCGCCACGTGCAAGAGCGCCTTGGACGGGATGCAGCCCTCATAGAGACACGCGCCGCCCAGCCGCTTCCCCGCGTCCACCACCACCGTCTCGAGCCCCAGCTCCGCGCAGCGGAACGCCGCGGAGTACCCGCCGGGTCCGCCGCCCAGGACGGCGACGTCCACCTCATTGACGAGATCGCCCATCACCATGTCAGACGCCTGCTACCACTCGACGAAGAGCGTCTCGGGCGCTTCGAGGCGGCGGATGATGGCCTGGGCGAAGCGGGCGCCATCGGCGCCGTCGGCCACCCGGTGGTCGAAGGTGAGCGAGATGGGCAGGAGCAGGCGCGGCACGATCTGGCCCCCGCGCACCACGGCTTCCTCGCGGCCCCGCGCCACGCCGAGGATAGCCACCTCGGGGTAGTTGATGATGGGGATGGCACCGGTGCCGCCAAGCGCGCCGATATTGGTGATCGTGAAGGTGCCGCCGCGGAGATCATCGAGCGCGGCCTTGCCGTCCCGCACCCGCTGGGCGAGCGTGGCCAGCTCGCGCGCCAGCTCCATGACGGGCTTCTTGTCGGCGTCGCGAATGACGGGAACGATCAGCCCCCGGTCTGTCGCCACCGCGATGCCGAGATGGCAGTAGCGCTTGACGATCAGCTCTCCCGCCGCGGCGTCCAGGCTCGCGTTGAACTGTGGGTGCTCCGCCAGAGCGAGCGCCGCCGCCTTGAGGAGAAAGCTCGTGAGGGTCAGCGTGATGCCGCGCCCCTTGGCTGCCTCGAAGCTCCGCGTCACCATGGCGTTGAGATCGGTGATATCGGCCTTGTCGAAGTGGGTGACGTGCGGGATGAGCGCCGCGGACAGCGCCATGCGCTCGGCGATGGTGCGCCGGAGATGCGAGAGCGGCTGGCGCTCGACGCGTCCCCACTGCTCGAAACTCGGGAGCGGCGGCGGCTCGAGCCCCACGCGCGCCAGCGGCTTGGCGGGGCCCGTAGGCGCAGGCGAAGGCTTGGCGGCAGCGGGAGCAGGCTTGCCGACGGCGCCACGCACATCGTCGTCCGTGATGCGCCCGCCGGGACCAGTGCCATGCAGAGCGGCGAGGTCCACGCCCAGCTCACGCGCCAGCCGGCGCGTCGAGGGCGCCGCGGGAACGGGAGCGCCCTCCAGCCGCGGCGCGGCCTTGGCCTCGACGGCGGCCGCGGCGGGTTTGGCGGCAGCAGGAGCCGAGCGCACCGGGGTCGCGCCTTCACCACCATCGGCAAAGGTCACCAGCACCTGCCCCACCTTGACGGTCTGGCCCGGCTGCACGTGAATCTTCTCGACGCGGCCCCCGAAAGGCGACGGGATCTCTACCTGGGCCTTGTCGGTCTCGACTTCCAGGAGCGGGGCGTCCTCCTTCACGATGTCGCCCTCGCGAACGAGGACGGCGCGGATCTCGGCTTCGACGAGGCCTTCGCCGAGATCGGGGAGAGCGAAGCTCCGGGCCATGGGGTTTCCTAGAGGGTCCGGCTGATCAGAAGGCCAGGGTTTCGCGCGCGGCGGCGAGCACGCGGGCAACGTCGGGCACGGAGGCCTTCTCGCGCGCGAAGCCCACGAACGGCACGTCGTAGGCGGCCACGCGACGGATGGGCGCCTCCAGCGAGAGGAAGGCGCCGTCCATGATGCTGGCGGCGATCTCCGCCCCGGGGCCGAAGCTCAGCGGCGCCTCGTGCACGACGACGGCGCGCCCCGTCTTGGCCACCGAGGCCACGAGGGTCTCCCGATCCAGCGGCGAGATGGTCAGGAGATCGATCACCTCGGGTGTTACGCCGTCCTCGGCCTGCAGGGTCTCCGCCACCTCGAGGACCACGCGCAGCATGGCGCCGTAGGCGATCAGGGTCAGCCCGCGTCCCTCCTGGGCGATCTGGGCTCGGCCGATGGGCATTGTCTCGCTCTCATCCGGCACTTCCTCCTTGGCCGCGTGGTAGAGGCCCTTGTGCTCGAAGAAGATGACGGGGTCGGGGTCGCGGATGGCCGCCGTGAGCAGGGCGCGGGCCGTGCGGGGCCCCGAGGGGATGACCATCTTGATGCCCGGGATGTGGGCGTAGAACTGCTCCTCGCTCTCGGAATGATGCTCGAGCGCGCGCACCCCGCCGCCATAGGGCATGCGCACGACCATCTGGCAGTGGAAGCGTCCCTGGGTGCGCTGGCGGTAGCGCGCCGCGTGGTTCTCGATCTGGTGGAAGCACTGAAAGGCGAAGCCGGAGAACTGGATCTCGCACACGGGCTTGAGCCCGTAGATGGCCATGCCCACCGAGCAGCCGATGATGGCCGCCTCGGCCAGCGGGGTGTCGATGACGCGCCGGCTGCCGAAGCGTCGGTGGAGGTCTTCCGTCACACGGAAGACGCCGCCGTCCACGCCCACATCCTCGCCGATGGCGAGCACGTCCGGATCCCGCTCCATCTCCTCGAGCAGGGCCAGGTTCAGGGCCTTGACCATGTTCAGTTTTGCCAACGGCTGGTCCTCCGCTGGCCCCGCATCGGGGTGGACTCGGGCTCGGCGGCGGGGGGCGCGCCGTCGCCACCGGGCGCGGCCAGCCGGGCAGTCAGCTCCGCGCGCTCGGCGACCAGATGCGCCGGCAGCTCGCCGTAGGCGTGCTCGAACATCCCGAGGGGATCGGCGGGGGGCATGGCCTCGAAGCGCTCGACGCCGCGAGCGATCTCCTCGTCGACCTCCTCCTCGAGCCCGGGCTCGAGGAGGTTCTTCTTCTCGAGGTAGGCGCGGAAGCGTGTGAGCGGATCCTTCTGCTCCCAGGCCTTGACCTCCTCGTCGGTGCGGTACTTGGTCGGATCATCGGCCGTGGTGTGGACGCCGAGCCGGTACGTGACGCACTCGATGAGGGTCGGCCCCTCTCCCGCCTGGGCCCGGTCCACCGCCTCGCGGCTCGCCGCATAGACGGCGAGCACGTCGTTGCCGTCGACCTGGATGCCCGGGAAGCCGTAGGCGATCGCCTTCTGGGCGATGGTCCGCGAATTGGTCTGCTTCTTGAGCGGCACCGAGATGGCCCACTGGTTGTTCTGGCAGAGGAAGACCACGGGCACGTGCCAGACCCCGGCGAAGTTGCACGCCTCGTGGAAATCTCCTTCGGAGGTCGCGCCATCGCCGAAGTACGTCATGACCACGGCATCTTCGCCCCGGTACTGGATCCCGTAGGCGATGCCGACGGCGTGAGGAAGCTGGGTGGCGACGGGGATGGTCACGGGCAGGTCACGCTGCTCTGGACCGGGAGAGCTCCCCTCCAGGCGCCCGGCGTAGAGGGAGAGGATCTTCTCGATGGGCCAGCCGCGCCACAGCATGGCGCCCGTCTCGCGGAAAGAGGGCACGAGCCAGTCGGTGGGCCTCAGGGTGAACACGCTGCCGATCTGGGCGGCCTCCTGGCCCTTGATGGGGGCGAAGGTGCCGATGCGTCCCTGGCGCTGGAGCCTCAGCATGCGCTCGTCGAGCCGGCGGCCGAGGACCATGGCCCGGTAGAGACGCTTGAGGTCATCCGCGGCGAGCTTGGGCTCGAGCGCGGTGTCGAGGTTACCCTCGCTGTCCAGGATGGACAGGCGCTCGATGGGAGATTGCGGCTCGATAAGCGTCCTGGGCATGGGCAACCAGACTCGCCTCTATCCTACCCGAAGCCGCAAAGACCCACCAGCGACCGGTCGGCTAGTAGGAGAAGGGAAGCAAACGGGGCATCTCGATCCAGCTCACGCGACCTGGTAGGGGAGTCTGAGGATCGCCGTGTGAGGCGCAGCCGAAGGCGAGCCGAGCCAGCCCTCAGTGAGACCGGCAGGTGGCGCTCCCCCTCAGAACCGAATGTGAGAGGATGGCCGTCTATGCCATTCTCTTCTTTCGGGCTTCACCCCGATCTCCTCCGCGGCATCAAGGAGATGGGCTTCACTCGCCCCACGCCGATCCAGCAAGACGCCATTCCGCCGGGCCTGCAGGGTCGCGACGTCCTGGCCTGCGCCATGACGGGCAGCGGCAAGACGGCGGCCTTCCTCCTGCCCATTCTGCACCGCCTGATGCCGAAGCGGCGAGGCGTCACGCGGGCGCTGATCCTCACGCCCACTCGGGAGCTGGCCGCCCAGATCGAGGAGCACCTCAGCCAGCTCGCTGTGCACACGCCGATGTCGGGCGCGGCCGTCTTCGGGGGCGTGGGCATGGGGCCGCAGGAGCACGCCTTCCGCACCGGCGTGGACGTGATCGTGGCCACTCCGGGCCGCCTGCTCGACCACTTCCGCTTCCCTTATGCCAAGCTCGACGGGCTCGAGATCCTCGTGCTGGACGAGGCGGACCGGATGCTCGACATGGGCTTCCTTCCGGACATCCGCCGCGTCCTCAAGCACCTGCCGCCGCGCCGGCAGACGCTCTTCTTCTCGGCGACCATGCCCGCGCCCATCATGACCCTGACCCGCGAGCTCCTGCGCCAGCCCGCCACGGTCAACCTCGAGCGCAAGGCGGCGCCCGCGGTCGGGATCACCCAGGCGGTGTACCCGGTCGCGCAGGACGTGAAGTCCTCCCTGCTCCTCGAGCTGGTCAAGCGCGACGAGATGAAGAACGCCCTCGTCTTCACCCGCACCAAGCACCGCGCGAATCGCCTCGCCGATTTCCTCACCCGCCACGGCGTCAACTGCGAGCGCATCCACGGTAACCGGAGCCAGGCGCAGCGCACCGCCGCCCTCGAAGGCTTCAAGAGCGGCCGCTTCCGGCTCCTCGTGGCCACCGACATCGCGGC
>Ga0137394_10000916_pt1 | contig 20814 bp, 20 predicted proteins | sample czobulk116metaG_FD_108278 | JGI IMG/M metagenome (GOLD analysis project Ga0137394, IMG submission 108278) | Vadose zone soil microbial communities from Angelo Coast Range Reserve, California, USA - czobulk1.16 metaG | ecosystem: Environmental > Terrestrial > Soil > Vadose zone | place: USA...
ACGTCCGCAGCGACTCTGGCGGCGCGCGAACGGCGGGACGCAGAAAAGACGTAGCCGCAATTCCGCGCCTTCGGCGCGGAGCGGCCAGCGGCGATTCGTTTCCGCGCGAACAACCCGCGTCCAGCGCCAGTGGCGGTCGAGCCCCTGGATGCCCACCTCTCTGCGTGACGGAACCTGTGCCAGAGGAGGGCGGCATGAGCTTCCAGCTCACGGTGGTGGGCAAGACGTGGACGGGCATCCTGCTTGCGCTCGGAGCAGGTGCCATCACGGCGATCGTCACCATCCAGCACGCGCGGGCGCCGGAGAGGCGTACGCTGCCGGTGACGCCGGCGTCGGCCGTCAGCAGTCCGGACGAGGACGTTCCCCTGCCCCCCGCGGAGCGCAGCGACTCGCAGGTGCGCGACACGCTCGTGCCCTTGAGCCCGCGGACGATCTACCAGGACTGGCTGGGCGCCGATCATCTGCTCGAGCGGCTCGCGGCCACCATCGTAGCCGTTGCCTCGGACGAGAGCCCCAACCGGCACATCCCGATCTCCGGCTTGCGCCATCCCTTCTGCGTGACGCGCGCGGGTAGCGCGCTGGCCATCTCGGACCGGAGCTACGCCCGATACGACTTCTTCGCGAACGTGATCGCCTCGCTGGACGAGCGGAAGGTCGCGGCCGCCTACCGGGCTTTGCATCCGCTGCTCGAAGGCGCCTATCACCTGCTCGGTTATCCGGAAAAGCCGCTCGACCGCGTCACGGCCCGCGCGCTGCGTCGGATCGCCAATGCGCCGGTCCGCGACGAGGTGCGCGTGCGTCAGGCGGGAACGCTCTACTTTTTCGAGGACCCGGCCCTGGAGGCCCAGGGGCCGGTGGAGAAGCAGTTCCTGCGGATGGGTCCGCGGAACACGCAGCTCCTGAAGGGCTCGGCGCGCGAGATCGCGGCCGCGCTCGGGATGAGCCTGGAGGCGAAGCCGGCGCTCGTAGGTAGTCGTTAGCCCGGTCGAGCGCGATGCCGTCCGGCCGTGTCGGCGACCAACAGATCGCCGCTTGGGTCGAAGTCACCAGGCGCACGACGAAGCGAGATGGAACTTTCCGTCTGCGCCGCGCGACCCCTTGACGGGCTGACCCGACTTAAGTCCTAGTTCGGTCCTGCGCTTTCCCGAAAGCACCTCAGAGGAGCTCATGTCCGAACCAGCAAATGCGTCCGGCGGTGTCGTCGAACGCCGCCGCGCGATCCGCTCTTCGCAGAATTTCGTGGCGGGACTGACGCTGCTCGCGGTCGCCGCGATCGCGCTCTTTGCGACCGCGGATCTCGGGGAGGGCCGTTTCTACGCGGTGGGCCCCGCGCTCTTGCCGCGCGCCGTCGCCACGCTGCTGGCCTTGGCCGGCGCGGGTCTGGTGGCCGGCGGCCTGATGAAGGAAGGCGACATGCTCACCCGCTGGTCGCTGCGGGGCCCCCTCTTCGTGTTCATCGCCCTGGTCGCCTTTGCGCTCAGCATCCGCACCGTCGGTCTGGCGGTGGCCGGCCCCACCGTGGCGCTGATCAGCGGGGCGGCCTCGCCGGAGACCCGGCCGCGCGAGCTCCTGCTCTTCGCGCTGTTGGTCACCGCGCTCTCCATCGGCCTCTTCCGCTTCATCCTCCATCTGCCCATTCCCATCCTGATCATCCCGCGCCTGTTGGTGCTCTGAGCCGCCCGCGATGAACGATCTTTTCTCCAACCTCGCGCTCGGATTCTCGACCGCGCTCACGCTGCCCAACCTGGGCCTGTGCCTGATCGGGTGCATGGTGGGGACGCTGATCGGCGTGCTGCCGGGGATCGGCCCGATCGCGACGATCACCATGCTCCTGCCGATCACCTTCAATTTCGATCCGGTCGGCGCGCTGATCATGCTCGCGGGCATCTATTACGGCGCGCAGTACGGCGGGTCGACCACCGCCATCCTGGTGAACATCCCCGGCGAGGTGACGGCGATCGTCACCACCCTCGACGGACACCAGATGGCGCGGCAGGGACGCGCGGGCGTGGCGCTCGGGATCGCCGCCATCGGCTCGTTCTTCGCCGGCTGCGTGTCCACGCTGGTGATCGCCGCGCTGGCCGCGCCGCTGGTCAAGCTCGCGCTGCTCTTCGGACCGGCCGAGTACTTCGCCCTGATGGTGACGGGCCTGGCGTTCGCGGTGGTGCTGGCCCGGGGCTCGGTGCCGAAGGCGGTGGCGATGATCCTGATCGGCCTTCTGCTCTCCGCCGTCGGCACCGATTTGGAGACCGGCGGCGAGCGCCTCACGTTCGGGCTGACGGCCCTGACCAGCGGCATCGACTTCGCGGTGCTGGCGATGGGCGTGATCGGATTCGCCGAGGTACTCAACAACCTGGAGGCGCCGGAGCAGCGCGCGCTGGCGAAGGCGCCCATCGGCCGCCTCCTGCCCGGTCGCGACGACCTCAAGGCCTCGGCGGCTCCCATCTTGCGTGGGACGCTGGTGGGCACCGCGCTCGGCATCCTCCCCGGCAACGGTGCGGTGCTGGGCCCCTACGCCTCGTACGCGCTGGAGAAGAAGCTGGCCAAGGATCCTCGCCGCTTCGGCCGCGGCGCCATCGAAGGCGTCGCCGGTCCGGAGTCGGCGAACAACGCGGGCGCGCAGAGCTCGTTCATTCCGCTGCTCACGCTGGGCATCCCGCCCAACGCGGTGATGGCCCTGATGGTCGGCGCCATGACCATCCACGGGATCATTCCCGGTCCGCTGGTGATGACCAAGAACGCCACCTTGTTCTGGGGAATGATCGCCAGCATGTGGATTGGCAACCTCATGCTGCTGGTGATCAACCTGCCGCTGGTCGGCATCTGGGTGAAGCTTCTCGACGTGCCCTACCGGCTCTTGTACCCGGCCATCCTGGTCTTCTCCTGCATCGGCATCTACTCGGTGAACAACTCGCCCTCCGACGTGGTGCTGACCGCGATCTTCGCCCTGGTGGGCTACGCCCTGATCAAGCTGGGGTTCGAGACCGCGCCGCTCCTGCTCGGGTTCGTCCTCGGCCGGCTGATGGAGGAGAACCTGCGGCGGGCCCTTCTGATCGCCCGCGGCAGCTTCGCGACCTTGCTGCAGCGGCCGGTGGCCGCGGGCCTGCTCGTGGTGGCGGTGATCGTGCTGTTGGCCGCGATCATCCCCGCGGTCCGCCGCGGCCGCGAAGAGGTCTTCACCGAATGACCCGCCGGACCCGGCGGGGATTTGCGCAGCACTCTCGAGGAGGCACCATGACGAAGCGAATCTTCCTGATGCTTGCGGCCCTCCTGGCGTTCCGGGTGCAGGCCGCCTATCCGGAGCGACCCATCACGCTGATCGTGCCGTTCGCCGCGGGCGGGCCTACCGACGTGGTGGCGCGCATCGTCGGCGACAACATGTCGCGCACGCTCGGCCAGCAGATCGTGGTCGAGAACGTGACCGGCGCGGGCGGGACCACCGGGACCACCCGCGGTGCCCAGGCCACGCCCGACGGCTACACGATCATGATGGGCCACATGGGGACGCACGGCGCCGCGCCGGCCGTCTATCCCAACCTCAAATACGACCCGCAGAAGGACTTCCTGCCCGTGGGCATGGCGGCGGGGACGCCGATCCTGATCGTCGCGCGCAAGAACTTCGCTCCCAAGGACCTGAAGGAGTTCGTCGCCTTCGTGAAGGCGAACTCCGAGAAGCTGAACGAGGCCCAGGCCGGCGTCGGCTCCGTCTCGCACACCACCTGCTCGCTGCTCAACTCGCTGCTCGGGGCGAAGCCCACGCGCGTGCCGTACCAGGGCACCGGACCGGCGCTGAACGACCTGGTCGGCGGGCAGGTCGATTACATGTGCGATCAGATCGTGAACCTCACGCCGCAGATCCAGGCGGGCAGCATCAAGGCCTACGCCATCGCCACCGAGAAGCGGTCTCCGGCGCTCCCCGACGTGCCCACAACCAAGGAGGGCGGGTTGCCCGAGTTCCAGGTCAGCGCCTGGAACGCGATCTTCGCGCCGAAGGGGACGTCGCCGGAGATCGTGGCCAAGTTGAACGCCGCCCTGGTGAAAGCGCTCGACGACGAGACCACGCGCAAGCGGCTGCTCGACCTGGGCGCGGACATCCCGGACAAGGCGAACCGTTCGCCAGAGGCGCTGCAGAGGCTGGTGGCCAGCGAGGTCGTGCGCTGGGGCAAAGTGCTGAAGGTCGCATCCGCCACGAAGTAGGCGCCGGCGGCGTCGCCGGCCCGTGCTCGCGGTGGTATCGTCCGCTGCTGGACGTGCGAGAACTGGATGGCGACGCCCCGACCTCCTGCGCGGATCTCCCTCGAAGAGCTGTTGCTGCGGCACGGCGCGATCACGCAGGAGCAGCTCGAGAAGGCCAAGGAAGAGCAGCGCACCATCGGCGGCGAGCTCGGCCGCGCGCTGGTCGATCTCGGGTACATCAGCGAGGACCTCCTGATCCGGGCCTGGGCGCACCAGCTCGGGATCCAGCGCGTGTCGCCCGACGCGATGGTCATTGAAAAGGATCTGCTCCAGGCGATCCCGCTTCAGGTCTGCGAGCGCTTCGGGATCCTCGCGGTCGGTAGGGACCCCGGCACCCAGGCCCTGGTGATCGCGACGGCCGATCCGGCCAGCGCCGAGCACCTGCGCGCGGTCGGCGTCGCAGTCGGCCAGGCCGTGGTCGCGGCGGCAGCCACGGCCGACGCGATCGAGCGCGGCATCCGCCGGCACTACTACGGCGAGGAGGCGAAGGCGGGCGAGCGGGAGGCAGCGGCGGACGATCCGTTCGGACCGCCCGACGAGGCGCCCGCGGCGGCAGCCCCCGGGCCGGGATACGCCGCCTTGCTGGCGCGCCTGGAGCAGCTCGAGCAGCAGACGCATGCCCGCGAAGCGCAGATCCTCGCCGTCCTGCGCGCCATCGGGGACATCCTGGTCGAGAAGGGGCTCGTCTCGCGCGAGGAGTACTTGCGCCGCGCCCGGGAGCAGTGAGCGGGTCCTACCCTGCGGCCGGCCTTTTCGCGCTTGAACCGCGCCGCCGGCGGCCGACCAGGGCCAGCAGGCGCGACACGACGTCGAGCGCCTGCCTGGGGTAGAGAGTGCCGTTGCCGAGGGTGATCGAGTCCGCCCGGGTGACCAGGACCAGCTGGCACTGGGCGCTCCAGATCGACCGGGACTCGCTCGGGCTCGACTGCACCCGCAGCTTGACGTCGGCGACTTCCGCGAACGGAATGATGCCCGCGCGGGTCCTTCCGAAGAGCCGGCGCTTCGTCCAGCGGATTTCGCGCGAGCCGACGTCGAAGTGGAAGAGGCTGTCCTCGATGAAGGCGGCCAGGCCGGCGCAGGCAAGCGCAAACCCCATCAAAACTAGCACGGCGCGGGGTCGCGCCGGCTGTCCCGCAGCGCCGCGGTCGTCCGCGCGCTGCCGTGGGACCAGCGGAGCGCGGGCGGGCGCCGCGGCGCCGGAGATCTGCACGGGGACGAGGGCGATCGACAGCGCCGCGCAGAAGAGCAGGGCCCGGCGGAGGAAGACGAACCGATCGTCGATCCGGATCGAGCCGTCCAGCGCGGTCTCCACCTTCATGGATCGAAAGTTCGCTGACCCGTGACCGGCGGGCAAGATTTCAGGCCGGCTCGGCTCCGAGCGCCGGCTGGCGCCGACCGGGCTCCGGGGCGGGTGCGCGCTGGTACCACTCGACCACCTTGTAACGCCGAGCCACGAGAGCGAGGCCGATCGCCGCCAGGTAGGCGAAGGCCGCGTAGTAGAAGAACAGCGCGGTCCCGCTGAAGAACTTCAAGGCCGACGCCAGCGCCACCACCAGGTTCGCAGCCGCGGTGGTCAGGTTCCAGAAGCTCTGGATCACGCTCTTCATCGTCAACGGGGCCTGCGTATAGGCGAACTCCAGCCCCGTGACCGAGACCAGGATCTCCCCGACGGTGAGGACGACGTAGGGGAGGATCTGCCAGAGGACGGAGATCCGCTCGCCCGCGGCGACCGGCACGTTCAAAAGGCCCGCGATGACGAAGGCGGTGGCTCCGAGCGCGATGCCGAGCGGCATCCGGCGCAGGGGCGTCAGCTCCCAGCCCAGCCGTTTGAGCGCGGGATAGAGCACGACGGTGGTGAAGGGGATCAGCAGCATCACCAGGGCCGGGTTCACGAATTGCATCTGCGCGGGCTCGAAGGTCCAGGAGCCGACCCGCAGGTTCATCGAGCGCGCCTGCACCACCCAGGTGGACGCCTTCTGGTCGAAGAGCATCCAGAAGAAGGGCACGAAGGCGAAGATCGACAGCACCCGGAAGACGGCCTTCACGCCCTCGATGGCCTCCTCGGGGTGCTCGGCCCGGGCGCGGTCCAGGAACCGGCCCCCGCGGACGCGATTGCGCCAGGCGCTGGCGACCACCGCGGCGAACGAGTGCGGATTGCGCCCCGTGGGCGGGACCTTCACGTAGAGGTTCCGGCCCAGCCAGAACACCAGCGTGGCGATGCCCATCAGGATCCCCGGAATCCCGAACGCGACCTCCGGTCCGAACAGGCGCAGCGTCTTGGGGATCAGCATCGACGCGAAGAAGGAGCCGAGGTTGATGCTCCAGTAGAACATCGCGAAGACCTTGTTGATCAGGTGTTTGTTCTCCTCGGTGAACTGATCGCCGACCAGCGCGGAGACGCAGGGCTTGATTCCTCCGGACCCGAGCGCGATCAGCACCAGGCCGGCGTAGAAGCCCGAGGGACTGTCGGAGAAGGCCGCCAGGCAGGCGTGGCCGGCGCAGTAGAGCAAGGAGATGTAGAGGATGGTCCGGTACTTCCCGAGGAACCGGTCGGCGAGGAAGCCACCGAGCAGCGGCGTGAAGTACACGCCGAAGACGAACAGGTGGAACACGGCCTTGGCACCGGCCTCCCGCTCGGTCTGCGACGGCACCTGGTTGCGCAGCAGCCAGTCGATCAGGAACACCGTGAGGATGTTCCGCATCCCGTAGAAGCTGAACCGCTCGCAGGCTTCGTTCCCGATGATGAACGGGACCTGCGGAGGCATCCGCGAGGCGCGGGCCGGGGTGGACACGCCAGGACTTCTAGCGCGGAGAGCGGGCACGGTGGAAGCGGTGGCGGACCTGCCTGCCGGGATCTAGGATCCGCCCGGCTCGTTTGGAGCCTTTAGGAGACACCGATGGCCGACCAGATCCGTCGCGTGGATTACTACTACGTCGAGATTCCCGACAAGCCCGGCGAGGGCGTGCGCGTGCTCGCGGCCCTGAAGGAGGCGGGCGTCAACCTGCTCAACTTCACCGCTTTCCCGACCGCCGGCGGAAAGGCGCAGCTCGACCTGGTGGTGGAGGATTCCAACGCGCTCGCCAAGGCCGCGAAGAGCGCCAGCTTGAATCTGTCCCCGAAGAAGCAGGCCTTCTTCGTCCAGGGCCAGAACCGCGCCGGGGCGGCCGCCGACGTCCTGCGCAAGCTGGCGGACGCGAAAGTGAACGTGCGCGGCGCCAACGGCAGCTCGGGGCAAGGCGGATTCGGCATGATCGTCTGGGTGGCGCCTTCCGATTACGCCGCGGCGGCGAAGGCGCTCGGGGTCTGAGCCGCGCAGAGGTAGAAAGCCATGGCCGAGTTGGCGCCCGTTCGCGCGCTGCTCTACGACACGAGGCGGGCGGGCCCTCTCGACGCCCTCGTCGCTCCGCCCTACGACGTCGTCTCGGAGGCGGACCGCGCGGCGCTGGCCGCGAAGAGTCCCTACAACATCGTCCGGGTCGATCTGCCTCAGGGCGATCCGGAGCAGAAGTACGCCAACGCCGCCCGCGAGCTGCGCCGCTGGGTGGACGACGGGATCCTCCGCCGCGACGCCACGCCTGCGTTCTACCGCTACCACCAGGTCTTCTCCGCCGGCGGCCAGCAGCACACGCGCAAGGGGTTCATCGGCCGGATCCGGCTGCGCCGGTTCGACGAAGGCGTGGTGCTCCCGCACGAGCGGACCTTGTCGGGTCCGCGCCTGGACCGGCTCGCGCTGTCGCGCGCCTGCCGGACGAACCTCTCGCAGGTCTTTGCCCTCTATCCGGACAAGGAGGGAGTCGTCGACGCGGAATTCTCGGCCCTGGAGTCCGCTCCGCCGGAATTGGAAGCGCGGCTCGGTGACGGCGTGGTCCACCGCCTCTGGCGTCTGACGGATCCCGCGGCGCAGAAGCGGATCGCAGCCGCCATGGCCGACAAGCGCGTCTATATCGCGGACGGCCACCACCGGTACGAGACCATGCTGGCGCTGCGCGACGAGCTGCGGCCGCAGGCGCGTTCGCCGCGTTCCGCCGTGGAGTACGGCTCGATGTTCCTCACCAGCATGGACGATCCGGGCCTGATCATCCTCCCCACGCACCGGGTGGTGCACGGGCTGAACGGCTTCGACCGGGCCCGGCTGGTCGATCGCCTCGAGGCGCGATTCGACGTGCGCGAGCTGCCCGGAGAGTCGGTCGCCAGCCTGCGCGCGCCTCCCGAGCAGCGGCCAGGCAGCTATCTGCTGGCGTCGCAAGGTCGGTTATATTCAGTATCGCTGAAGCGCGGTGAAGAGAGCGCGGTGCCCGGTCCGGCCGTCTTGCGCCAGCTCGACGTCCCGATCCTGCACGGCTTGATCCTGGAACAGATCCTCGGCATCGACCGCTCGGCCCAGGAGCGCCAGACGAACCTGCGCTACGTGAAGGACTTCAAGGCCGCCCTGGACGATTCGCGCCGCCCGGAAGTGCAGGCGGCCTTCCTGCTCAACCCGACGCGGATCGAGCAGCTCAAAGCGGTGGCCGACGCCGGCGAAGTCATGCCGCAGAAGTCGACCTTCTTCTATCCCAAGCTCGCCTCCGGGCTGCTGCTCGACCCCATCGACCCGCTCGAAGAGGTCTGACCCCGCCGCTGGCGCAAGTTGGCTGCGCGCTCTGCACTCGCCCCGGGGCGAGTGGCTGAATCAGCGGCGTCGTTTGGGAAGCGAGCAGGCGAGCGACCCCCCGCTGACGTGTCGCTACCGGCGACCTACCTTCCCGGCTGCGGCGGAGGTGCGGGTTTGCCACAAGAGTTCGAAGTCGTTGCCCCCCTCGAATCGGAGGGCCGCCGGGTCCTGTCTGCGGATCCGGCCAACGCCGAGGCCGCTCCGGACGCTTTCGAGACCTTGATCACCCCGGCCGGGCAGCGTTTCCTCCGCTGTCACTTCGCCGTTCCGGACCTGGGCGAAGACCATGAGATCGAGATCTCGGGCGCCGTCGTCCGCCCGGGCCGGCTCACCCTCCAGCAGCTAAACGCGCTGCCTTCGGTCACCAGGACCGTCTTGACCGAGTGCGCCGGAAACAGCCGCGCCAGCCTCGAGCCGGCCGTTCCGGGCGAGCAGTGGACCTCCGGCGCGGTGAGCACGGCCCAGTGGACCGGCGTCCCGCTCCGCTCCGTTCTCGATCTGCGCGACACCGCGGTCGAGGTGGTGTTCACCGGGGCGGACACGGGTGCCTACCAGCGGTCCCTGCCGCGAGAAGTGGCCCTGGACCCTGGGACCCTCCTCGCCTGCGAGATGAACGGACAGCGCATTCCCGCCCCTTTCGGCGGTCCGGTCCGCCTGGTGGTCCCGGACTGGTATGGAATGGCGAGCGTGAAATGGGTGGCGCGGATCGAGGCGGTGGAAGAGCCGTTCCACGGCGAGTTCCAGTCGCATCGATATGTCTACGCGCCGGGCGTGCCGGTCACGCGCATCCGGATCAAGTCGATGTTCACGCAGGTTCCGGCGGTGGTCCGGGCCGGCGCTCCGGTGCGCATCGCCGGACTCGTCTGGGGCGGTGACGGCGTCCGCCGCGTGGACGTCGAAATCGACGGCGAGCCGCACGAGGCCCGGCTGGTCGGACCGGCGCTGCCGCACGCGTGGCGGCGCTTCGAGCTGGAGTGGGTGCCGGCGGCGCGAGGACGGCACGTCCTGGCCTGCCGCGCCGCCGACCAGCTCGGAGAATCCCAGCCCGACGAGGCCGAGTGGAATCCGCTCGGCTACGGGAACAACGCGGTCCAGCGGGTCGAGGTCGTTGCGACGTAGGCCTGAGCGCGCGCGATCGTCACCGGGGATCCACCCGTTCGTCGCTTGACGTTGCGCCTCCTGGAGGGCGGGATCACTTCGCGACCCGAAACCCCAGGTTCGAGAACCGCGCGTCCGGCGGCCAGGCATTCCGGGCCGCGCACCTGAGCTGCGGCGGGTGCGCGTTCCACGATCCGCCGCGCGCGCTCCGCAGCCCTTCCGCGAACGCGTCCGCGCACCACTCCCAGACATTCCCGGCGCAGTCGTAGAGCCCGTGCGGGCTGCGGTTCTGTGGAATCGCCCGGACGGGCAGCGTGTGCCGGCGCGCTCCACGGTGCGCCGCGAGCTCCGGGACCCAATCGTTCCCCCAGGGAAACCGCCGCCCGTCCTCGCCGCGCGCGGCGCGCTCCCACTCCGGCTCGGTGGGAAGCCGTGCTCCCGTCCAGCGGGCGAACGCGTCGGCCTCGTACCAACTCACGCCGACCACGGGCTGGTCAGGAGCGAGGTAGGCGCGCCAGGCCTCGTCGTTCCAGAAGCGGGGAGCGATCACCGCGTTCGACTGCCGCCAGTCCCAGCCAGCCTCGCTCCAGACCGCGCGGTCGAGGTACAGCTTTCCCACCCGGAAGGCCTCGAACTCCGCGTTGGTGACGGGCGTCTCGCCGATCTGGTACGCGCCCGTCGTCACCCGCCTGCGCGGCTGCTCGTTCTCCTGACCCTCGGGCGGATCGCTCCCCATCCAGAACTCGCCCGCCGGAATCGAGCACATCTGCATGACCCCATGGAAACACAAAAGGCGCCCGGCCGGAGCCGGACGCCTTCCGTGCGTGTGACCCGAGGGTCACTTCGCGGCACTACCACTCGTTGGGGAACGTGACGGGCTGCGTGAAGTCGTAGTCGGTCTTGTTGTCGGTGGCGCTGGGGACGGCGCCGAACACCGGATCGCAGGGCTCCTCGCCGTTCTGGGCCAGCCGGGCCGTGAGCGTGGCGCCGGTGCTGTCCTCGAGCTTCATCATCCAGAAGCCCTCGGCCGGCATGCTGTCCGTCCGCCCCTTCGCGCAGGTGACGCCCATCCACGCCTGGCCGGTCGCGAGCTGCCCGCCGCTCGCCTTGGAGTCGCTGCGGCCGTGGGCGGAGCCGTCGGCCGCCTTGTACCAGCGCGCCACGGTGTTCAGCTCGGACTGCTCGCCGTTCGGATTGGGCAGGCAGAACAGGACCACCGTGTCCTGGAACTGGAACTTGCCGCCCACGCCCGGCTCGCGCAGCCAGGAGTAGCTGCCCGTGCGCGGTCCGTGCGGGTCGCCTTCCTCCGGAACGAAGTTGGTGAGCGTGATGTCGGCGGACCGCTTGATGCCGTTCACCGGATCGCGGACGTTGTCGAACGCGTCGGTGATCTGGCCGCGGGCGCGCTCGTTCGTCTTCACCGAGGCGAGCGCGTCGAAGTCGAAAGTCACCGTCCCCTTGTTCTCGACCAGGGACGAGGTGGTGCCGGCGTCGGACGCCCCGCCGTCCGCGTCCGACGCGGCGGGGCCGATGTGGGTGATCGAGCCCGACATCACTTTCACGAATGAGGCCGTGGTGCCGCTGGCAGGCACCGCCGCGATGTCGAGCTCGAAAGTGAAGGTGACGGAGCCGTCCGTGTTGTCGTTCCGGGTCATGGTGAACTTGCGGTCCAGCCCGGCGCGGGTGTTCTCCCAGGTCTTGCTCTGGCCGTCGGTGAGCGGGTTGTCCTCGATCAGCTCGTCGACGTGGTGGAGGAGCTTGTTGAAGTGCCGGTTCACGCGCCGGATGATCTCGTCGGTCCGCACGAACAGGTGCGGGTGGCAATCGCGCGAGGCCAGCGCCGAGGGGAACGCGCCGTCCTCCGCGACGGCCGCCGCGGAGGTGTCGCTGTCGTTCTGGGCGATGGCCAGCTGCTCGAAGGTCGGAGCGGCGGCGAGGAAGTCCTGCGTGGTCCCCGAGGAGCCGGAGCAGGAGAACAGGCCTGCGGCGGCGGCGAGGACGGGAAAGGTGAGGATGCGTTTCATGTCGGGGTGCCCTCCGGAACGTCCGGCAGCACGACCCCCGGCGGGGAAGCAGGTTAAAGAGGCTGAATGCCCACGGATCAGACCAAGGGGACGGTGCGCGGCGTGATCTACGATCTGGACGGCACGCTGGTGGACTCGCGGGACGACCTCGCCGACAGCGTGAACGCCATGCTGGGGCGGCTGGGGCTGCCGCAGCACGACCCGAAGGTGATCCATGGTTTCATCGGCGAGGGAGCGGAGCGCCTGATCCGTCGCTCCTTGGGTCCGACGCACGACGAGCGTTACGCGGAGGCCGCACCGATCTGGCGCGAGGAATACTCGAAGCGCTTGCTGGCGCGGACCCGCCTGTATCCGGGCGTGGAGGCCCTGCTGCGCCTGCCTCCGGACGCCCGCGCCGTGCTGACCAACAAGCCGGGCGATTTCGCGCGCCAGATCCTGGAAGGCCTGGGCGTCGCGGCCGCCTTCCGCGCGGTCCTGGGCGGCGACGAGATGCCGCGAAAGCCGTCTCCGGAAGGGCTGTTGCGCCTCTGCGCGGCGTTGGGCGCGGCGCCCGGGGAGGCGCTGCTCGTCGGCGACAGCGCGGTCGATCTCGCGACGGGCAGGGCGGCAGGCGTCCGCACCTGCGCCGTCACCTGGGGCCTCGGAGAGCGTGCGGCGCTGGCTTCGGCCGATTATCTCTGCGACACGCCCTCCGCGCTGGGCGAACTGCTCGGGCGCCTCGGAACTTGACTCTTTTGCCGCAGCGCGCGAGAGAGCGAGCGCGCAGGCGACCCGTCCGAGGAGAGAGGCCGTGCCAGAGACCGTCCGGATGACGACAGGCAAGCAGGACCTGGAGTTGGAGGTCGTGGAGGGCACCGAGGACGAGAAAGGCGTCGACATCTCGAACCTGCGGGCGAAGACCGGGCTCGTGACGCTGGATCCGGCGTTCATGAACACCGCCTCCACCAGCAGCTCCATCACCTTCCTCGACGGCGAGCGCGGCATCCTGCGCTACCGGGGGATCCCCATCGAGGAGATGGGCGAGAAGAGCACCTTCGCGGAGACGGCTTACCTCTTGATCTACGGGCACCTGCCCAACCGCGACGAGATGGGGCGCTGGCAATACCTGCTCACCCGGCACTCGATGATCCACGAGGACATGCGCCGGTTCTTCGACGGGTACCCGATGACCGCGCACCCCATGGCCATCCTCTCCGCCATGGTGTCCTCGCTCTCCTCCTTCTATCCCTACGCGTTGAACGCCAAGGCGGACGAGTACCGCGACATCACCATCGCGCGCCTGATCGCCAAGCTGCCCACCATCGCGGCCTTCTCCTACAAGAAGACCGTCGGGCACCCCTTCATCTATCCGCGCAACGACCTCGACTACTGCGCCAACTTCCTGCGCATGATGTTCGCGGTGCCGGCGGAGGAGTACCGGCCCGATCCGGTGGCGGTGAAGGCGCTGAATCTCTTGCTCATCCTCCACGCGGACCACGAGCAGAACTGTTCCACCAGCACCGTGCGCATGGTCGGATCCGCGCAGACCAACCTGTTCGCCAGCATCTCCGCCGGCATCTGCGCGCTCTGGGGCCCGCTCCACGGCGGCGCCAACCAGGAAGTGGTGGAGATGCTGGAGGACATCCGCAAGCGGGGCCTCAGCGCCCAGGAGTTCATCGCGCAGGTGAAGGACAAGAAGAGCGGGCTCCGCCTGATGGGTTTCGGCCACCGCGTCTACAAGAACTTCGACCCGCGGGCCAAGATCATCAAGAAGGCCTGCGACGACGTGCTGGAGAGGCTCGGGATCCGCGATCCGATGCTGGACCTCGCCAAGCAGCTCGAGGAGATCGCGCTGCGCGACCCGTACTTCGTGGAGCGCAAGCTGTACCCGAACGTCGATTTCTACTCGGGCATCATCTACAGGGCGCTCGGCATCCCCACGCACATGTTCACGGTGATGTTCGCCCTGGGCCGCCTCCCTGGCTGGATCGCGCACTGGAAGGAGATGATCGAGGATCCCTCGACCAAGATCGCGCGCCCGCGCCAGATCTACATCGGTCCTCGGGAGACCCACTACGTGGCGATGGAAAAACGCGCTACCGCGCCGGCTTGAGCAGCGCCACGACCCCCGTCGTGATCGCCGGCACGTACGTGATCAGCAGCACGCCCACAGCCATGATGATCAGGAACGGCACCGCCTTCCGGTACAGCAGCGGCAGCGGCTTCTGAAAGCGCGAAGCGCTCAAGAAAAGGTTCAACCCCATCGGCGGAAACAAGAACCCCAGCTCCAGATTCGCCAGGAACACCACCCCGAGGTGCACCGGCTCGACCCCGAACGCCACGCCGAGCGGCGCCACCAGCGGCGCAAGCACCACGATGGCCGAGTAGATCTCCAGCACGCTGCCGAGCACCAGCAGCAGCACGTTGAGCGCCAGCAGGAACTCCCACTGCGAGTGGATGTGCGCCTGCACCCAGGTGAGCAGCCGCGTGGGGATCTCCGCGTCCACCAGGTAGCTGGTCATGCCGAGCGCGACGCCGAGCAGGATCACCACGCTGCCCACCAGCGTGGAGGCGTGCACCAGCACCCGCGGCAGGTCGCGCGTCGGGTGCACGTCCTTGTGCAGGAGGATCTCCGCGACGATGGCGTAGGCCGCGCCCAGGGCGGCCGACTCGACGATGGTCGCGAAGCCGCTCGCCACCGCGACGATGATCAGGATCGGCAGGCCGAGATCCCACTTGGCGTGCCAGAGCGCGCGCAGTGCTTCCCGCGCATCGAATCGGGTCCGCGTCGCGTGGCTGCGGATGCCCATCCAAACACCGTAGGCCGCCACCAGCACGATCATGAGCAGGCCCGGGACCAGCCCGCCGATGTAAAGGTTCTCGATGGGCACCTGCGCGACCACTCCGTAGAGAATCACCGGTAGGGAGGGCGGGAAGAGCAGCCCGAGGCTGCCGGCAGCCGTGACCAGCCCCAGCGCGAAACCCTCCGGGTACTTCTCGCTCACTAGCGCGGGCAGGATGATCCCGCCGAGCGCGAGGATGGTGACGCCGCTCGCGCCGGTGAAGGTGGTGAAGAGCGCACAGACGAAAGCAGCCATCACCGCCAGGCCTCCGGGCATCCACCCGAAGAGGCTCTGCGCCGCGCGCACCAGGCGCCGTGAGGCCCCGCCTTCCGCGAGCACGTAGCCGGCGGCCGTCAAGAGCGGGATGGCAGGGAGCGTTGGCGAGACGGCCAGTCGGAACGTCTCGGCGGGCACCGCGGCCACCGGCGTTCCCGCAAGGTAGAAGAGGAGCAGGGCAAAGCCCGCCATCACCACGAACACAGGCGCGCCGAGCAGGAAAGCGCCAAAGAGGAGCAGGCTCCCGGGCCAGGCCAGCGCGGCGGTGTGGCCGCGCAGCAGCGTCGGACCGTCGGGAAGCGTGAGGAATCCGGCGCCTTTCGCGGCCAGCACGCGCGAGACGATGAACGGGAGGACCGCCGCGATCAGGATCCAGCAGAACACCCTGGCGGCGCGCGTGGGCGCCTTGAGGGCGGCCCGCGCTGACATCACCGCGAAGCCGATCGGCATCACCACTTCGAACCACCACTCGGGAACGCCTCCTGCCAGCGTGTCGACGCGTGCCTTGTCCAGGAGCACCATGTCGAGCGAGGCGTAGGCGAGGAAGGCGCAGATCAGCGTGGTAACGGCGCTGCCGAACGAACGCGCCAGCGCCCGCGGCCAGCCCGCCGGCAGGAAATCGACGGTAGAGAGCGCCAGGTGGTGTCCAGTGGCAGTGGCCAGCATGGCGCCGAGGAAGGCCACCCACAGGGTGAAGTGCTCGGTATAGACGATAGCGCCCGGCAAGCTCGTCTTCAGGCGACGGGCGATGGCCTCGAGCGTGGGCAGGAGCACCATCGCGAGAACGATGACGACCAGCGCCCAGCGCTCGAACGCCGTGCCGGCAGGCCGCTCCCCGGCTACCTCGGGCGCTCCGGCAACGTGGGCGGCTGCGGGCGGCGCGTGGGGCGCGTCCAATCCGACTCCGTCAGGATGCAAAGGTTGACTTCCCGGACAGCGTCAATATCACTCTCGCACATCTTGCGCGCGATCTCGTTCGCTCCGGTCCTGCTCGTGCTCGCCTGCTCTCCGAAGCGGTACGCGCTCAACCAGGTCGCCGACGCGATCTCCTCCACCGGGGAGGGCAGCGCGTTCGCCCGCGACGACGACCCGGAGCTGGTCCGCGACGCGGTTCCCTTCGCCCTGAAGATGATGGAGAGCCTCGCCGACCCGCTCGACGATCACGTGGGGCTCCGCCTGGGGATGGCGCGAGGCTTCGCCCAGTACGCTTACGCCTTCCTCCAGCAGCCGGCGGAGCTGGGGGCGCCGCACGACCAGGCGGTCGCCGCCATGCTGAGGGCGCGCCGTCTCTACCTGCGCGCGCGCGACTATGGCCTCGAGGGCCTGCGGCTGCAGCGCGGCGTCGCTGTCCAGGACCTGCGCACCCCAGCGGGCGTAGCCCGCCTCGAGAAGGACGACGTGCCGCTCCTGTACTGGACGATCGCGCCCTGGGCCGGGGCCATCGCCGCGAACAAGCGCGACCTGGAGCTGGTGGGCGACGTACCCCTGATCGGCACGCTGCTCGACCGGGCGCTGCAGCTCGACGAGGCCTACGAGGAGGGAGCCCTGCACGAGTTCGCCATCACCTTCGATCCCGCCCGCCCGGAGGGGACCAACCCCCAGAAGCAGCGGCAGCACTTCGAGCGCTGCCGGGCGCTGGCCCAAGGGGAGAAAATCTCCTACCTCGTTACCTACGCCCAGTCGGTCTCGGCCGTTACGCAGAACAAGAAGGAGTACGAGGCGCTGTTGAAGGAAGCGGCCTCGTTCGACGTCGATCAGCCGGGAGCGCGCAGGCACCGGCTGGAGAACGTGCTTGCGCAGCGCCGCGCCATCTGGCTTCTCGCACACGAGGACGACGTCTTCACCGATTGAGGACCCTTCGCATGCACCGACTCGCGCTCGCCCTGACCTTCGCCGCCACCTCCGCCTCGGCGCAGACCGCCGCGGTGCGCATCAAGCTGGGGACGCTCGCGCCGCAGGGGTCCACCTGGCACCAGCTCCTGATGTCGATGGGGCAGGACTTCTCCAAGGCGTCGAACGGCAAGGTGGAGCTGAAGATCTACGCGGGCGGGACGCAGGGCAACGAAGGGGAGATGATCCGGAAGATGTCCATCGGGCAGCTCCACGCCGCCTCGATGACGGTGATCGGACTGCACGAGATCACGCCCGAGCCGCAGGCGGAGGACGTGCCGTTCATGATCGACTCCTACGAGGAGTACGACTACGTCCACGAGCGGATCCGCGGGAAGCTCGAGGCGGCGATCGCCAAGCGCAACTACCAGGTGCTGCAGTGGGGCGAGGTCGGCTTCGTCTATCTCTTCTCGCCCGAGCCCTACCGAACGCCCGCGGACTTCGGGAAGGGCAAGGTGTTCACCTGGAACGGCGATCCGGGGGCGGAGGCCGCCTGGAAGGCGGCCGGATTCCACCCCGTCGTGCTCTCGTCCACCGACCTGGTCCCGGCGCTCACCTCCGGGATGATCAACATCATCACGCAGTCACCGCTCTACGCGTACACCACGAACCTGTACGGGCGCGCAGGCAACATGCTGAACCTGCACTGGGGCTTTTTGACCGGGGCGACCGTGGTCCGCAAGGACACCTGGGAGAAGATTCCCGCCGACCTGCGCCAGGAGCTGCTCAAGATCTCCGAGGACTACTCGAAGAGGACGCGCGACGACGTGCGCAAGCAGAACGAGGACGCCATCCAGCAGATGAAGAAGCGCGGGCTCAAGGTGAACACGCCCCTGGATCTTCCGGGCTGGCAGCAGGCCGCGGAGCGCGCCAACCAGGTGGTGCGCGGCAAGGTGGTGCCGGAGGACACCTACGACGAGGTGAAGCAGCTCCGCGACGAGTACCGCGCCCAGAACAAGCGTTGAAGCGGCTCACCACAAGGCGGCGTGGTCCTCCGCCACCCCGGGCAATCCCTCCACGGCGATGCCCTCCAGCGACCCGGAGAAGGTCCCGAACGGCTGCACGTAGCGGCTGGAGATCAGCTTCAGATCGACCTTCTGCGCGCGGTGGCCCTCGGGCTGGAAGGTCAAGTCCACGCGGCCATCCTCGCTTCGCACGTGCCAAGGCGCCTGCGGCGCCTCGGGCTGGAACGAGAGCTCCACTGGTCCCACCGCCAGGGGCTCGCCGTCGATCCAGACGGCGTTCTCGCCCTCGCCGCCGAGGAATCCCTCGCTGAAGTTGAACGCCAACAGGCGCGAGCCGGCGCGGCCGCTCGCGAAGGCCCAGCGCCACTTGGTCTCGCGCGCGAGAAAGCCGTGGGTGAAGTCGAGCCCGGCGAGCTGCCCCTGTACGGGGAACCGGATGTTGCCCGCCCGCACCTCGCCCTCCGCGGGAATGAGCACGGTCTTCTGCGTGAAGTCGAAGCGTCCCGGGGCGCCAACTTCCGCGATGGCCGTGAGCGGTGGCGGAGCTCGATTCGCGTCGAGCGTCAGGTCGACGTCCGCGTGCGCCCAGGCGGCCTGGATGGAGATCTTGCCGGATGCCTGCTGGATGCGGGCGCGGATCGCGGGGCCCATCAGCCGCGCCGAGAGGCCGTCGCCCGGCGCCTCGCCGACGCTGGCGCAGATGGGCGGGAGCACCGGGTTCTCGTTCACCAGCAGGCGGCGGGAGCCGCGATCGAAGACCGCGCAGATCCCGCTCGCCAGGTAGCCGCAGTCGATCACCGCGATGGCCAGCATCATCTCCGGCGTGGCGACGAACGCGTACTGCCACTTCTTCTCGATCAGCCGCCGCTGCAGCGCGCCGGGGATGTCCTTGAGCGTCGCGAACGAAGCGTCGGCGAGCGATCCGGCGTAGAGGCCGAACCGCGGCAGGCCGTCGTCTCCGACCAGCCGCGCAGGGGCCTCCGGCAATTCCGACGCGACCGCGCGCGCTTCCGACATGCTGCCAGTGTGGTGCCGGTGCCTCGATCCGGCAAGCACCCGTTGCGGGCCGGTGCGGGCTGCGCCACATTGCGGTCCGCATGCGCGTGCTGGTGAGCAACGACGACGGGGTAGAAGCGCTCGGAATGCGCGCGCTTGCCGAGGGGCTGCTCGAGCTGGGCGAAGTGGTCGTCTGCGCTCCGGATCGGGAGCAGAGCGCCACCAGCCGCAGCATCTCGCTCCACCGGCCGCTGCGGATCGAGCAGCTCCCGCCTTGGGGACCCGACGGGCAGATCGAGCGCTGGTCGGTTGACGGGACCCCGACCGACGCCGTTTACATCGGCCTGAACCAGGTGCTGAAAGCCCGTCCGCCCGACCTGGTGGCGTCCGGGATCAACCGCGGGCCGAACCTCGCCAACGACGTGCACTACTCGGGGACAGTGGCAGCCGCGATGGAGGGCTGCGTGGGCGGGTTTCCCAGCTTCGCCATCAGCCTGGTCAAGGGCCGCGACTACGCGCACGCTGCCCGTTTCGCCGCCGCCCTGGCGCGCCAGATCGGCGCGCACGGGCTGCCGCCGGGCACGCTTCTGAACGTGAACGTCCCGGGCGGGGACCCGCAGGGCGTGCAGATCACCCGCATCGGCAGGCGCACGTACCTCGCGGCGGTCGTCGAGAAATTGGACCCGCGCGGGCGCGCGTACTACTGGATTGGCGGAGACGAGCAGGCGCACGAGCACGTCCCGGGAAGCGATTGCGACGCCGTCTTCGACCGGCGCCTGATCTCGGTGACGCCCTTGCACCTGGATTTGACGGCGCGAGAGCTCGTCGAGGAGCTGAAGCTTTGGGAGCTGCCCGGGCTGGTGCGCGACTGACGCTCCTCTTCGTCCTCTGCGCCTGCGCGCACCGGACGGTCCGGCCCGAAGACAAGGCGGCGCAGCACGGCGGAGCGATCCATCACGTCCGCCCCGGCGAGACGCTCTGGCGGATCGGTCGCACCTACGGCGTGGAGCTTTCGGTCCTGCTCCGCGCGAACGCGCTGCAGAATCCGGCGGAGCTGGCCGCAGGCACCGAGCTGTTCATCCCCGGCGCCACGCGCGAGCTGCCCGTGCCGCCCGCGGACGCCCCTGCCGCGGCGGCGCGCCTGAGCCCCACCCGGCGCCACTGGCCCTCCACCATCCCGCGCGCGGGAGGACGGCCGCTCGATCCGGCCGCGCGCGGCGAGCCGCTCGCATGGCCCGCACCCGGAGTGCTGATCAGCGGCTTCGGTGACCGCGACCGCGAGCACCACGACGGCATCGATCTCGCCTGTCCCGAAGGAACGCCTGTGCGCGCCGCCGAGGACGGCGTCGTCCTGTTCGCCGGCGAACAGAAGGGCTACGGGAAGCTCGTACTCGTGGCGCACGATCGCGACCTGGTGACGGTCTACGCGCACAACGCGCGAAATCTGGTCTCCGCCGGAGATCGCGTGTCGCGCGGCGAGGAGATCGCGCGCGTCGGCAGAACCGGCAACGCCACGGGGCCACATCTGCATTTCGAGGTGCGGATCGGCACCCGGCCGCGCGATCCGCTGGGGTTCCTCCGCTGAGCGAGAACGATTCTTTTCCTTGCCGCGGGAACGTCACGTTGCTAAACAGCGGCAGGGTGGTCGGTTTCGGCCGATTCCCGCGGCCGCCGGTCCCAACCCCCCCATGGGACCGGCGGCCGGTTTTTTTCTAGGATGCGCCTCATGCGTTCCCTCGATCAGGTCCGCACGCTGATTCGCGACGTTCCGGACTTTCCCCAGCCCGGCATCCTCTTCAAGGACATCACTCCGGTCATCGGCGATCCGGTCGCCTTCCAGTCCGTGCTCGACGCC
>Ga0137394_10000918_pt1 | contig 20783 bp, 15 predicted proteins | sample czobulk116metaG_FD_108278 | JGI IMG/M metagenome (GOLD analysis project Ga0137394, IMG submission 108278) | Vadose zone soil microbial communities from Angelo Coast Range Reserve, California, USA - czobulk1.16 metaG | ecosystem: Environmental > Terrestrial > Soil > Vadose zone | place: USA...
GGTTGAATGAAACTGGATTGCGTCCATTTGAGGGCCGGCAAGTCATAGCGGAAGTCGCTGTAACCAATGCGGATCCGCCGTTCGGTGCGCCAATGTGTTACGTCGGCTAGCCAATTCCCGTGATCTTCTGGTGTGCATGCGCTCGACCCGCCTTCCCACGCCCCTCTCATTTCAAGGCATTTGGGGCCGGCTATCTGTTGCCATTCTGCATCCCAGGCCGTTGCGCCACCTGGGACAAATGCTGTATCTTGAGCCCAAACACGTGCGACACAAATGACTATAAGAACAATGAACTGTAGAGAACGGAGAATCACATCGCCCTCCTAGTTGGATACGCCTGCTGTAACCATGCACGAAAGCCAATATAAAACGTTTTAAAAGGCAAAGTCCAGCCAAACTAATGCAGTTTCCCGGCGTGAGACAAGAAAGCCGGAATCCTCGATTGAGCAGATTTTTTAACAATTACCGCGCGGGACGCACCCCCTTGGTCGCCGTTTGCTCCCTAAATCGGTCCCGTAAGGACACCACCGAACGTCTCGAAAGTCAGTGCATACATGCACTCACTCATTTGTTCGCGGCTGCAATTGCATCTCTGATCTTACTTTCGATTTCATCGGTCATGTAACCGCAATCCAGGCGCATGAATACAGAGGTGTAAGGGATTGTCGTGTTTGTCTTGATAAATAGGACGCGAAAGGTCTTTCCCGCGTCGTCAATCTTGGATAAGGCTTCGGCGTGCGGGATACTCAACAGGTTGCTCTTTCCGAATGCGCGGTTGATTTCCTCGCGCAAATGCGTGACCCCTGGGTAGTTCTCTTCCGGCACAAATTTAAGTTCCTGGTCCATGAACGCGGCGGCCCGCACATGCTTTGACGAAGAAATGGCCTTGGCCACGTAGTTCAGCACCGAGGGCAGATCCTGGTTCACAACGATCGTCTCGATGCCGCCCTGCGAGTAAGCCGGGAAGGCCGCATCACTAACGACGATCCAATTCCGGTGCCCATAGAGTGGCAACCGCTGTTGCAAGATCGTCTGCCAGTCAGCGGTGCTCGGGTTGGCTGCCGCCGGACCAAGCATAGTGCCGGCTATAAACACAAGAGCCAAGACAACGCACAGTTGTAGTAGAAGATTGGATTTTTTCATGTTTTCCCTTCAATTCAGCCGACTCGACATGGCTGTGATGCTCCTGTTCTCTTTTCACATGCACCCTGAAGATCTTAGAAGGCCATAATTAAACGTTTCAAATGAAAATATCCAGATGCTATGCCCCTGTTTAACACCTGTCAAGTCTCTCCATGGCTACCTCGGCGAGATGTCGAGCTTGTCTCTGGCGAATTGTTATTTCACCCATGATTCCTTAGAATTTCCCGTCCTGCTACGATTCTGCGATGCGCAATCTGGTTGTTCTCCTCAGAAACTCTGAAAGAGTTTCTGACTCACACAACCACCCCGAAGGGGTGGCCGCTGCTTTTCGGCCACTTCATCGCCTTGGCCCGGTTGCTCCCAGCGAATTGAACGTCTGGTAGACAGCCAGACGCTCCTGCATGAAGTCAATTTATTTAAATTGTTTCGCATGAGATAGATAACGCACCCAGCGATTTCTCACGAGCGCCCAGAATGAGCTAAAACTCGAGGTTGAAATCGAAGAAGAACTTGCCGTAAACTGTTGACAGTGAAGTGTTTCGCTGCGCGCCCGTAGCTCAGTTGGATAGAGCGTCTGGCTACGAACCAGAAGGTCGGGAGTTCGAGTCCCCCCGGGCGCACCACCTATTCCTTCTTTCTCATTCACTTACAGACGACTGCTTCTTGCTGAACTTCGGCAGGGGACGGAACGTCATGAAAACGTAATACTTTGCCCTTGCCGTACACTCGCTGGTTGGCCTTTTCCAGATTCTGCCGCACCTGCTCCACCATCCCCAGTTGGTAGTGGCGCTTGGTTTCCGGACTCGAATGACGCATCGCTCGCTGCACCACGGTGTCTGGCGCGACCCAACTGAGACGCGTACAGAATACGTGCCGCAGGTTGTAAATCGGGAAGTGAGCTACTCCCGCGTTCTTGAGCGTTGTCTTCCAAGCCTTTTTCACCGTGGTAATCGGCTGGCCCGGCTTGACCGGGCTCGGAAAAAGAAACCGGCTCTTGTCTGCCTGCTCCTTCTTCCACTTAACAAGAACATCGTGGGCCAGTTTGGTCAAGGGAACTGGCTCGGATGACCCTTCCGTTTTGGTTTGCCCGCCGAAATAGATCACTCTGTTTTCCAAGTCGATCTGATCCCAGCGGAGAGAAAAGCCTTCGGTATACGTCCGTCCGCCAGTCTGTGCGAGAAGCACGATTGCTACTCTCAAGTACGGCGGGGCGTTTGTTAGGATGCGTTGTTCTTCTTCGAGCTTAAGCATGTTGTGCCTCGCCAAAACTAGAAGCATATTTGAAATCAACAAGATGCAAAGAGGCTGTGTAACATGCGTTACATGGGCCCTGCGGGAGCCGTAATGGGCCACACGAGGTTTTCGGTAGGCACAAATCAATGGGGGGCAAATGCGACTTTTGGACGGAGATTCAACTCGTTTGGACTGCGGGCGCGCTGGCCATTGTGCTTGTGTTCGTAGCTGGTAGCCTACACCCAAAAAGGTGTAGAATCAAGCTGGTATTGGAAATACACCTTTTTTGTGGTAGCCTATGAACTCGGAAGATCGGGACTGCAAATGGATATTTTTGGCCTTTGAATCTGCCAAAGAAGGACGGCCAATCCAAGTTTGGTTTGATGGTCTTCCCGAAGACCATCGCGATGAAGTGAAGGATCGGCTAGGGTTTTTGCAAGTGACTCCTCGTAGCGATTGGGATGACCCATATTTTGACCCATTGGATGGCGAGGGAGGAGAAATCTCAGAGATAAGATTCGACGCTATCAAATGCGTGAAGGGCAAATTCTACTACCGTATTTATGGCTTTTTTGGATTGGAAGAAGAAGAATCGTACAAATTCCTTCACGCCGTAAACAAGAAAATGAGGAATGACAGACATGGAAAATCAACAACAAAAAGACGACTCGGCGAACTCCAAAGTGGAGCGGCAGAGCTGCACCCGTTCGATATGGACTCAGAAGTCTCTCCTGCGGAGGCTGGCGAGAAACCCTGAATCACGAGCTAAGTTTGTCGAATCGCAGATTAGCAATGGCATTGCTTCTCAAATTCGCGCTCTGAGAAATCGCGAGAAATGGAGTCAGCCGAAACTAGCTGAGAAAATTGGAACGACTCAAAATCAAATCTACCGACTTGAGAAAGCAACTACAACAAAACCGACAATTTCTTCATTGAGGCGAATTGCGGCAGCATTTGATGTGGCTTTAGTGGTTCGGTTCGTACCCTTCAGTCAAATGATTGCATGGGTGAGCGGAACGCCATTTACGGACCCTGGTCTGTCCACGGCATCTCTCTATGTGCCGAGTTTTAGACAAGAGTACGAAACAGTGGAAACAGTTGAGCTTGGAAAAATGCCCGGCATTGAGGGCAACGAAGCAGCACAAGGCAAAGAAATCCAAGAAGACGGTCCCGGATGCAGCCCCTTTGGACGAGAAAGAGGGCTTCTTGCAAATGCGGCAGACTAGACATGCAGCTTCTAAATGTTAGTACGGCTAGATCGGCATGGCTTTTTGACATCGCGGAACTTAATCCTCGCGGCAAGGCCCTATTTCCTGACTTGTTTGAATGGCTCAAGGATGCTTATGATTTTCAGAAAATCCCTTCCTCCCTGACAGATGTAGATGAAACGAAAGCGTTTGTCTTTTCAAATGGGCAATATCAAGCAAAAGAAGAGATTTTCGTACATGTTGAACTCAAGATTTATAACGATGGACTGATTGCAAATACTCAGTCGTCGACTAGGGACACCGACCGTTTCCTCGAAGACGTGCTAATCTCGGCTTCTGCCGAGTTTAGTCTCAATTTCAGGCCAGAGATGATTCGAAAGAAGATTTACCTGAGCGAATTGTATTTCTTTTCGCTTAAAAATTTTACTAATCCCAATTTAGAGAAGTTCGCGGACAAAATTTCTCAAGCCACTTCCAGTAATGGACATTTAGACTTTGAGTTCGGCGGTGTAACTTTCTGGCCGAGGCAATCATTTCCACCATTGGCCATATCCGCTTTTCATGTCGAGAGAAAGCAAAACACCGACAGGGACGAGCATAAATATTTTTCTAAGGCACCGCTTCAAACGGACGATCACCTCCGGCTGGTGACGGACTTTGAAGCCGAATTTATGGCCTAGTTGACCATTGCCCTGTCACGGCATCCATTGGTTCTGGTCCGCTGGCATATGATTGCGAAACCATCGCGAGCGCAGCTGGTGAAGCCGCTCTACCCGATTCAAGGTCTGTTTGAGTTTTGTGTGAGTTTTTGCCGGTCTACGGTGGATTCGTGTGTACGGGCCGTGTACGACCGTGTACAGAGCACAAATGACTTATGAAATAGATCCTTTATTTGTGGAGTGCTTCGGTGGAGTGACAGTGCAGCGTGCAGAGGTAACTAGTTGTAATTTTGTAATTTCAGCGCGCGCCGCCACAGGTGGCGATCGGCGCCCTGAATTACAACTAGTTACCGTGTCCAGGTTGCTGTGGGGTGGGCGATGACATTGAAGTGAGCGATCCGGCGAGTTCCGACTTCCAGAAGAACGAATACGTAGAGAACTCGAAAGGAAGCGGTCACCACGATGAAGAAGTCGCAAGCCACAATGGCCTGGGCATGATTTCGTACGAAGATCATCCAACGTTGAGAAGGAACGCGTTTCCTCGGTCCCGTGTCGAGAGGCATGTCGGACCGTCCGAGGCGAGACGCGAATGTGTAGTTTGAGGAGCAATTCGGCGGCAATCCGCTCCTCTCCCCACGTCGGATTCTCCCGAGCCATTCTCTGGATCAGTTTCTGTACTTCTTCGCGCAATCGTGGCCTGCCGCTAGGCCTCGATTTCCATCGCCAGAGCAACTGAAAACCCTTCCGATGCCAGCCGAGAAAGGTCTCGGGCTTGACGTTGATCAAGGCACTCTGCCATGCAAAAAGCCGCGAGAGTAGAACCATAGATAGCCGAGTAGCGTCGGTCCGCCCGTCGCGGCTTAGCCTCGCGCTCCAGGTAGAGGGCCAGCTGTTTACGGAGGAAAATATTCTCCGCTTGGAGGGCAGCGCTCGAACGCGTCCCCAACAGTAGGAACTGCAGAGCGCCCTGGGCCAGATCGAGAAGTATAGAAACCAAGCGAAGCAGGGAATGAGCTGTTCTCATGGAGCTGGGAGCATGCCACCAGAGTGCTGGGAGGGGCAACTGCGGTCTCATGCGACTTTGTGACTATAAATTCGCGGTGTATGGATTTCTTGCGGAGCACAGGGGAACAATTGAATTCCCGTTCTGTGTGGGTTACTGTTATGGCATAGTCTTTGCCCTTCATTCTGCGGGTGAAGCCGTAACGGCGTTGCTATTCCGCGGAGATGTCAGCGCGACATGGCTGCCCTCGATCACTACCCATACCCTCATGCTGAGGCTGAGTTCAACCTCTACAATTTTCATTCCCAAGAACAGGTCGACAATCTTGCCGATGTCCTCTCATCGAAGGACAAGAACTATCCTCGTGTGATCCAACTCTTCGGGGAACGTGGAAGCGGCCGCCACTATTTGCTGCGTGCGGCTGCCCACCATGTAATGCACCGCGGCGCACCAGTTGCAGTCGAGGAATTGAGCTTGGACGGATACGAACCGGATACGCCTCTCAAAGCGTTGCTGGAGCACCTTTCGCGTAGTGCGAAAGGTGCGGCATCGGACAAACTCTCTGAACTGTGCCGACGGGTAGAGATCAAATTAACTTCGGTGAACTTAATTGTTGCGTCGGTCGGCGTTAAAAGTGATCTGACTGTTGAAGAGATTCTGAGTTTTTTCCAGCAGACCAGTCAGACACCGGGGCCCGGCATGTCGGAGCGCGAACGTCTTAGGCTCTTCCTTGATCGAGTGACACAACGACAACGACTTGTCCTCTACATTCGTGACTCCCGGACGGCAGATATCGCTCTCCGTTTGCAACTAACTGACGAGGCTGACCTGAATCCAAAGTTTTTCGTTGCTTTTGGATGTCTCTCCCAAGACCCCAAGACTCACCATCTAGGCCGTGCTCAGTTGCGCTTGCACGTTCCTGCATGGACTCGCGAAGAGATGCAACGGGCCTTTTCCGAGAGATTTCAGCCGAATGACGTGGCAGCGGACTTTTTTGATTTCGCTTGGAACTCGGGTACGGATACCCACAGTCGGGAGACGTTCGCCCGAGTGGTCCTACGCTTAGTTACAAACAATTGGTTATTTACAAATCGCAACGATAGCTGGGGCAGTGCGCCTGACTGGCAAAGAAACGAGTTGCTGTTGCAAGAATTCAGTCGCGACCTTTTTGAGCCTGTGCTTAAGATTAAGAAGCGTTTGGAGACCTCGGCCTTGCCGAAGGATCAAATCGTAAAGCTTTTCGATTTCCTCGGCTCTGCGGCCCTGTGCGACCCGACGATTCCTGTGTACCCGCTTCTAGAGATGATCGGCGTGCCTGAGGGTGAAAGGGATTATTTCATCGAGTGGCTCGATGACTCATTTGACGTGGAAAATGCTGACGGGATACTGGAGGACCTTGGCTTCCAGCATCCTGGTTTTCCTCCCGCGCAACTAGTCTATCGGTTCCGAAATCCTGTCCTGCCAAGGGCGGTCTTGAAGAGGCGATCGGATTTGTGCGACCTGGCTATCCAGGTTCTAAACTTTGTCCGCGGAGTTTTCCGTCTTGATACCCGCACAATTGCAAATCTGTATATGCGCGTGGCGGATGCTGGGGAACTAGGGAACGAAGCTACACAATTTGAAAAGGCACTCTCCTATTGGACATCGGTCGAGGAAACAGAAGCGCTCGAAAGAGCCGTTACCGAAGAATTGAAGGTCGGCGCTGTTTCGCCGCAGGTAGTTTGGTCGATCATTGCACGGAGCAAAGACTCCTGGCCTCCGGCAAGGCGGTTGGCGCTGCTAAAGGCATACGGTACTCAGTCCGATGGAATTCCTTTCGGCAATCGATTTGACTACTTTTTGACGGTTGCAGGCATCCTGTTTGAGTTGGGTCGCTTCGCCGAAGCAATCAACCTTGCAGAGGAGGCGACCGTTTGTGAATGGCCGGAACCAAGATGGCAGTCTGAATTAGTTCTGCACAACGTGATGGGCATATCAGAAATGCAGCTCGGTCGATTGGACAAGGCTCGAAACTGGCTCGAGTCTAATCTGAGAATAGCCCGCGCGAACTTGCCTGCAAAGCATCTTGACCAGGCTGCGCCGCTCAGCAATTTCGCCAGTGTCCTCATTAAACAGGGGCGCTACGGTGAAGCGCGTGAGCTCTTGCAGCAGGCCTTGGCAATCCTAGAGGAAGTCTTGTCGCCAAAGCATCCTGACTTGGCTACCATGCTCAACAATTTGGCCGGTGTGCTCATTGAACTGGGACACTACGGTGAAGCGCGCAAGCTATTCCAGCGCGCCTTGGCAATCGAAGAGAAAGCCTTTGGACCGAAGCACCCTATGGTGGCCACGACGCTCAACAATTTGGCCGGTGTGCTCAGCAAGGAAGGATGCTACGGCGAAGCGCGCGAGCTATTCCAACGAGCCCTAGCCATCAGGGAGCAGGCTTTCGGGCCAAAGCACCCTGATGTGGCCACGACGCTCGGCCATTTGGCTTTGCTGCATCATGCCGAAGGGCACCACCGCGAAGCGCGCGAGCTGCTTGATCGAGCCTTGGCGATTGAAGAAGAAGTCTTGGGGCCCAATCATCCGCATGTGGCTAAGACGCTCAGAAATTTGGTTGTTGTGCTCAACGCGGACGGACACCCCGGCGACGCGCTCAAGTTACTCCAGAGAGCATCAACGATCGAACAAGATATTTCGTCTCTGGATCTAAGCAGTGGCAGTTGAGCGGTGAAAGCAATAGAATTCTGAGCATGAGATCGCCTATTGTTACCAATAGGCTCTTCGACGGAGTCTTCTCCCATGCCCCGGAATCCGCCGTATGTCGTAGGGTATGTTTTTTGCAGTATTGGGAGTAGCTGGCACCGGGCAACGTCAGGCAGCGTCAACGAGCGCTTGATGGCAGGGTAGTTCCCCCAACCGTGGAAATGGCGAACGGGCCTGATCTTCAAGGCAACGTGACCGAACTCGGCCGGTTCCTTGCTGAGGAGTTGTCAGGAGCGCTGGTAAACGACTCACGGGGCTTTCGTGTTATAGACAGAGCACACCTGAAAGCCATTCTTCAGGAGCACAAGCTGGCGGCAACAGGCCTAATTGATCCGCAGACCTGTCTCTGGCGAATTGATACGGTGGCAGTGAAACGATCGGATCCATGAAAACACGCTAGCTTAGAAAAAAGGGCGAGCCAGAATCGGCCCAAACTTCATCCATTTGACCTATAACCCTAATCGTACATCTCCGGTAATAACCGACCATTCGCCCGGAATGAGATCCAGATTTTGCGCCCTAGCGTGACAAGATGCAGGTACCGCCGTCCGATTCCCCAGCGTGCGGATCTGCTTTCCCCATGAACCTTAAGGTGGACTTATATTTTGAGTTTATGATATACGAATATAATTCTCTAGAGGTAACTCAAGGACTTTCCTTTGGGTTGCAAGCTTACTGCTCCACCGGGTTCACCGAAGCCAACACCAGGGCCGCCGCCTTCAGGACCCAACGTTTTCAACGCAGCAAAAGATGCGGAGATCACCGTTTTCGCCGACAGCGATTCCGGTACTGTTCACCTTATCGCGGCAGATTTGAACGGCGTAAAAGTATCTTTAGATGTAAATTTCAGGGCCACGTTCAAAGTCTCACCCGGAGGGAATATTCTTAGCATGACTTTCGTGGGGTCTGACCCGGATGAAATATTCCGGATCGAAGAGGACTGCGGAGGAGGGAACTCTCCGATCTTGCGAACATGGAGACTCAAGCCGGTTGTACCTGGCGGCCCCACGACTCAAATCACAATCCATGCAACCTAACATCGTCAGAATTATACAATTCGCATGCATAGCGTTGCTGTTGACGGTTCCTTTGTTTGGTCAAAGCACCGCACCCATCCAGACCGACCCGCTGGCCAGGTTTGATATTCCCACAAACATCTCTAGCCCTGACTTCCCAAATGTCTTGACGAACTTCGCTGTCAATGGCCGACAGCAGTTCATCGACTACATGGTTGACACCATGAATACGCGCGCCGCCTTCAATGCGACATTCCGAAATCTATTGCAGTCAGTTGAGAACGGGCGCGTGGACGAGCAAGCGGGCGCGTCCGCCACTTCCGGCGGCACTGCCAGTGCGGCGGAGAAAGCGGGTATTAGCGGCCTGTTGACCGCGGCTCTGGAAAGCGGTGCCATGACTCAGACGCTTGACCAGAATCTGTTCACGGTGCGCGGGAATGCCGAAGGCCTCTTCCGATTCCTCAGCGGTCAGGACGTACTTCCCGTGTGCTTCAACACAACGGACACCAGTTGCGACCCGTCCCCGCTGAACAATTTGGAATTCACGGCCTCATTCGATGTAAGCAAGAGCAACACGCAGACGGTCAGTGGACAGAACCCCTCCGGCGGCGCGACGCTTGCGGCATTGTTGACCTCCGACAAGCGTCAGTTCTCGAGCGCCAGTGCCCGCTTCGCAATCATCAATTCCCGCGATCTTCGGTCCAAGAGATATCGCGATGCATGGAATACGTGGTTCAGCCAGAACCATACAGCCCTCATGCAAGCGGGCAGCGACCTGCTGGCTGCCGAAGACCAGATTTTCTTGAAGATGCAAAGTGAGGATGCCAATGGCAGAGCAGTTACGCTTGGTGACAGCCAAAGCGTGTATCAGGTGTGGCTGCGAAACGCCAACAGTGTCCTCCTCGGCGTAATCCCTCGGACTGCAGCCGGTGTTCGCCTCGCGTTGACACAACAGTTGGACCTACTGATCGCGCAGATGCGAAGTCTCCACCCGGATCTTGATGACAAGGTTTTGGCTGCTCGTAGCGCTTACAGCCGGTACTATGCAAACACAAGTGGCGGATTTGAACTGGGTAACCAACCTATGCTAACGCTGCAAGGTTCTTACCAGAAACCTTCGCTCCAGCCTGATCTCGTGAACGCCAAATTGGTGTTTGCATGGAGCCCAAAGAAGAAGGGTACCGCCAATCCTGGCACGCTCACGCTCAACGGAGGAGTTTCCATCTACACAAGAGCTCAACCCAAGGACGCCAACGGCAATACCAGCAGATGGCACGACGCTCAGTTCGCCGTCCAGTTTGACCGGCCAATCGACAGCAAGGCATTGTCCACGCTTACGATCGGCGGCTACTTTCAATATCAGATCAGTCCTGGGCTCGTGAACATTCCTGCCGGCGCCATGTCGCCGCCCGGGACGACTATCACACTCCCTCCAAACGGGGCTCAATTGCTCTCCAAGTCAGGCACCATCGCAGTAGTCCAGGCCAGCATGACACTACAAATTCCCAATAGCGGCATCCGAGTGCCGATCGGGATCTCCTGGTCGAATCGCACCGAATTGCTTACAGGCAACGAGATCAGGGGGCATATCGGATTCAGCTTCGATTCTCATTCCATACTGTTGCTCGGAAAAGAGAAATAGCTTACGAAGCCAGGATTTAGTTTTCTGATTGGGAGACAACCTAGTGAAGTTCTTACCTTGCAGGATAAGCAGCTCTAATCCGGACGCCGGGATGCCGGTGAGCCCAGGTTCGTCGGCGGATTTGGAACTTTCTAGCGGCTAAGTCCTTGCTCTTGTCAGTCGACAACCAGTCGGGGTTGCAAACTAGAAAGAGCGACCATGTCTTGTACTGTTCTTTAAGAATAGCGCCGGTTGGATTCACCATGGCAAATGCTTGGCCATAGGCCACGGGCGGCACGGGAACACAGGCAAACGCACAAAATAGAAGAGCAAACATAAGGACACGACAATACGCAGGCAAATTCCCTCTGACCCGAAAGGGAGATGGATGTTCTTCCATAGCTGTTCCTCCAACTCGTAGAGATATGAACAAGAAAAGCGGTTAAGTTCTTTAAAACCGCGTAGTCGTGCCGCGCACACAGGACGGCCTGGTCTAGCAGCACGCCGAGGCAGCGGATCTGAAGCGAGAAAATCAGTTCTCAGATAGTCGCTTTCAGTCGTTGGCATTCCGTTGTCGGTCTATTTGCGATCTTCTGTCCAAGCGATAGGATAGAACGGAACAAAGTCTTAGAGAAGTTTAACTTAGGACGTAGTCCACATAGTTGGGCGAAACAGTGACGTTTGCCGTCGCCTTTTGCGACTCCTTCCATTTTGTCCATTCGGCCGTCGTGGCCATTCCCGTGAATTCCTTCTCGACTGGCTTATTCTGAGCATTCTTGGCATCGTCCGCCCATCCGAGATCGGAACGCACGACTCGCCCTTGACACTTTTCGAGAAGCCGCCGGTAAAGCAGTGCAGCGGGCATCTTCCATGAGCCAGGAGGATTGCGCTTGAGCGCGACGGCACGGTCGACGGGAATGAAGGCGACCAATTCCTGGTCTTGTTGCATTAGTTCCAGGCCTTTCGCCCTTGCCGTGGCATTGTGGCTTGAATGATGTCCAACTTTGTAGAAGACAGTCCGGTTGAGCAAGTCCGTGGCGGCAATCTGAGTCTTCTTGCCTGCTGCATCCGTAGTCGTCCACTTCATCTTTGGATCGTGCCAGGACAGCCAGTTTCCTTCTTGAGCGTCGGCCGGGAAAAGCAGGATTTTTCCGTCGGAGATGCGCTCAATTGCCAGAGCAAGACTGGTGTTGTTGGTGGCGCTATCGAGTTGAAGTGCCATGTCGGAAGCACCGTGCAGCCAATCGTCGTCGACGCGGCGCCAATCCTCTGACTTAGAGGAATAAGTACTGTAAAACGTATCTCGCATTTTCTCGTCATTCAAAGCGTAACGAAACCTGGAGTCGAATGGCATCTGTGATTCAAAGTCCGCAGATTCCTCTGAGATCGATGAGTCCGCGAGATAAGCAGCGAGATCCCTTCCGGAAGCGCGAAACTGTGCCGCAGCCTGAAGGGCGCGCGCGATTCCATAAAGTTCAGAACTGCCGTGTTCTCCAGTGTCATTGAGGGCCCCAAGATCTCTCGGAGGTCCGAGAACATAGAAACGAAAACCGGGTAACCAATCCGGCTCAATGAGGGGGTCCTCGGGACTGTGAAATTCGGCTGGCGCGTCAAGGCCCAAACGGACTACGTTCATCGCGTCGTTAACCTGTTCGCTGAATTTGCCGGCGCCAAGAAGGGTTTCGTTGCCAAAGAAGCCGAGCAGATCGCGAACGGCTAGTCCAATGCCATTGGATTCCTTTGTAGCAGTGGGGGTCGTAAGTGCGTGACTGGCCGCAGAAAGAGCCGCACCGAGGTCTTTCTTATTCTTAGCCACCTTCTGAGCCAGAGGGTCCTTGGGATTTTCAGTCCAGGCCATCCATATGTGATCGAACTTAATCTTCTTGAACTCCGCTGCGAGTTCGCCGAAGGCTCTGACATGGTCCCAGTGTTCGTGCGTTGCAATTAAGAGGTGAATGTGGTCCTTGGTTGTCGAGCGAATGTCAGCGACAACGTCCGACAGTTTGACTCCTGTTGTCGTGGCTCCGAGCGAGCCGCAGTCGATGAGCATGTGCTTTTCCGTCCCCCCGAGATCAAACGTGATGAGAAAACTATCGCCAAGGCCCTGACGATACATCCGCACCCGTACTTTCACGTTCGGACCTCCCCTCGCACCGCGGCGTCTTATTTGGCTTCGCGGAACTGAATTGCCGGCTGCATTCGGTTGTTTTGCTGCTCGGCGAGATCGTGTCTTGCGCTTGCCAGGTTTGGGCGATTCCTTCTTGATCGGTCTGGGCATAGCCGGTCCTGTCACATTCCGCGGTGTAACGCAGCGAACGGCTCGTTCTGCGAACCGAAATAAGTCGCTCGCACTGAATTCAGCTGGAGTGCGCTAAATTGACGTTGCCGCTCGAGTCGGGTGTTGCTCGAAAGATTCTTCCGGATACAGTAACGGATGTTACATCCAAGGAGGTCGGCAATAATTGAGCTTCCGCCTGCGAACGGCAGGGTGCCTGCGGCAGGATTTTCTGGATCAAGGGGTTCCGTCTTCTCCTGCAGTAGGCCGACAATAATCTGAGGATCCACGTTGCCATCTGGACTGGTACGCAGGGCAAAGCGCGCTGTATGCACCTCAAATGGGCGTTGCGGATCGAGGCCGAGAAAGCGAGCGTCGTCTCCCCCTTCCGGTGCTGTCACAAAATGTTCTTTGAGCCATCCATGAAGATCGCGGCGCATCGCGCGCTCGAGCTGGAAAAGACGTTCCCGCGATCGAATCATGTCCTGACCAGTCGGAGTGTACAGATACTGTTGCGCGTAACCTCTCAAGCGTTCGAGGCCGCTCTCCAGTTTGTTGGATGGGCGAAGCTCATCATTGCGCGGGCTGCGCCAGATCAAACTCTCGAGACTAAGAGTTCGCAAGTCTCGCGGATAGATTCCGCGCCTCCGGAAGGCCTCAACAAATGAAACGCGGTAATTCATATCGTCGTCGGGCACAAGGTCGGAATCGGCCGTAATGATGGCCCGTAGATATTCTCCGAAAGTGATATCCACGGGAGGGCAGTAGTCGAGCGCCCGAATGCACATGTGCAAAACATGTTGCGCGGACTTCGCGGCCTCTACAGACAGCCGGGCGACGAGGTCCGGGTGAATAGCACCTGGCTGAAGAATGCCCGTGCCTCCGGTTGCGAGGCGCAGCAAATCAGATGTCCGACGCTCGTAAATCGAGAGAAATGCATCGAACACTGCCGCAACCAAGATTCCTCCACGCTCATGGGGTTCGGTGATGCTGGCATACTCAGACGGATCACGTTTCCGCGGCTCCCATTTATGAGTCTGTTTGTTTTCTGCCCCGATGGCATCGCGCAAGGCTCGTCGCAGACCAGTGGCCAATCCAAACTGGACGGCAAGTTGCCCGAGTAGGTTTTGCTGCGATCGGATGGCACCTCGCGTGCTCGCGATCTGGTGGCGGAGAATCTCTGGAAACGTGAAATGCTGGAGGAGGGCTACGATGTCCGCGAACGCCTCATGGAAAGCGAGTACGTCGGGATTCGTCGCATTCAGAAACCGTCGGTGCATGCCGTCTAGTAGGGCATGAGTAGTTTCATGGGCAACTACGTCGTGCGAGAGACATGTGAATACGGTTCCAAGCGCCGCACCGCCGGCAGGATCATCCTGACCATTGAAGTACCCGAATAGCAATGCGATCTTGCCCGGCGAATAGTACGCGTTGGCTTCGCGGAGGGCGTGTGGATAGATTCGGAGCCGAGGAACGAAGAGAGAATCATTCTTTGGGTTTTCCGGATCGGGTGAGGGACCGGGCCGCCAGAGAGTACGGCGTCCTAGCGCACGCTCGAAGTTGCGAATGGTGAGAGTTGAAACGGCGTATGTCATTTGCTGGTGAAACTGAGGTGTACCTTCGCTGGGAGGTAGCCCGTCCTGAGCCAGCAGGCTGGGGTCATCTAAATTGACAGGTTCATAAAAGCAACCGCTGCCGGGGTCAATGTCAATCACTTCCACGTATTCACCGACCGGACCTGGCTGGAGCTTTTCCCACGGCACGCGGAATTGAATTTCACTTATGGGGACGCTGGCGAGACTCGTAGAAAGGCTAGGATCAATGGAGAAGCCGCGCAGGGAACGAAAGACCGGAACGGGAGGATTAAACGGTGATGGGCGGACTGCCGCGGGTTTGGGTGATGCGAGTGGAGTCTTTTGGGCCTTGGATTTGGAGCGCGGAACAGGACTGGAAAACAGTGACGTCCGCACCTGCTGTGCGCGTTCTTTGAGCTGCTTCGAAGTGTTGGGATGATTGAGGATGCCTTCGAGGAACTTGCTAATCTGAACGTCAGAAATGGCCTCAGGTGGGAGGTCAGGATCCCCGAGAGCGTCCTCGAGCGGATTCGGTGTGTCCTGGCGATTCCACTGCTGTGCGAGTTGTGTGGCTTCGAGCGCCAGCATGGCGTCTGCTTGCGGGGATGCCGCGACGCCCATGCCAGTCAGAACTCTGAGGAAAGGGAACGTTGGGTTGTCCCAAGCCGTCTTCTGGAGCGAACTTGCGGGTGCCGGTAGCTGAGCGAGTGCTCGAGACGCTTGAAGTATCCCGTTGCCCAGCTTCTCGATGCTGCCGCCATCTGCGGACTTATCCGCACTGGAAAAGAGTGCTTTTCGAACAGCTTCAACGCGCATCCAAGGTTCCGGATATTGCGCGTGGTCAAGAAGCGTGGCTGCATGCTTCTGCAGGTAGAGAGCGGCGGCTGCAGCGATCTGAGGAGTTGCGGCGGACGTTCCTTCGGCATCCATGTTCACCAAGTTTTCGCAGCCAAGCTTGGCCCAGCATGTATTCGGGGTATGAGCGGAAAGCGCTGTGGCCATCTTGCTGTGTGGCCCCCAATTTCCTTGCATCGTGTGAAATGGCAGGCCGTAATAGGGAGTTCGATTGGCCATTACGCCGCACACGGCGATGACTCGCCGGAATCGAGCTGGATAAACAATAAAGTGTGTAGGGAAACCAAAAAAACCGGCCGAGAAATTGTTCCCGGCCGCTGTGACTAGAACGATTCCCGCTTCGTAGGCGAGATTGACTGCGTCCGCCCAAGCGGCCGATGCCACCCCGCCCATACTCATGGAGAGGACGTGGACAGCGCGGGCCTGGTCGGCACAAAGATCTGCGGCGTAGTGAATTCCACCGGCTATGCTGCTCGTCAGGATTTGGACTACCGACGTGCCGACTCGAATCGGAACGATTTCGGCTTCCGGAGCCCCGCCGACCAGATCGTCGAAGCGGTATCCGTTTTGTGACGCAACGTATCGATTGCCCGCGAGAAGCGCGAGGGTTGCTGTGCCATGTCCAGGGTTTTTCAAGATTCCTGTGGAGGCAGGGTCATGGGCATCGTTTGAGGTCTGGTCGTCCATGAAATTGCGTTGCAGGTCAAGGCGAACGTGAGCGGGAAAGGTCGCGTGCTGCCGGTCGTATCCGGTATCAAGGTGAGCAATGCGAATTTGCGGGTTCGCGCCCGGAGGACCGGTTGCACCGCGTGCGGCTCGCAGTTGTGAAAAGTCATCGTCGAGATGCCAGGCAAACCGCTCTCGCACCGAGGGTAACGACGACATCTGGTCATGGAAGGCACAGGCGTCCGCGGTCGTGCCGGCAGCCAGCCGGAATCCTTCCTCGGGAGAACTCTGACAATCCCATGATTGGATGAGATCAGGTTCAATATAAACTGCGCCTGCCGCTGACAGTCCTGCGTTCTGTTGCAGCGCGGAGTGTGCCAGGTCCCAGGCATGAGCACCTTGGAGGCTCTGCGTGGTCCGCGCGAGGTGCCATTCCCAGCCAGTCGATGCCGTCAGTCCGGTTCCGGGCTGGTCTGAGGCCGGCACGCTAAAGAGCGGCCGAAGCTCGAATCGAACTCCGTCGGTAAGTAGGAGTCGTCCCCCCTTCAGTCCAGTTAATGTTGCAGCTGCGCCTGCCGGCAGTCTGACAAGAAGGGCGGAAAAGGAAGGGGAACTCACGACGGCCTCCGCAAGTTGTAGGCACACTATCTAATAGGTGTTCAAATGGCAAGTGCTTTCCTGATGAATCCGAAGACGACCTGTCAACCTGAAGCTTTTGACACACGGAGAATCGCTCCGTGCTGCGAAGCCAGGTTCATTTTGCTTGACACATAAGGAATGGGGATCATAATCGCTCCGTTACGTGGACTGACTGTAAAAGAAGACCTACGGAGTTTGTGGACTTTGTCCGCCGCAACAAGATACGACAAGTCCAGATCTCATTTGACGGATTGCGCACAAATCATGACAAGAGGTGCAGATTCAGAAAGAGATATGTTGATCCTGGTCAGGTTTCCTCTTTTGATTCTGCCGTCAGGTTGGTTGACGAGCTGGTACGGCATGTGCGGGTGGATCTGCGATTCAACATCGACCCCGGCAATCAAGACGATGTCATTCCTTTTCTGAGATTTGCTCGCGAGAGAGGCTGGTTCGCTGCGCGGCACCGGGTCGTGTTCCAGCCTGAGCGCTTATCTTCTTATACCGAGCGTTCCTCATTCATGCGCAAGGTCGAGCTCAGCATTGAGGAGTATGAGCAAATTCGCGCTTGGGTTCGGGACGAAGCGGAAAAAATAGTTGCGATTGAGAAGCGGAAGTGCCTGACAGTTTTCCTTACCCCAGAAACACAGTATGCGCGGCTCTGGCTCACGATTCCATCGTGGTAGGAGCGGACGCCAAGCTGTATCGCTGCGGCCTGCAAGTTGGCTCCTGCCTATCCTTGAGTGAAGCAGGTGCCGGAAAGAGTTCAGACGAGAAGTGGTGGAAGAGTTTCGATCCGATGACGCTGCCAACGTGCTCTCGTTGTTCTTTTCTACCTGTCTGCTGGGGTGGGTGTCCGAAGAAGCATCTCGAAGCGGATCGACATGCAATTTTGGAACAAGGCGCATATTGGCGTCGTAACCTTGCGAAACTGGTTACCGAAGGCGTCGAAATGACATGCAATTCTTCATTTTCATTCGGTGAGGCGGATCAATTCAGGAACGGCTGAGAGCGCCAAGGTGTGGTCTGTCGTAGGTGAAGTCGGGAGGTCGTGAATGCCGCATTACAAGGAAATCTTCGATTCTCTTTCCGCAAAGCAGCATTCATACGCTAAGAAGCGGATTGCCGCGGGCCTTTTGTCCTTGCGCAGGAGATTGCGCAAAGAGATTCCGCCACGTACCGTCGAAGAGACTTTGCTCCTTGCAAGTTGGAACATTCGTGAATTCGGCCGCAATGCGATGTTTGGGCGTCGGCTCGATGAATCCATTCAGTACATCGCAGAAATCATCAATCACTTCGATCTGGTTGCCGTCCAGGAGGTGAAGGAGAATCTCGCAGATCTGAAGCGTTTGATTCGAGTGTTGGGTAACTGGTGGGAATATATCGTTACCGATGTGGTTGCGGGCAGGGCAGGGAATACCGAGCGGATCGCGTTCCTCTACGACTCTCGCAAGGTCAAGTTTGATCATGTGGCAGGTGAAGTGACACTACCCGAGGTAAGAGGGAACGGTTGGCAACTAGCTCGCACGCCCTTTCTTTGCACTTTCAGAACGGGGTGGAGGCGGTTTTCGCTCTGCAGCGTACATATCTACTACGGAACTTCTAAGCCAATCGATGCGCGACGTTTAGCGGAAATAGAACGACTCTGCAAATTTCTCGCGGACAAAAATACCCGGAGGCAGAAGGATGACAACGGAGAACCGGAATCAATCGTTCTATTGGGTGACTTCAACATCTTCAGCCCGCGCGATGCGACGTTTCGCGCTCTGGAGAAGAACAAGTTCATAGTGCCCGTAATCGGTGCGAGCAATCTTGGGGCCGACAAGTATTTTGATCAGATCGCTTTTCACGATCCTCGAAACCTCCTGTGGCCCAAGTCGCGCGAACTGCCTCGCAAGAAGCTGCCCCGCAAAGGCATTTTTCGTTTCACGGATTCCGTATTTCGCGACCAGGATACGGATGCCTATAGCGCCGGGATGAGAGATACATGTCATGAAAAGTACCAAGGGGCCACGAACAAGAAAGGCTTCTACAAGAAGTGGCGCACGTTTCAGATGTCCGATCACTACCCCCTGTGGGTGGAGCTGCGGATCGATTTTTCTGATCCGTTTATTGCTGTTGCGGGCGGATTAGTAAAGGGGCGAGGACCGAACGCTGCGAGATACACACAGGGCCGCGCGGAGAGAAATCGGCGCCGCGTCGAAGCCCATTGAGAACACGATTGAGTGTTTCGATTCCCAGGGGCTACCGCCAATTCCCAAGAATCAGCCGGTCGCGGACTTCATAGCCGAGGCACGCCATCCTAACACCCGGATGAGACTCGATCGCGAAAGGGGGTGCGATGCCCCGTCGTTCTTCAACTATCTCGGAATCGGGTGTGTTTTCTACGAAGATCTGTACGGAGGGTAGGCTAGGGCGTCCATAACCGATTCAGAACGTGTAGTTGCCCGAGTCGTAACAAATATTTCCCGAAGGGACCTGCAACTCGCATGGAAGATAGGCTACGTACGATAGATGCTGGCTGCAAGAGGTATGAAGTGTCCTGAATCATGCGAAGCGATGTGGCGCTCATCCGCTCACAGGTATTTCGCTCGAACATCCTCCCCAGTCATAGTGTCCAGGAAATCCAGGGCCGCTTCGGAAAAATCTTCATTCCCTGCCAGGTACGATGCCAGTACGCGCCGGCATTTATCCAGCTTTTCCTCGGGGCTTGTAGCGTCTCCCGAGGCCATGCAAAACTTGCGATTCAGATTCTCTTGTTGGTTCTGGCGCCTCCCTCGAAGTCCGTCCGTGTCCAGTCTGCATACTTTGACTGTCTCGCTTCCTCGAGCGTCCAATGCTTTGACGAATCCTTTCGGTTGAAATCGGATGCATGATCGAGGATTATCAAACATGGGATTCAGGAGCATGGCGTTTTCGCGCTTGTCCAGTTCTTCGGGGAGCAAATAATAGTGGCCCTTGTGTCGGACGCTACGGTAAGGGGTCATTTCTACGTCCGCATCTTTGGCCCGGTCTTTTTGGGGCTCCGCACAATGGCTGGCGTTGACCGGGAACTGGTCGCTCTTCCCTCCATTGCACTCCGAGCAGCACGGCACTAGATTCTGCCACGTGTACGCCAGCCAAAAGTAACCCGGGTGCGTGTCGGTCTTGCGTCCGACTTTGATTTTGACCTTCACTTGGGCCAGCAACCCATCTTTGTTTTGCACTCGGACCCGGCCTTTCGGACGGAAATGTTCCGCATCCGAATCGTGTCTCTCTAGAGACACCTGGCAGTACGCGCACCGCTTATGGAAATAGTTCTCAAGGAGCCATTGTTTCAGTTCGCCCCAAATATCTGACCGATAGCCATCACCGGGAAGGTTCTGGCCCTTGTTCTCCCAAATCTTGATCGCATCGGCGGTCGCCGAATCGGCCTTTTTCTTCCATGCAGCCCACCATTTCTTATCTGCGGCGGCGCTGAGCAGGTTCGGGTCAAAGGCGGTGTGTCTCATGACGTAATGCGCATCCTCTCTGTGAGATCTGCAAGGAGTACTTGCAGCCTTTCGCGCGCTTTCTCGCGCGCTTTTGGAAACTCTGTAAACTGCTCATCGATCAGCGCGTCAAGCACCTCTTGTGCGAGCCGCGTAACGGTGTCCGATGTGGATGTCGGGAGCAGCCCTTCAACTTCTTTCTCCATCTTGGGGAGTCTGTCATTCTCCTCCTTCGACCGGTCGTGCTTTGTCAGCAGTTTCTGGTATTCCAAGATCTTCGATTGTGTCTGGGATGGCATCGAGGTTTTCAGTCCGAACAGCATGCTGGTCAACAGCTGGTCCGCCCGCCCCTGTGTCATATCCTCTCGAACCTCAATCTCGACTACTTTGCCCTGCAAATCCCGCCCGAGCCTCTTCACCTGTGTCGGCCTCAATCCGCCCACGATCAGCGGGGAATGAGTTGAGACGATGAACTGAACTTTCGGAAAGCACTTGGACAAGGCCTCGACTAAGACCTGCTGCCATGCCGGGTGCATGTGCGCGTCAATCTCATCCATCAACACCAGAAAATACCGCTGCGTCGGATCCTCGTCCGCGCTGTACACTTCGTACAGCCGCTGCAGCGCGACTCCCACCCAACTGATGAGCGACGCCGTCCCCTGGCTCACATAGTCCA
>Ga0137394_10000919_pt1 | contig 20767 bp, 18 predicted proteins | sample czobulk116metaG_FD_108278 | JGI IMG/M metagenome (GOLD analysis project Ga0137394, IMG submission 108278) | Vadose zone soil microbial communities from Angelo Coast Range Reserve, California, USA - czobulk1.16 metaG | ecosystem: Environmental > Terrestrial > Soil > Vadose zone | place: USA...
GCGAATTTCGCGGTCGACTACCGCTTCGACGTGGGGAGAGGCTAGATCCGGCCGCTGCGTGCGTACATGACTCGATGGTGCCGGCAGGCCTCAGCCCTGGGAGGGCTCAGAAGCGCTGATCTCATTGGCCTATTGCGCCCAATCGACTTCTATGCAGGCGCTCGGGACGAGACTGGCACCACCGTTCAGCCGATTCTGGCCCTTCTAGGCCGCGGCCCTGTGTGTTACGAATGGCCGTCTCACTCGCGGATTCACGGCACGCGCAGCAACATGAACGCCATACCTTCTCCGTCTGAACTGCGTCCCGTCATCGAGGCCGATCGTGCACATGTCTGGCACCACCTGACCCAGCACAAGGCCTTCGAAAGGACCGACCCCCGCGTATTCGTCGAAGGGCGCGGCCTGAGGCTGTGGGACGCCGACGGCAAGGAATATCTGGACGGCCTCTCGGGCGGTGTCTGGACGGTGAACGTCGGCTATGGGCGGGCCAGCATTGCCGAGGCAGTGCGTGATCAGCTGGTGCGCATGAATTACTTTGCCAACTCCGCGGGCTCCGTTCCCGGTGCGCGCTTCGCGGAGCGCCTGCTCGAAAAGATGCCCGGCCTCGATCGTGTCTATTACGCCAACTCCGGCTCGGAAGCCAACGAGAAGGTGTTCAAGATGGTGCGCCAGATCGCACACCGTCATCACGGCGGCCGCAAGCACAAGATCCTGTTCCGGGAGCGCGACTACCATGGCACCACGCTCGCAACCCTCGCTGCCAGTGGGCAGCCGCAGCGCAGCGCGCAATATGGGCCACTGCCCACCGGGTTCGTGGAGGTTCCGCATTGCCTCGAGTACCGGAGCCAGTACGGCTCCGTCGCCAACTATGGCGAGCGGGCGGCGAGGGCGATCGAGGAGGTGATCCTGCGCGAGGGCCCCGATACGATCGGTGCGATCTGCCTCGAGCCCGTGACGGCGGGTGGGGGCGTCATCACTCCGCCTACAGGCTATTGGGAGCAGGTGCAGGACATCTGCCGGCGCCACCGTATTCTCCTGCACATTGATGAGGTGGTTTGCGGTGTCGGCAGAACCGGCAAGTGGTTCGGCTACCAGCACTACGGCATCAAGCCGGACTTCGTGACGATGGCCAAGGGCGTGGCGTCAGGCTACGCCGCCATTTCCTGCGTCGCCACGTCAGAAGCCATATTCGATCTGTTTAAGGATGATCCCGAGGACCCGCTGTCTTATTTCCGCGATATCTCGACCTTTGCCGGATGTGCCTCGGGACCGGCTGCGGCCCTGGAAAACATGCGCATCATCGAGGATGAGAAATTGCTGGCGAACACCCTGGCTATGGGCGAGCGCCTGATCGGAAATCTCAGGACCCTGCAGCAGCGTCACGACGTCATCGGCGATGTGCGCGGCATTGGCCTGTTCTGTGGCGCTGAGCTGGTTCGGGATCGGGCCACGCGCGAACCCGTGGGGGAAAAAGAGGTACAGGCCGTGATCGCCGATTGCAGCTCACAAGGTGTGATCATCGGTGCCACCAATCGCTCCATTCCGCGCTTCAACAATACGCTCTGCTTCAGTCCCGCGTTGGTCGCCACGGCGGAGGAGATCGACCGCATCACGAATGCGACGGACAAGGCATTGACGAATATATTCAGTTCGAAGCGCTAGCCGACGGCCTAGGGAAACACTCGCCATGAAGATGACCACGGAAGAAGCCTTCGTGAAGGTGCTGCAGATGCACGGCATCGAGCACGCCTTCGGCATCATCGGCTCGGCGTTCATGCCGATTTCCGATCTCTTTGGGAAGGCCGGAATCACCTTCTGGGATGTGGCGCACGAGTCGAACGGCGGTCTCATCTGCGATGGCTACACGCGCTCGACCGGGAAGATGGCGATGGCGATCGCGCAAAACGGGCCGGGCGTCACGGGGTTCGTGACCGCCGTCAAGACCGCTTATTGGAACCATTCGCCGATGCTGCTGGTCACCCCGCAGGCGGCGAACCGTACCATCGGTCAGGGAGGCTTCCAGGAGCTCGAACAGATGGCCCTGTTCCGCGATATCGTCGGCTATCAGGAGGAAGTTCGCGATCCGAGTCGCGTACCGGAGGTTCTGAATCGGGTCATCGCCAAGGCCAAACGTCTCTCGGCACCCGCGCAGATCAACATTCCCCGCGACTTCTGGACCCAGGTCATCGACGTGCCGCTGCCGACGTCGTTGGAGTTCGAGCGACCGGCAGGGGGTAGTAGGGCGATTACGGAAGCCGCGCACCTGTTGTCGGAGGCCAGGTTTCCGGTGATCCTCTCGGGGGCCGGCGTTGTGCTCGGCAATGCGATTCCCGAGTGCATGGCACTCGCGGAAAAGTTGGAGGCGCCGGTCTGCAACAACTATCAGCACAATGATTCCTTCCCCAGTGACCATCCTCTGAGCGTCGGGCCCTTGGGCTACAACGGCTCGCGCGCGGCGATGGAACTGATCGCGGAGGCCGACGTCGTGCTCGCGCTCGGCACACGCCTGAATCCTTTTTCGACACTGCCGTGCTATGGGCTCGACTACTGGCCAAAGTCTGCGGCGGTGATTCAGGTCGATATCAATGCGGACCGCATCGGTCTCACGAAGCCGGTTACGGTCCCGATCTGCGGTGACGCCAAACTGGTGGCGGCGCAGCTACTGAATCAGCTGTCCGCCAAGGCAGGGGACAAGGGGCGCGCGGAGCGGCACATGAGGATCGCAGCCCGCAAGCAGGCGTGGACCCAGACTCTCGCGACGATGGATCACGAAGACGATGATCCCGGCACCGTCTGGAACGCCGACTGTCGCTCGCGGGAGCCGGACCACATGTCCCCGCGTCAGGCTTGGCGGGCCATCGTCGCGGGTCTGCCCCGCGATGCCATCATATCGAGCGACATCGGCAACAACTGTGCGATCGGCAATGCCTATCCGATGTTTCAGCGCGGACGCCAGTACCTTGCGCCCGGGCTCTTCGGACCCTGCGGCTACGGCTTTCCCTCGATCATCGGCGCCAAGATCGGCAATCGCTCGACTCCGGTCGTAGGTTTCGCCGGTGACGGCGCTTTCGGCATCTCGATGAACGAGATGACCTCGATCGGTCGCGACGAGTGGCCGGCCGTCACGATGGTGATCTTCCGCAACTACCAGTGGGGTGCGGAGAAGCGCAACGCGATTCTCTGGTACGACAACAACTTCGTCGGTACGGAACTGGACCCAAAGCCGAGCTACGCGCGGGTCGCCGAGGGCTGTGGCCATCGTGGTGTGACGACTCGTACGCCCAACGAGCTGACGCAAGCGCTGAAAACGGCCTGCGCGGCGCAAGCCGACGGCATCACGACCTTCATCGAGGTCATCCTCAACCAGGAGCTGGGCGAGCCATTTCGACGCGATGCCATGAAGAAGCCGGTCGTCGTCGCAGGCATTCGCAAAGAGGATATGCGCCCGCAACAGCCCGCATGAGCGTGGCCCGCGAACGGTGCGTGCTGGTCCTGAACGCCGGCTCGTCCTCGCTCAAATTTGCACTGTTCGCAGGCGACGAGCGGCTCCATCACGGCCAGGTCGAAGGCATCGGCACGCGTCCTCGGTTCCTGTTCGGTGGGGAAAGCTCTGCCGCGGATTTAGCGCCCACCGCGCGCCATGGCGAGGCCCTGGCGCGGATACTGCCGGCTCTTCGCGCGCGCGGCATTGAGCCCGCCGAACTCGCCGCCTGCGGCCACCGGCTGGTGCACGCCGGCACGCGCTTCATCGCTCCCACCGTGGTCGATGCGGAACGGCTTGCCGAGATCAACGCCCTGCGGGAACTTGCGCCGCTGCACAACGGTTTCGGGTTGGATACCATTGAGGCGATGACCGTCGCTGCCCCGGGCGTGCCGCAAATCGCCTGTTTCGATACGGCTTTTCATTCGACCGTGCCCGAAGTCGCCAGTCGCTTCGCCCTGCCGGCGGAGCTGCACGCGGCCGGCTATCGCCGCTTCGGTTTTCACGGCCTCAACTTCGAGCACGTCACGGCGACGCTCACCGACCGGGCAGGGCCGGCGGCCACGGAGCGTTTGCTCGTGTTCCACCTGGGGAATGGCTGCAGCCTGGGCGCGATACGGGACGGACGCAGCGTTGCCACGACCATGGGGTATTCCACGCTCGACGGTTTGGTGATGGGTACACGCTGCGGATCGATCGACCCCGGCGTCTTGCTGGCGCTGCAGCGGAAGCAGGGGCTGTCGCTCGACGCACTGGAAGCGCTTCTGTACCGGGGCTCGGGACTGCTGGCGCTCTCAGGCCTCAGCTCCGACATGCGGGAGCTGGAGCGACGCGATACGGAAGCCTGTCGATTTGCCATCGAGCATTTTTGTTACTGGGCTGCGCGCCACGCGGGGTCGCTGGCGGTCACTCTCGGGGGCGTCAATTCCATTGCCTTCACGGGCGGCATCGGCTGCGGCAGTGCCCGCGTGCGCGAGGGCATTGTCTCTCACCTCCAATGGCTTGGCATCGAGCTCGATCCGGAGCACAACGCACGCCATGCGGAGATGATTGCGACCCGGCAATCGCGCTGCCCGGTGTGGGTCATCGCCGCCGACGAAGAACGCGCCATTTTGCGGCACGTACAGGCGTTACTCGAGAGATACCGTGGGTGAGATCCCGGTCGAAACCTCGACTCGTTGACGATCCCGCGCGCCGTCCTGCATGGTATGGTAGGGCGCATTGCGCGGCGCCGGAGACGCCGACCAGCGCCCAGCGTTGCCCCCGGCGCTCGGATCGGAGTGAAAACCGTGAGCGGAGGACGGCGACGTACCCAGGTGCTCTGGCGACAGCTGCTGAGTCTGCAGCCCGCCTCGGCCGTCACGCTCCAGGCCCAATTGCGCGCGCAGCTGATCACAGCGATCGCCGGCGGCAGCCTGCCGCCGAGCCGACCACTGCCCTCGAGTCGCGCACTTGCCGTGCAGCTCGGAATCGCCCGCAATACCGTGATGATTGTGTATCAACAGCTGGCGGATGACGGTTATCTGATCGCTCGGCGCCGGCAGGGCTACTACCCCAATCCGGCGGTGATCGCAGCACGGCCTCAGGTCGTAGTACCGGATGGACTTGCCGCGGCCGCCTCTCCCAACTGGGCGACCCGGATGAAGCGGCAACCGTCCCTGCAGCGGAACATTTCCAAAGTTGCCGACTGGGAGCGGTACGCATTTCCATTCATTTACGGGCAGCTCGACAAGACCCTGTTTCCCGCCGCCAAGTGGCGCGCGAGCTGCCAACAGGTGCTCTCCGGTGCCGAGGCGCTCGATTGGGCCAAAGACCGATACACACGCGACGATCCCGGGCTCATTGAGCAGATCCGCGACAAGGTACTGCCGCTGCGCGGTATTTGGGCGACGGACGAAGAGATCCTCGTCACGATCGGCGCACAACAGGCGCTTTATCTGCTGGCCGATCTGCTGTTCGACGGCAGAACCACGGTTGGCATCGAGAACCCAGGCTACCCGGATGCCCGCAACATCTTCGCGCAGCGCACGGCCCTGCTTCGCGCGCTGCCGCTCGACGAGCACGGTCTATGCGTCGCAGACCGGCTGTCGGGCTGCCAGTTCGTGTACGCAACGCCCAGCCACCAGGCCCCGACGACGGTCACGATGCCGGTCGGGCGCCGACTTGAACTCCTGCGGCAGGCCGAGAGCGAAGACTTCGTGGTCATCGAGGATGACTACGAAACGGAAGTGAGCTTCTCCGGTCTTCCGAACCCGGCGTTGAAGAGCCTCGACCGCAGTGGTCGTGTGATCTACGTCGGGAGCCTCTCGAAATCCCTTGCGCCGGGGCTGCGGCTCGGCTACATCGTCGCACCGGCTCCGCTGATCGCGGAGCTGCGCGCACTGCGGCGGCTGATGATCCGTCACCCGACCGCATTCATCGAGCGCAGCTTTGCCCAGTTTCTGGCGCTGGGATACTTCGATACCTTCAACCGTCGCCTGCTGGCGGCGTACCGCGAACGGGCCACGGTGATGGCCGGCGCTCTGGCCCGCCACCTGCCCGAGGCGCGCCATCCCCCGGTGACCGGCGGCTCCTCTTTCTGGATTGAGGGGCCTCGCTGGCTCGATAGCCGACGCCTGGCCGATGAGGCTCGTGCCGAGCGGGTGCTGATCGAGCCCGGCGACGTGCACTTCGCCCAAGATATTCCGCCGCTGAACTTCTTCAGGCTCGGTTTCTCATCGATCGGCCCGGCTGCGATCGCCGAAGGCATCCGCCGTCTCGGCGGCGTGCTCGAACGGCAGCGGCCCAGGAGGTAGAGGTCGTCAACGCATCAGCCCGCCGCGTCATGAACCGAGCAACCGTGATCGGCGATCGCCCGTTCTAGGCGCGCGGAAAATCCAGCGCCCGCCGGCGGCCGTCACAAGTCTTCGTATAGATGGGGCTCCATCGCAAGCTTCGTGATGTCCTGCCTTCTGCCGAAACGGACGCGTGCACTGAATCCCAGAAGCAGAATACCGAGGCTGATCAAGCCGAATATGAGCGGCGTTCGCTGTTCGGGGATGAAAGCCATCGCCAGAAGGATGCTGAGCATGCCCGCGATCGCCAGATAGGTCAGGTAGGGATACGCCCACATCCGTACGCGGAGCCGCGCCGGATCCTCCTTTTCCAATCGCGAGCGCAGGCGCAGCTCCGAAATAGCGATCAACACATAGACGAATATCGCCACCGTTCCATACGAATTGACGAGAAACGCGAATACCGTGTCGGGCGAGACGTACGACATGACCACAGTACCGTAGCCGAACAGGGTTCCCAACAGAATGGCGCGGGAGGGCACGCCGTTGCGGCTGAGCTTGGCGAGGCCCCGAGGAGCATCGCCGCGTCTGGTCAGTGCGAACAGCATTCTCGACGACGCATAAAGCCCCGAATTCAGGGCCGACAGCACGGCGATGAGGACTACTGCGTTCATGATCTGTGCCGCGGCGGGAATGCCCATCGCCCTGAGGGCGCTGACGTAGGGCGTACTGATTCCCGCCGAATTCCAAGGCACCAGGCACACCACGAGGAGGATCGAACCCACGTAGAAGAGCAGGACGCGTGTGATGACGGAATTCGTCGCCTTGGCGACCGCTTTCGCGGGCTCGGCCGTTTCTGCCGCTGCAATCGTGACGATCTCGGCGCCAAAGTAGAAACCCGTGGCGGCCACAGCGCCGGTCAAGATCGGGAGTACACCGTTCGGGGCGAAGCCGCCATGCGCCGTGAGGTTGGCCACGCTGGGTCCGACTCCCGGCCACAGGCCGAGGACGAACAGGCCCGCAAGCATCAAGAAGACGACGATCGCAGCCACTTTGATCGAGGCGAACCAGAACTCGAACTCGCCGAACGATCTCACCGAGATGAGATTCGTGAGGGTCAGCAATAGCATCACCGCCAAGCTGATGAGCCACGCCGGCTCGTTGGGCAACCAGAAGCGAACCAGTCCCGCGCCGGCGACCGCCTCGAGCGCGACGACGATGACCCAGAAATACCAGTACATCCACCCGGCCAGGAAACCCGCGAGCTCGCCGAGCCGCGGCTGGTCACTAAAGGCCAGGCGGGCGTATTCGTAAAATGAGCCGACCGCCGGCAGTGCCACGGCCATTTCGCCGAGCATGCGCATGACCAGCACGACCAGCAGCCCCGTGATCACGAATGAAAGGACGGCGGCAGGTCCTGCCGCTTTGATGACCACACCGCTGCCGACGAAAAGACCCGCGCCAATGACACCCCCGAGGGCGATCATGGTCATGTGCCGCTGCCTAAGGCCATGGCGCAGTCCGCTCGACGGCGGGGGGGTGCTGTTTGTCCGATCGTTGCTCACGGTATCCTTATCCTTGGCGAGAATCTCACGGGGGTAAATTGGTACTATCCCATGCGGACAGGAAGTCTCACGGAGCGATTATGCTCTATCGCCAACGTGAGCCGCAGCTGATGCTGGTTCCGGTGGACGTGAACCTGCTGGTGAGCCAGGTCGTGGACCTGACGCGCGCCCGCTGGTGTTCAAGCCGGACCCGACGCATGAAAGGCGCCGGGCCGGCCTGGATTTGCCGCTCGATCGGAAAAGCTCGTCAATAGGTGGCTAGAACGGACCCATCTTGACGCACCCTGGGCTTCGACTGGGCATCGACTATCAGCTCGAATTCCGCTGAGGGAACCGGTCTGCTGAATAGAAATCCCTGAAATTCATCGCAGCGGGAGCGTCGTAGAATTTCCAGCTGAGCCGCGGATTCGACGCCCTCCGCAACCACCTTCAATCCCATCGAATGCCCCAGCGCGATGATGGCTTTGGTAATGGCAAGATCATTGGGGTTCGCCGCGATTTCATGGATGAACGTGTGATCGATTTTGACGCTGTCGACCGGGAATAGCTTGAGGTAGGCGAGCGAGGAGTGTCCCGTGCCAAAATCGTCGATCGCGATGGTGATCCCATGCTCCTTGATCTGCTTGAGCAGCAGCAGGGCTTTGTCCGGACTCGTCATGACGACGCTCTCGGTGATCTCGAACTCCAATGACTGCGGATCGCATCCGGTCTCGCGCAGCACGCTGTCCAGATCCTCGAGGAGGCGGGAATCCGCGAATTGTTGAGCAGATAGATTGATGGCAACCCGAATCGGGGCCATCCCTTGATCGCACCAGCGCTTGGCATCGGCACAAACCGTGTCCAGAACCAAGCGGCCTATCGAGCCGATGAGTCCCACCTCCTCGGCCACACCGATGAATTCGCCCGGCAGCAAGGTACCCCGCTGCGGATGCCGCCACCTGACCAGGGCTTCCGCTCCCGCGATGCGGCCGGTTTGGATATTGATCTTCGGTTGATAGTGAACCTCGAATTCGCGCCGCGCCACCGCATGACGCAGCTGATTCTCGAGGGAAAGTCTCTCGACGCTGTGCTCATTGATGTCGCTCGAGTAGAACTGATAGTTGTTCCTGCCGGAAGTTTTTGCCCGATACATCGCGATGTCGGCATTCTTGAGCAATGAGGCGCTGTCCGCGCCGTCTTTCGGGTAGATCGCAATGCCGATGCTCCCCGACAGATGGTATTCCTGGCCGTTGACCGTCAGGGTCCTGGCGGCGGCCGCAAGGAGCTTCTGAGCGATGTCGCCAAGGTCCTGGGGATCGCGGAATTGCTCGACGAGCACGGTAAATTCATCTCCTCCAACACGGGCCAGGGTGTCCGTTGCGCGCACGCATTCGAGCAGATGTTTCGAAACCTGGCGAAGGACGTCGTCACCCGCACCGTGCCCCAGCGTGTCATTGATGATCTTGAAGCGATCGAGGTCGAGAAATAACACCCCCACCGCGCCTCCGGCTCGTTGTGCGCGAGCCAGCGCCCGGGGCAGGTGATAATTGAAAAGCAGGCGATTCGGCAGCCCCGTCAGATCATCATGGTGCGCCAGGTGCCGGATGCGATCGGCGGCCCAGCGACTCTCAATGGCGATGCCGGCGAGGTCGGTGCAAATGCCGACCAGATGCACGTTCAGCCAAAGGGGGTTATCGCGCCGCCGGCTGTAAATCGACAGTGCACCCAAGATCTGGCCCGTGCTCCCGAGAATAGGCCAGGCGCTGACCGAATGCAGACCGGCCTCGCGCACTAGCTCGCGCAGGGCCGCATCGAGGGGATAGCCGGCGAGATCTTCAATTACGACGGGAGAGCGGTTGCAAATAGCTTCGGCGCAGGGTGCCGAAATCTCTTCATGCGAGGCACCCACGACCGCGTGGTCGAACCCCGCAGGCAAGGACGGAGCTACACTCAGGGCATAGCGCGATACTTTTTGATCCAGCGCCACCAACGTGCAAAAAACACCGTCGGACTGAGCCTCCACGAACTGCGCCAGGGTCGTGAAAATCACCTTGAGATCTGCGCCCGAGGCGACCAGATTGAGAATACGATTCTGGTCGGCGAGAATAGCCGCTTGGTAGCGGCGATCCGCCTCGCGCCGGAGGCTTTCCAATGCGAAGGATGCTTCCATCGCCAGTTGCTCCATCAGGTCGATGATGTCCTTCTGGAAAAACTGTTCCTCCTTCGAAAAAACGCACAGCACTCCGACGACCTCGTCCTGGCATCGCAGCGGAAACGACGCCAACGCGCGAAACATGCTGCCGGACGCCCGTACGTCGTTGAATACGTGCGCTCGAGGATCGCGCAGCGCGAGACGCACCACCTCGAAGTGAGTGGAAGTATCTGTTGAAACCGCGGCTGCGAGTGCCTGCAGGTGCCGCTGGTGCTCGCCGTGCGACGCGATGAATTCTATGGTGGGACTGTCGCGCTCCAGCAGACCGACCGCGGCAAGGCTCAACCCGCTGGTGCCGACGCAAATGCGGCACAGTTCATCGAAAAGATGGCCCCGATCGCTCACACGCGAGATCAGCTGGCTGGTCCGGCTCAACGCGGCATACAATTCAGTCAGGCGCGCCAGCCCGCGCTCTTTTGCTTCGCGCTCGCTCACGCGCGCGTGCGTCACGCGGATACATAAAAACCCGGTCACCAAGGTGCCGATGGTCAACGCAAGGATCAATAGGCTGCGGGTCATCCGCGCAAGCTCGCCCAAGGTCGACGAGAAGCGAGCCGCCAAGGGAGTGAGCTCGCGGTTGATGAGGTTCAATTCCGACCGCATTGCGGCTTGCTCTTCCGGCGGTGCTGGGGTTTGGGACGATGGGTGCATGCGGGAAGCCAATGCGCAGACGCGCTGCGTGTAGGCATCGCCCTCAGTCCAGATTTCGACGGCCCGGCGCACCCGGCCGACATTTCCAAACAATCGAAACAGCACGATGATGCTGTCGATGTCGGCCGAATCACTCCCGCCCGCGAGGAAGCCCTCACGGGCGGCTTGCACGTCAACCGGATTTCGTTGCAGGGCGAGACGCGCCTTCTGATCGCCGAGCGGAAAAGCGATGGCGATCAAGTATTGCTGGAAGTCCCCTTCCGAATGCGTGACGGAGTACTGCGCCAAGTAGTATGTGGCGTTCTTCTGTCCCTTCGAATACAGCCCTTCGCCGCCGACCCAAGCACGAATGGTTGAGAGCAACTCGATGCTGAGCACCGCCGCAACCAACATCACGCTCAAGGACACGAGCACGGGCACCACGAAACGAATCGCGGATCGAGACATCCCAGTCGACCCGACGCGGTTGCTGCGCCCGGATTTCATCATACGCATGGTCCTGAAGGTATGGGGCCAGGTGTTCTCTTAGAGGGTGCGCATTGGGCTAGCCTCGACGGACCGACAGTGGCGCGGACAACTTGGAAGTCTGGTATGCACCTTGAAGGACCCGCCGGAGTAACAGTCCAGTACAGCTTATCGTCCGGCGGCGCGCCAAAATGAGAGCGGTTTCGCGGCTCACGCAGACTCTGCCGACAGAATGCCGAAGAAATTCGCCCGGTAGCTCACGGTGACCCCGAGTCGAATACTTGACCGGCGAGCCCGCTGTTGCGTAGAAGCAACGGGTGTCGGAACGAGATTAAGTCAAAAGCCGTTGATTCCAAAAAAATTGCTGCGGCAGCTCATGCGCGAGTTGCTCAAATTCAAATGGCCTCGTAGACTGGACATAACGCACAGACAATCAAACAATATGTTTGATTTCATCGAGACCGGCCACGATGCTCAAGCGATTTATGACCTCAGCCTCGAGCACGCACGCCGGAACGCCGATCCGGGGAATGGAGTTTGATGGCGTTCTCCTGGATTATGGAAGATTGCTAGACCCGCAGATCCGTTTGATCCGACGAAGAACAATTCCATTTGGAAGCGGCACCTGGACAGTTTTGTAGGCAACCAAACTTGCCTGTGTATTCTTCACGAATGGAGTTCAAATGGAAATCCAGGACGAGCCGCCGGTCGACATGAAATGGATTGAAACGCTCAAGAACTATGTTCAGCCCGATTGGCACAATCTCGTGGCCGGGGAGTGGGCCACCAACCTCAATAATGGAACATGGTCCACCAATGCCATGCGCGGCTGGTGCTTGCAGCTCTATCCTTTCATTCATGCATTTCCCAAGTTCCTGGCCGAGGCGCTCATCAAGGTGGAAGACGAGTATTCGCGCTCTTTCCTGATCGACAATATCAGGGTCGAGAAGACACATGCCGAACACTGGCTTTGGATGGGTGAGGGCCTCGGCATCCCACGCAGTGAAATGATGGGGCTTGCCCAGGGCGAACGCCCCTTGTTGCGCGACGTACAATCGCTGACTGACTGGATCTGGTACATCAACGCGAAGGGTTCGCTCGCCGAGGCCGTGGCGGCGACCAGCTTTGCGATCGAGGGCGCCACCGGCGACCTTTCCCGGACTCTGCTGAAGGGCTTCGAGGCGTATGGTTCGCGCGAAGGCGTGAACATGAACCCGCGCACCACCAAGTGGTTCCGCAACCATGCCAAGTATGACGATGATCATCCGCGCATCGCGTTGGAGATCGTGGCGCGCTATGCCCGGACGGAGCGCGACAGGATGAAGGTCATGAATGCCGCGCGGCGCAGCCTGCAATTGCTCAATCTGGCCTTACTGACGTCGAGCCGCGCCTATTCCACCGGTGCCGCCCATGGGATTTCGACGGGGCCCGAGAGGCGCGCGACCGATCGGCGGCAGGTGCAGGAGCCCATCGGGTTCCCCGATCGCCGCGTCATGGATCGTCGCGGGACTGCCGTTTCGCGGGCGGCGTGAGCGACGTCATCGTATCGAGACCGCCCTAGGATGTCCGGGCGGCGTGTCCGGTCGCGCCGCCGCGAGAGAACTCGAAGCGCAGCAGCCACCTGCGAGAGTCCTGATCGTCCGCGGGAGCGAACTTCCATTTTCTGGCCGCTTGGGTCGCCAAGCGGGCGAAATACTTGCTTGGACCGGGATTTTCGAGAGTTTCGTCGACGACATTGCCTGAGCTGTCGACGGTCACGCGAACCGCGACCTTGATGAGGCCGCGGATCGTGGCGCGGGCGTGGCGCGGAACGTCAGGAATTTCTTCATGGAACACGGACGCCGACCCGTTCGCCGACGGCTGTGCGCGTTGATCTGATGGACCCGACACATGGCGCGAGGCCGGCGATTTTGAGCCTGTGGAATTCGCGTTGGAAGAAGGAGCAAAGACCTCCGTAGGCGCGGATACCGGCGTCTCCGGATTCTGCGAAGCGGCCGCAGGCGGAGCGGATCGTTCCGAGGAAGTCAGAGAACTCCGCAAGTGCAAGCCAGCCCAAACTGTGAGCGCCACGATGAGAAGCACTGTGATCGGCAGGATGAAACGCTGTTTCGGCGACTCTTCGGGAGGCGTGGATCTACCCGGCACCTTGCCTGCGGGAGACTGTGGAATCGACCTGACTGGCTGCGGTATCGACACGAGTGGTTCAGGCGCCGAAACGGGCGGCTGAGCTGGCGAAACGGGCGGTTGAGGCACCGAAATGCCCGGCGATTGTGGCGCCGGTTCGATCTTGGCCTCCACCTCGGCGACGGTCGGACGTTTGGCGGGATCGCGATTCAAGCATTGCCGCGCGATCTCCGCGAACGTTGCAGGAAGAGCGGCGGGGAAGGAGGGAGTGTCGGATTTATTGTCGGGCCACGAGGGAGGGTGCTGAGTGAGAGCCTCCACCATGATTATGCCGAGACTCCATATATCACCGGCTGTGGAAAAACTGCCGTCTTTTGCTTCCGGCGGATCGTACACGGAAGACTTCGCGATACTTGCCGAGGACTCACCGACGGGCCGGATGGTATCGCTCGCCAGTTTCAGTTGATCGTCGACGACCAGAATGTTGGATGGCTTCAGCCGGCCCTGCACCAGGTTCTTGCCGTGAAGGAAGGCCAAGGCGTTCAGCGTCGGACGTAGCATCTCCCGCACTTCCTCGGGAGTCAGGGCTCGTCGAGGAAGAATCTGCGAGAGAGTCTGTTCGGCGTATTCCATCACGACGAAGAGAAATGGGCGACCTTCGATCTCGCAGCGGCCCACCTCGAGAAGTCGAATCAGGTGAGGATGGGAGAGGGCGGCGGCTGTCGTCCAGTGCGCGAGTTGCGTCTGCGCCAGAGTCGGAATGACCGGGATCAATTTGAGCGCGGCGCTGGGAAGGTTCTGTGCCTTGTATTCGGTAAGGAACACTGCGCTAAGGTCCGAGGTACTCAGAACGCGGACCAGAGGAAAGGCCCCGTTGATGACCTGGCCTTCCCACTTCGTCCAGAGCTCAGTCATCGTAAGTCTTGCCTCCACGCTCGCGAAGGACGACGCGCTAAGCCATTCATTCTACACAGATATGATTATGGTGCTTTGGGTGCTTTTTATCCTATTGCGCCGTAAGACCTCGGCCTTAAGGCCGAGGATATCAGGCGCACTCTGGGAGCACAGAGCGGCGTTGCTGGGTGCCAGATTCTGAAATCGATGCTCACAGCCGGGGGCGCTATTTCTGCACATTCACACAGAATACTCAGCAGGCGTACGACCTGTATATAATAACAGCCCCTCGCCACCGAGAAAAGTCGATGAACGACGGCTCTGCCACCCAGACCAAAGTCTTGAGGCTGCGGCTCAAGGACAAGCACGCGAAGCTCTTGGGCGCACTCGCCCGCGAGGTGAACTTCGTCTGGAACTATTGCAACGAACTGCAACTCACGATGTTCAATCGCGAGCGGCGGTTTCTCTCAGGATATGATTTTGCGAGGTTCACCCGCGGCGCGACCCAAGAAGGGCTGCATCTGCACTCTCAGACCGTGCAGGCCATCGCAGAGGAATACGCAAGGCGACGCAAGCAATTCAGGAAGGTGCGGCTGAGATGGCGTCGGTCCACCGGCAGCCGTCGCAGTCTGGGGTGGATTCCGTTCAAGGCGGTGGCGATCCAGGCCGCTCATGGGCAGATCCGGTTCGCCGGCCGTTGGCTCTCATTATGGGATAGCTACGGTCTGCAGAGGTATCGGATTCGGGCGGGCAGCTTCTGCGAAGATGCTCGCGGTCGCTGGTACTTGAATGCCTGCGTCGCCGTGCCGGTGGAGCAGCGCGCTGACCGATCGGCGCGGCGCGAGGTGGGTCTCGACCTGGGGCTCAAGGAGTTAGTGACCACCAGCGCCGGGGAGAGACTCTCGGCCCCGCGATTCTATCGCGGCTTGGAGGCGAAGCTCGCCATCGCGCAGCGCGCGGGCAAGCAGAGCCGTGTACGCTCGATCCATGCCAAAATTGCCAATCGCAGGAAGGACTGCCTGCATCAATTCTCGACGCATCTGGTGCGCGAGCACGACGCGATTTTTGTCGGCAATGTAGCTTCCTCGGCGCTCGCGAAGACACCGCATGCAAAATCGGTGCTCGATGCGGGCTGGTCCGCTTTTCGAACGATGCTCCGGTATAAGTGCGCTTTCGCAGGGGTGAGGTTCGCTGAAGTGGACGAAGCGTTTTCGACCCGGACCTGTTCTGCGTGCCGTACGCGCAGTGGCCCACAAGGTATCGCAGGTCTTGGAATAAGAGCGTGGACTTGTGGCGAATGCGGAGCGGCCCACGACCGCGACCTCAACGCCGCGAAGAACATTCTCGCGGCGGGACGTCGCCGTCTTGCGGAAGGAATCCCCGCCCTTTAGGGCGTGGGAGGACGTCAAACGAAAAGAGATAGGGGGAGTTCACACAGACAGCCATTTTTGATAATAAATTGACGTGCATCTTGCAATTCTAAGTTGTGATTCGGATCGTCACTTCAGCAGCCAGCTTGAATGAGTGCGCGTCTTCTTACGCTGGCCACTGCCGATTGCAGACTTGTACATGGCTTCGGTAATCGAGGCTGTCGGCGTCGTCATACCGGCGCGAAACCAGGCGGACACCATTGCCCAATGTATCCTCAGCATATTTGCGGCCAACAGCTATGCGGGTTGGCGAAACTCGTTGTGGATCGTCGTGGTGGCGGACGCGTGTCGGGATAGGACGGTTAAAGTAGCTCGAGACGATGTCGGAGCGTTCGGTGAGCTACTAGAGGTTTCCGTGCAGTCCGGTGCAACGGCGCGTGGAATCGGCGCCGGCACTGTATTGGAACATTTCCACCATAAACCACGGCACTCCATTTTGTTGGCTGACACTGATGCGGACGCGTGTGTCAGCCGCGATTGGCTCGACATGCAACTCGAACGCCAGAATGCCGGCGTAGGATCGATCGCTCACCCGGCCTATATCGCGGCGGAAACTGCGGCGTTTCCGGCGGCAATACTACCGACGTCGCCTAACACCATCTTACCTTTCACGCGACGGTGCGTGCGCCAGCCGGCGATGGATTCCAACGCGACGATCGCAGCATCGTAGTGCTTCGCGAGATTCTGAACTATATGATCATGATCGAAGGAAAAACGATGCCGCGCATGCACGGCAGCAGCCGTCCCACCCACAAGTATCGCTGCGGGAATTTTCGTCTGCAGCAGCGCCGCATGCGCCAGTAGAGCTTCCCAATCAGGAATGCCCGCTCGTTTACTCACTTGACAGCCGCATCGCCCGCGGTACGGCGAAGCCTGCGCAAGAGCGATGCAAAAGCGCGTGCCTTCGGGTCACGCTTACCTAAAGTGCACGCCAAGTCACTGACTCGACGGGCGACGCGACCGGTAGTATCGGTATTCACCGCTTGGACGAGTTTACGCCACGTACCGATGTTGCCCCGGGTAATGATGTCATCGATGGCGGCCTTGGTAAGTTCGCGGCCGGCAATCTCCGACAGATGCCGATGCGCCATCAGTGGCTCCTTGAGTTCAACCGGACGAACGTCAAGCACCAAATCGACAGCGGCACACAGGCGGCTCACGCGTTGCAATCCAAGTTCGGATAGTTTGCCAGCCTCGAGGGCTGCGACCGTTGAGCGGCCCACCTCCGCTCGAGAGGCAAGTTGAGTGAGCGTAAGGCCCTTGGCGCGGCGCTGTTCCGCGATGAGACGGCCAATAGCCTGTAGATTCATGGGTCCAATATATTGGACTAATTCGGAAAAGTCCAATATATTGGACTTTGCGATGGTGAGCTGTTTTAGCAGTAGGCGCGGAAGGCTCGGTTAGATCTGGTGGCGATTAAGCAGTGACTCGACCTGCTCACTTCACGCGACCCGTTCGATAGCATCCGCAATACGTGCAAGTCACTTTGCGGCACTCAACCTGGTCACGATCGCCTGCTCGACGTCATTTAAACGATCCTTGCCGAACCATAATTCACCATCGATGAAGAAAGTCGGGGCACCAAACGCTCCCCGTTCCACCGCCCGCTCAGTGTTGGCGATCAGCTCCGCCTTCACGGCCGGGGTACTGGATGCGTCTATCAACCGTTTGGCATCGAACCCCGACTCGGTGAGCGCGGCGGCTAGGACGGCCGGATCGTCCAACTTCTTGTGATCGACCCACATGTGGCGGAATACCTCGTCGACATATCGGTCGAACACACCGAGCGTGCGCGCTGCGATCGCGCCACGCATGAGCGCCAGCGTATTGACGGGGAAAAATGGAGAGTACCCAAACCCCTTGATCCCGTGCTTCCGCACGAAGCGCTCAATCTCTAAGCGCTCGTACTCGGGCTTGTTGCGAATATTCGCAAAGGCTGTGGCGGGCGATTGATTGCCGGTCGCCTTGAAAATCCCTCCTAACAGCACCGGCACATAGTCGAACCGCACACCGGTCCGCGCCTCGATCGCGGGAATCACTCGGTGGCACAAAAATGCATTGGGACTTCCGAAATCAAATAGAAACTCGACCTGCGGCAGGTTGCTCACCATTTTTCTCTGAATGGACGGATTTCCTGCTCGAACGTCCAAGAATCGGGCGATTGCCGATACAGCGCCCAATAGGCATCGGCAACCGACGCGGGGGTCATCAACCGGCCAGGATCGAGATTGTCGAGTGCTTCCTGACCTTCACGCTTGGCAATGAGCCCGCGCACGAATTCCGTATCGACTCCGGCATCGATGACCAGATGGGCGACGTGAATATGCTTCGGACCCAGTTCGCGCGCCATAGCTTGCGCCAGTCCGCGCAGCGCAAATTTGGCACTGGCGAACGCCGCGTATCCGATGCCGCCGCGCAACCCGGCGGTGGCGCCGGTAAAGAAGATCGCGCCTCTCTCGCGGGGCGCCATGATCCGCGCCGCCTCGCGGCCGGCGAGAAATCCAGACCAACACGCCATTTCCCACACCTTGCGAAATACCCGGTCCGTCGTCTCCAAAATGGGATATTGAACGTTGGCGCCGACATTGAAAATGCAAATGTCGAGCGGCGCGTATGCTTCGGCCTCCGTCAAGAAGGCCGTGACGTTCTCCGAGACTCGTGCGTCGAGAGTTCGCCCGAACGCCGTGCCGCCCGCAGCACCGATCTCGGCGACGAGCGGTGCAAGTTTGTCCCCATTGCGGCGTCCGGCGAACACGGCAAACCCCTCGGAGGCGAATTTCCGGACAATCGCAGCACCGATGTAGTCACCGGCTCCGATTACCGCGACTGATGCGTTCCTGTGTGGCATGTTTCAGGTTGGAGTACGGTCTTTATCGGATCGCTCGCAGGTCAGGCTCAAGGAGCGTGGTCAGCATTTTTTGGGGATCCCATGCAAGGTCGGGCGGTGGCTAAGATAGCGCAGGTCGCGTGGCAGCGCGCGACAAGCCACGTGCAGCGTTCGCCGGTCACATAGCGAGTACCACGTGGGACGATCTGCGTCTGGCCCACTTCGTCGGGTGCGCCAATGAGCGTACCCCGGTTTCCGGGGTGCACTGCGGCGCGACTGTGTTGCTGCTCGCAGCGGTTCGCCGCGTACCCAGGTCCGCCTCGAGATCGGCGACGATCCGGGAAGCTTGGGATTGCGACAACCCGCACTCGCGCGCGGCAGCGGAGAAGCTGCCCAGCCGCGCAACCCGCGTATAGAGTCTCAGTGCGAAAATGTCCTTCACGTCATCAGCTTACAGCCGGGGAGATCGTCCACGTCAACGAGGGCAAGACCGCCGTGTGACCTTCAGACCCCCACTTCGATGGCGCGGCTAACAGAAGGGCAAGCGACGTGAGGGGGCCGATGTGGGACAGCATTTGAACCTGCGGCTCCCGAATCTCGAACGATTGGACTGAAAAGGTAATAAAAACAAATACTTGAGATTTACGTAATCCTGCGTTGAGGAGGCGCTTGCCGACCACAAGCTTGCGGCTCTGATCGATGATCGGGATCATCACCGAATTAGTCAGGAATCGATAATTGCCTCAAGAACCCAAATCAGCTCGATCGCTCGTCATCGCGTCGGTAATGATGTCCATGTTCATGATCTCCATCGAGGCGACGATCGTGTCGACCGCCATGCCCCAGATCGTGGCGCAGTTGGGAGGCTTGCATCTTTACAGCTGGGTCTTCTCATCGTTCCTGCTGACCCAGGCCGCCATGACGGTGGTGTTCGGAAAGCTTGCCGATGTCTATGGCCGGAAGCCCATGATGCTCGTGGGGATTGCCATCTTTCTCATCGGATCGATCCTCGCCGGTTTTGCCGGATCGATGATGATCATGGTCGTTTTTCGGCTCATTCAGGGCGTCGGAGCCGGTGCTGTGCAGCCGGTGGCGATCACGATCGTCGCCGATCTCTACCCGGCGAGAGAGAGGGGCAAAATCCAGGGCTATCTTGCCAGTGTGTGGGCGATCTCCGCAGTACTGGGACCGATCGCCGGGGGCTTCATCATCCGCGACTGGTCCTGGCCGTGGATTTTCTGGATTAACGTGCCGATCGGTGTTGCCGCGGCAGTCGGTTTTATCCTCTTCTTTCACGAGCACGCGAAGCGCGAACGCCGCTCGATCGACATCCTGGGTGCCGCTTTGTTTACGGTCGCTGTCGCGTCGCTGTTGATTGCGCTGACGGAAGCCGGAACCTCCGATGACACGCCGGCTCTGGTGGCGGGCGGCGTATTCTGCTTGTCCCTGGTTCTCTTCATAGCACAGGAGCGGCGGGCCGCCGATCCAATGATTTCCTTTGCCCTCTGGGGCCGCCGCCCGATCGCCGCCGCGAACAGCGTTGGGGTGCTGGCCAGTATGACGCTCATCGGACTGACGACGTTCCTACCCATGTATGTGCAAGGCGTGCTGCACCGATCACCAGTGGTCGCCGGCCTCGCTCTGACGATGATGCTGGTTGGATGGCCGGCCGGCGCCACGCTGGGAGCGCGCAGCTTTCATCGATTTGGTCTGCGGCAGCTCCTGGTCGCGGGCGCTGTGCTCGTCCCGACCGGAACGGTCGTGTTCGTGCTTTTGACGCCACAGAGTTCCCCGGTCACCGCCGCTCTTGGATCCTTGGTAATGGGCTTCGGCATGGGCCTGATCAGCGTGAGCTCACTCGTTCTCATTCAAGAGCTCGTCGATTGGTCGCAGCGCGGCAGCGCTACAGCCTCCAACCTGTTCGCACGCAACCTCGGCAGCACGCTGGGTGCGACGGCGCTCGGCGCCGTCCTCAACTATGGCCTGACTCACGTCAACAATGGCAAATCCGTTACCTCGGATCAGCTTCGGTTGCTTCTCCAAGCGCCGGCCGGCGCGATGGCCGCGGATACAGGTATCGGTTCGGCGCTCCAGCAATCACTGAATCTCACCTTCTGGGCGATGCTGCTGATTTCGCTCACGATCGTATTTCTCGCTGTGCTAGTCCCGCCGGTGGAGATCCGTCAAGCGGTCCGCGTGTCGGCCGAGTGATGAGGCGCAGAGCTATCTACGATGGACTTCAACTCCGCCGGAGATCATCTGCTTAATCATTGGGTTCGCCAGATGCTCATGCGGGAAGCCCATGTCGACACGGCTTATGGCGTCCAGCCGCTTGATCTGATCGGGGCTGAGAGGTGTATTCAAA
>Ga0137394_10000923_pt1 | contig 20700 bp, 16 predicted proteins | sample czobulk116metaG_FD_108278 | JGI IMG/M metagenome (GOLD analysis project Ga0137394, IMG submission 108278) | Vadose zone soil microbial communities from Angelo Coast Range Reserve, California, USA - czobulk1.16 metaG | ecosystem: Environmental > Terrestrial > Soil > Vadose zone | place: USA...
CGCAGTCGACCATAGTCCTCGGCCAACGCCAGGCGCTCGGCCGCCTCGGGGTCTACCGCGAGCGTCACCGTGCGCGTCGAGGACGGCGCCGAGGGGACGCTGGCCGGCGTCGGCTGAGGAATAGCCACACTCGTCGTGCCACCGCGCGAGGGCAGGGGCAGGGAGACCGACGCCTGATTGCTGCCCGTCGGCGCGCCTGGGCCACGCGGCAGTTGATCGGCCGACGTGGTCTGTGCGACGGCGAGTACGAGGATGTCCTGCATGAGGATCATCGACTGGTCCTTGCCCAGTGTGTTCTTGTTGAACACGGCGATCACGTCGACGAAGTCGCCGGGCGCGATCAGGCCGCCTGCCGAGGACAGCTCGGAGAACGTAACGGACATCGCGCGTTTGCCGGCGGGCACCAGGTCCGCCAGCAATGCGCTGCTCGCGGGCCGATAAAGCTCACCCGTGAGGCCCGTCAATGCCGTCAATGCGAAAATCGCGCCAAAGCTTCGGGCTTGTGAAAGCAACAGCATCGAAACCGCAACAGTTCCCATCGAGAGCACGATAGTCTTGCGCCGGCCAATCGTATCGGCCAGATGTCCGCCGAGAATTGACGCGACGAAATTTCCCAGGCCGTAGGCGCCAATCGCAAGCCCGGCTTGTGTCACCGAAAAACCCTGTCGCGTCATATAGAGGGCGATGAATGGGATGACGAAGGTCCCGAACTTGTTTAGAAACGATCCGCCACAAAGCACCCAGACGGGCCGGGGAAACGTTCGCAAGGTGGCGATCATTCCCGGTCGCGGGGCTGTCGTGGCAGTGATGGCAGTGGCGTGGTTCATGGAAATAAAAAACCCTGCCGACCTTTCGGTGGGCAGGGTTCAAAAATGGCTTAAACAGTTTACATTTGGTTCCCTTGCCCACGCGGCATTTTCATCCGCAGAATGCGAGCGTAGCTGACGCGCTTGGCCCAAACAGCACAGGCGGCCGGGATCGACTTCGAATTAAATGCGATGCTATTCATCGTTGCGTCCGCACTATTGAAGTTTCTATTCGGCAAGTCAACGCAATTCTCTCGGACAGACTTTGCTTCGCGGATGTTTGATCAATTCGTCTCAGCGCGCCGAAGGGCGATCCTGCGGGGCCTCAGTTCCAAAACGCCGAGATCCAGCGGTTCGGCAGTTTGGCCGTCGGCCAACTCAGGGACAATGATCTCACGGAGGAGTGAACCGATTTCCGTTGGGGCACTGGGGGAATCAGAGGGCTTGATAGAATTGGCCTTGGAATCGCGGATCTTAATTTCCAATTGATATGCGCCCGCGGGAACATCCTGCACACGAAAGGAACCGTTGCGGTCGCAAAAGGCGCCGAACCGCCGCTGATTATGGATGGTTGCAAAAAACTGTTCTGCCGCTGCGATGTAGGCCCCCTTGGATGAAAACTGTTCGCGGCTGGGACGCGGGCTCAGGTCGTGGGCGCTTGCTTCCCTGAGCCGAACCGATACGGTTTGCCAGTCAATCGACTGAGTTGCGCCCGCCAGAATGGCCTTTCCGATGACCGGCCGGCCAGTGCCACCGAGAATAACGTGCGTGGCCGCTCCAGCATTTACTAGAGCCGCGGTGTCGTGGGATTCAAAGCCGTTTGGAAAGGAGAGGGTTTGGCGAAAAATCTTGCATTGCCCAGGCGGCACTTTGTCGAAACAGAATTTGCCAGCGGAATCCGTTTTGGTTTCAAGATGAAAAGTCACAAAGGTGACGCGGCGGCCAGCGTCGGAGTAGCCTGCCACATGATTGTAGGCCACGATTCGTTCGTTTGCCACGGGCTGGCCGTCGAGGATTAGCTTCCCTTCGACGCGGCCCCAGGGCCGAAGTTTGACCTTGCCCAAGGCAGATGAGTTGATCGGGGAGAGTTCAAGGTAACCCTGATCGTGAACGACCACGAGGCCCTGAGGAGCGATTACGGGAGGGAGCGAGAAGGCGCCGCCTGCGTCCGTTTGCCTTCGGTAGGTGGTCGTATTGAGTCCTTTTTCGACATGCGCAGGACCGTCGATGGTCACACCCGCTTGAGCCGTGCAGAGCAGAACGGCAGCGTTTTCCGCAGCTTCCCCATCAGGCAGGAGCACGGCGCCCGAAGGGCCCGACCCTTTTTTGAGGCTGAAATTAAGGGTCCGGCTCCCATCTTTTTTCGAGAATTGGGGAGAAAGTGCCGGAAGATATCCATCCTTCTCGATCTGGAGCTGATAATCGGGAAAATAACTGTGTTTCGAGGAGAACGAAGCGCTGAAACGTCCTTTTTTTCCAACAGCGACGAAGCGGAAGGGAAAAGCGGAGTCGGGTCCAAGGTCGCCGACGAATACATTGAAGTCATCCAGAGGCTGGTTAGCCTCCGCATCGAGAACGGTCCCGGTGATCTCAACGGTGTCTTTGCCAGGTTCTTCGCGGTTCATTTTGATCCGGTGCTCGGAACCGTTCGCGACCAATTCGAGGGCGTAAGCGTGATTGAATCCTTCCGCCTGCATCGAGTAGAGAAGCGGCTCCGCTGGAGCGGAATCCCATTCGAAGCGGCCATCGGCGTGCGTCCTCGTTGACCATTCGACCTTGTCACCGCCTCTTCTTGTTATTTCCACCCATGCTCCGCCGATTGGCTTGCCGTCTTCGTCTGTGACACGACCGCGCAGGAGTTGGCCCGGGCCGAGCTGAAACCGAACGTCAGCGAGGTTGCCAGTAACCTGAAAGGTTTGCACCGCCGGAGCGAATCCTCTCGCCTGAACGGCCAGCATCAGTTCTCCGGCCTTCACGCTGTTGAATTCAAATGCGCCCGACGAATCACTCCTCCTGGAAGTCTCCCCTTCAGAGTTTTGCCGGACGTCGCGGACCTTCGCCGAGGCGATGGGGTTGCCGTTCGTGTCCTGGACAGTTCCTGCGACCGTGAAGCCGACCGGCATGGTGATGATCAAATTATCGGCCCCGGGCGCCTGAGGTTCGATGGTCGCCTTGGTCTCGGCGTGTTCATGATGCCTTGCGACGATAGAAACCGGACCGAGATCTTTCGGGATCATATTGCACGACCAACGGCCGTCGAAATCGCTATAGGTGACGGTGTCAGGGCCGAACTGGATGTTTTCCTGCAAGGCATGATTATTGCCTCGAACGTCGAATTCAATTTTCGCGCCGGCGATGGGCTGAGCTGCTTCGTCAACGACGACTCCGCCGATAATGAGGCCCCGCTCCATCTTCATCGTGTATTCGGAAGGCATGGCCGCCCGGGTGGCGCCCCAGCTTGTGACTTTCGGGACATGGCCCTCGGCGGTAACGAACATATTCAGATTGCGGAACGGTCGCTCCACTGTCTTCACTCCGACTTTCCCATTGAAGTCCGTAACCTGCTTGACGGTTGAGCCTCTTCCGTCTTGGAGCAGATAGAAAAGATGCAATTTCGCTTCAGGCAGGGGCTCTCCACTCTCCGCGTCCACGAGCTGCAAGATCATCTGCGATACAGCGGCCGGGTTAACTGCCACAGCGAAGTCGTCCGGCGCGGCTGGATTTGTGGGGCCCGCTGGCTGTTCCGTTGAAGCGGTTGACTCTCCTTGCCCATGCGCCTGCCGGACCGGGCCTTTCGAACGGACATGGTGCCAGAGAGAAAATGCGGAAACTAACACGAGCAATGCGCCTGCGGCCGCGAATTTCGCCTTGGCTGCGCACAGCAGCTTCTTGACGGCGAATGCAGCCGAAGTGCTCGAAGCGGCCGTCGCCAAGGCGACTGTGGCGACCATTGAAGCCAGCGTCGCCGGTACAGTCATAACGGCGCCTGCTGCCAGCACTGCGACGAGGGCTGAAGAGGTGGATGTGACGCCGCGTTGTGCAAGCAGATCGTGCAATTTTTCGAGAGAGCGGTCGACGCGCATCCGGGCGGCGTTCTCGCTAACGCCGAGCGCGAGGCCGACCTCTTTCAGGCTTCGCCCTTCGAAGAAGCGCAGCACGACCGCGGTGCGATCCTGCTCGTTGAGTTCGTGCATGACATCGTCGAGCACCGGCCGCACCTGCTGCCAAAGATTGTCGGAGGGTTGGGCGCTAAGCAGTTCATTCATGGAGAAAAGTTCCTGTTCGCGGCGGTGGCGTCTGTCCTCGGAGCGGCGGACGTTTGCAGCCATGCGCCGAACGCACGTGTAGAGCCAGCCTGAGAGCGCGGGGTGGCCGACCAGGGTAGCCGCGCGGAGGGCAAGTTCGGTAAAGACCGCCTGCGTAATGTCCTCGGCCATCGAGAGATTGCCCTTGGATTCGCGCAGAGCGGCCGAATGCACGAGACCGATATGCCGTTCCACGAATTCCCGGAAGGCGCGTTCTGAGCCGTTGCCTGCATAACTCTCAAGCAGTTGGTTGTCGCTATTCATGTTCCTTCACGGAGGTAATGTGCGCCGAACGGACAAACCGCACATTCGAACGATTTTTTTTGCTGAGAATTCTCAGCGCGCGTGTCGCTTCAACAGGTTTTCCAGAAAATCGACATGCATTTTGCCGTCATTGCCGTTCCATGGCCGCGGCCCCCAGGCTTTCGAGCAAATATCTGTATCTCCATCGCCGTCGCTATCGACGTCCAGCGCGGCCAAACCGACATCTGACTGGTAATTGGTACCCACCGGATGCCGTCTCCACTGATCGGGCCGCTCAAACTCGTACCAGTAAAGCCGCGCTGGCGGCACTCCACGTCCTCCGCAGACAAAATCAAGGTCTCCGTCCTTGTCGATATCGACCAGCGTGGTCAGTCCATAATCGCCTGTGCCGTTCCTGGCCGGCAAATCGCGGTCAATGAAATGATGCTGGAATTTCAGTTCGGCGCCAAAGGAGGAACTAACCGCGATGGGGACCAGGGCTAGCGGCAAACCGAGGAATTTCATAAAGCATCTGTGGCAATGCTGCGCGGATCTGTAAAGTGCGAATAGCGTGCTGAACCAGTCGGGTGCGCTGGTCGTTCGGACAATCCCTTCCCCCTCACCCCAACCCTCTCCCTCGGGGAGCTCGGGGAGAGGGAGAATCGGCGCACAGTCGTCGTGACATTGTGCCGCTCGTTGGCCATCGGGCGCGGAAACGCGCTCCCTCCCCGAGGGCCCCGAGGGAGAGGGTTGGGGTGAGGGGGAAGGGAGCCTCCGAAGTCCACTATCGTCCGATTACTCGAACAGGAGGATTGAAAAAAATGCCGAGTCCCAAAGCGGTTGACGCCGATTGCAGAACATAAGCATTCTCGGCCTCATGAAACGGGTCACAGGAATTGGTGGAGTCTTTTTCAAATGCGAAGATCCGGAAAAACTTCAGGCGTGGTACACGCGACATCTAGGGATCACGCCAAAAGGTGATTCGGGGGTTTCGTTCGAATGGCGGGAAACAGACCATCCCCAAACTGTTGGCCGGACAGTCTGGGCGCCCTTTCCCAAAGATACCGATTACTTCAAGCCAAGCCGGGCTCCCTTCATGATCAACTATCGAGTCGACAATCTTAAAGAGTTGCTCGCGGAGTTGCGAAAAGAAGGCGTGACAGTGGACGATCGAATCGAGGAATACGATTACGGCAAATTCGGGTGGATCATGGACCCCGAAGGCAATCGCGTCGAACTGTGGGAGCCGCCAAGTCCGTAGTGGCATGCCTACAGATATAGACGAGGGAGGACGTTTTTAGAAAGAAAACCTTGGCACTCGAAAAACGTTCGCCATTCCAACCGGCGCCTGATAGATGATGGCCGTGAATCCACTTTGCAGCAAACTGGCTCACCCGCGTGAGGCTGCATTGAATCATGAGTCTGTCCTTCCGGTCGGCTCAACCGTCGTAAAATGGTTTCTGGTTCTAGTTACGAGTTTTGCTTTCCTTTTTACTGCGCAGGCGACGCAGCTCCCAGATACCGAACCAGGCGCCATCGAGTTTCCTGATATCCGGACCTTGCTGAAGAGCCCTCCTGCGCCTGAAGCCAGCGCTTTAGTCAGAGTGCGCGGCATAGTGACTTACCAGCACGAGGGCCGCTCGGTTTTTATCCAGGACGACACAGGCGGATTGTATGCCGGCAGCCCGACGGTGCAGCCTCTTCACCTGGGAGATGAGATCGAGGTCGTTGGCTGGGTAAACCGAACCGGATTTTCCCCGGTGCTTGCGCGCTGCTTTTTTAGAAAATCGGGGAACGTACGAATGCCTCACGCAGAGCCGGTCACTGCCCAAGATGCCCTGGCAGGAAAACACGACATGTGCCTGATCAAAGTGGTCGGACAATTTGTCGGTTGGCGTGAAAGAGCCAATAGCGTTTTTCTCATGCTGGTCGAGGACCACGCGCCGTTCGAAGCCGAACTGGTGAAAAGCCGCCCCGGGGACCCTTTTCCCCGTTTACGGCTGGGAAGCACCGTGGAAGTAACCGGCCCTTGCAGCGTCCAAATCGACTCCTCTGGAAAGATCAATGGGATGCAATTGTTCCTTCGTTCGCCCTTTGATCTGAGGATACTCAGCCCGGCGCCGTGGTGGACACCAAAGCGAATCAGGATGGCAACGGTCCTGTCCGTCTCTTTTGCCTTGCTGGCGGCGGTCTACATAGCGGCTCTGCGCTACCAGGTCCGCACGAAAACCGCCGAAATCAGCAAGATCAACCAACAACTCGAACAGAAAGTCCAACAGCGGACGATGGAACTCGAAGCCACTAACAAGGAACTGGAGGCGTTTAGTTACTCGGTGTCTCATGACTTGAAAGGCCCATTGCGCGCGATCCAGGGCTTCTCGCAAATGCTGAAAGAAGGGCATGCGTCAGAACTTGGCTCCGAGGCCGTGACTCTGCTGCAACGCATCGAGCAAAACGCCCTCAACATGTTCGAGCTGGTCACCGGGCTACTGAGCTTTTCGCGTTTGTCAGAATCGCCGATTCGCACCGAGAAGCTGGAAATGACCGGTCTGGCCAATACGGCCTTCCAGGAATTGGCCCACGATTACACGGGCCGCAAAGTCGAGTTTAGGCTGGCAGATTTGCCGGCGGCGCGTGGCGACAAGTCCTTGATCAAGCAGGTGCTGATCAATCTTCTTTCGAATGCCATTAAGTACACGCGCGGGCGCGACCCCGCCATTATCGAACTCGGCGGTGTTGCGGGCGTGCATGAACAAATGTATTGCATCAAAGATAATGGGGTTGGCTTTGATATGAGAGGGGCGGACCAACTTTTTCGGCTCTTTAAACGGCTGCACAGGGAGAGCAACTACGAAGGCACGGGCGTGGGACTGGCTGTGACGCATCGGATCATCGCACGGCACAATGGGCGCATTTGGGCGGAAGCCGAACCCGAAAAAGGGGCCACTTTTTACTTCACGCTGCCGATTCCCGGCGACTGATCCTTGTCACCAATCCTTAAAGACGCGCTCGTGCCGATTGGTTTTGTTGGGAGGGATAAATAGCATGGTGCGCTCTTCATTTTTAGCAGCTTCCAGCAAACGGATCGCCTGCTGCGGGGTCATTTGGATCTTTTTCACCTGGCCGGGCTGTTGAGGTTCTTCGTCGTCCTGCTTGTCCTCCTCACCCGGTTTTGGCTGGGCCTGCTGCGCTTGTGACTCTTCCTTATCCTTCTTTTCGTCGGGCTTTTTGGCCTGTTGTTCTTGTTGCTGCTGTTGATCCTGCTTTTGTTGATCCTGACCCTGCTTCTGTTTTTGGTCCTGCTGATCTTTGTTCTGTTGCTGCTGGTCCTTTTGCTGATCCTTGTTGTCTTTGTCGTCGGACTTATCCTGCTTTTGATTGTCCTGCTTTTGTTGCTGCTGCTTGAGCTCTTCGAGCTTTTTCTTCACCAGCTCCAGATTGTATTTGGCATCGAGATCGTTGGCGTTGAGTTGCAGGGCGCTCTGGTAGCTGGTCACGGCTTGCTGCCAGTGCGACTGTTTCTTGGAGGGATCACCTTCCTCTTCGCCGAGCCGATACTCTGTGTTGCCGAGATTATAAAAAGATCGCTGTTGAAGCTGGAGATCTTGCGTTGCAAGGGACGCGTTAAAATGTTTGAGGGCTCGATCATAAAAACCGGCCTGAAATGCGGCGTCCCCTGCGTTAAAGTTTAGACACGGATCGTTGGGCTGTTTCCTGAGCAGGTCCTGGTATTGGTGAAGCGCTCGGTCATATTTGCCGGAGCCATAATCCTTGAGCGCTTTGGAGGGCGAGGTCGCCAGGAGCGCGTTCGGAGACAGGAACAATAAGAACAGCGCGGCCACTTTCGCCAACTCGGGCGTCGCAACGGCCGTTTTTCGCACCACTCGCTTTCGTTCGGGAACGAACATTTCTGCCACAAACAATACGATAGCCAAAAAGAGGAACCATTGAAAGCGCTCGTGGTAATGCTTGATCTGGCGCGAAGCCAACTCGCCTTTGGGAAGTGGCGCCAGGCCGCGCTGGTAGACAATATCCATGGTATTGGCGCCACCGAGAAGCATGTAAAAAGCGTCCGTCGCAGTTGCAATTTGTTTGAGCAACTCGTCGTTGAGGTGCGATTTAACCACGTTCCCATCAGCATCTTTGATATATTCGCTCCGGCCTTTAGCATCGGCGATTCGCAGCATTTCACCGTTCGCAGTGCCGACGCCAACCGTGAAAATATGCAACCCGTCTTTGGCCGCCTCTTTGGCCGCCTCGAGGGCGTTGCCCTCATTGTCTTCGCCGTCGGTAAAGAGCACGAGCACCTTATGGTTGTCGCTCTTGTCCTTGAACGCGGCCCGCGTAGTTTGGATCGCTTCCGCCAATGCCGTGCCACCTTGCGGAATGATGTTCACGTTCAACTCGTTGACGCTTTGGCGGAATGCCTCGTCGTCCGAGGAAAGGGGGCACTGCAGGAAGGCGCTGCCGGCAAAGGCCACAAGACCCATCCGGTCGGCTTTGGCTAATTTCCTCAAGTCCAGCGCCGCCAGTTTGGCGCGTGTCAGTCGATTGGGGGAAACATCTTCGGCCAACATGCTGCGCGAAGTGTCGATGGCGATCACGATATCGAGCCCGCGCTGACGAACTTCCTCCCAATCAAATCCCCATTGCGGCCGCGCGAGCGCAAAGACCAACAAAGCAGCACCCGCGATCAAAAAGTAACACCGCAGTTTCTGCAGGGAGGGTGACACGCCCGAGATGAGCTGCCCAAGCAAACGCGGATTGACAAATCGGTCCATGACCCGGCGCTTCTCGCGCCAGGACCACCAAAAGAATGCGGCCAAGCCGGGCACCACGGCCAACAGGATCCAAAGCAGATTGGGATGTTCAAATCTCATCTTAATCGGCACTACGGGAGCTTCCTCCAGATGGTATTTCCAAGGAGTAACTCGACGAGGAAAGCCAGTGATCCCGGCAACACTATCCAATGGAACAGTTCCTGGACGCGGACGTACTTCTTCACCTCTACTTCCGTTCTCTCGAGCTGATCGATTTCATCGTAGATTCGTCGCAAGGTATCTGTGCTGTCGGCGCGGTAGTACTTGCCGCCGGTTTTGGAGGCGATGGCCTTGAGTGTGTCTTCATCGATGTCGACCTGCATTGGTACCATGACTTTGCGGCCCGTAAACGGGTCCATTTGCGGAAAAGGGGCCATGCCGCGCGTGCCGACACCGATGGTATAGACCTTGATTTTGAGCGCTTGTGCCGCCTCAGCCGCGGTCAAAGGCGGGACCTTCCCGGCGTTGTTTTGGCCATCGGTCATAAGGATTACGATTTTGCTTTTAGACTTGAGGTCGCGCAGCCGATTGATGGCCGTCGTCAAGCCGGATCCGATCGCAGTGCCATCCTCGATGAGCCCTAATTCCAGCCGCTCGATGTTTTGCATCAGGAAATCGTGATCCAAGGTGAGCGGGCCCGCTATGTACGGTTTGCCCGCGAAAGCAACCAGTCCGATACGATCGTTGGGTCTGCGTTCGATAAACCGTTTCAAGACATCCTTGGCGATCTGCAATCGATTCACCTGTTGGCCTCGAATTTTGAAGCCTGGGTCTTCTGAAGCCATGCTGCCGGAAAGATCAATTACCACGGCGATGTCGACTCCGCTCGCAGTCACCTTCGTTTCGCTCTGGGTCAATTGTGGCCGAGCGAGCGCTAAACTAAGAAAAGCGACACTCAGCCAGCGCAAAGCCATGAGGATTCGTCCCGCCCTGGATTTGTGGCTTCCTGAAAAATTGCGAACCAATTGTGCGGACGAATAGAGCAACGCCGCGGGTTTGCCCCGCTGCCCGCGCAGCCAAGCCAGCACGGGCAGGATTAGAAGCAACAAAAGCCAATATGGATGGGCGAACGTCATGACTTCGAAAGCGCGATTGGTTCGATCGAGTTGACCAGTGCCTCAGAAGGCAGTTCGATGCGGTCGTACTGCGTTTCATCGACCAGACGCAGTGCAGCGTCATGGAGGCGGCGCAGTTCGTCCTCGTTTGGTTCGAAGCGGGCAAACTTGACCAAATCACATTCCTGGAGGAAAGCGGTGAGGCTCTCCTTTTGCTCTGGCGACAGCAGAGTCGTTCGCTGCAAATCGAGCAGAAATTCTTCCGTAGTCCGCTCCGGGGCGCGAAAGCTGAATCGTTCTTCAAGATAAATGCGCAACGCATCGGAAACAGCGATGCAGAAGAGGCGCGCATCCTGAATAAGCGACAGGGCTTCGCGCAGCCTTTGTCGGGCCCGAACGTGAGGAGGAACCACGATGGCCGGCCCCGGTTTGAAGAACTTCTTTCTTAGCCAGATGGAGCCTGCCGTTGCAGCGGCGATCAGGACCAGAGTTCCCACCAACCACCAAACCCACGCCCAGCTATTTGGAATTTCCACCGGCGGCTTGATGCCGCGAATATCGTTCGTTCCCTCCTGTTTGGGCGGGACGATAAGTGCAGTGTTGTTTGACGTGAGCGGCATACCTCTACCCTCGCAACCGCCGCTTCTCACGCACCACGAAGAACCGGCCTAACGCCGCCGAATAAGGCTGGTCGGTCCGTAACCTGATCGCGTCCACTCCTACCGAGCGAAAGAGCCGCTCCAACTCTTCCTGGGCAGCGGCTTGTTGCTGCGCAAAGGCGGCTCGCCGTCCCATCTCCCGCGTATTCACCTCCACCACTTCACCCGTTTCCGCGTCCTCGATCACAAGTCGGCCGATCGGTGGTAGCTCGTACTCGTAACGATCTGCGATTTGCACCGCGACAACGTCGTGGCGGCGATTGGCCTGCCTCAACACAGCTCGCGAATTGTGGGCGAACGCATTCACATTCACCACTGCCCCTCCCTCGTGCCCGTTGCCGGAGACGAGAAAGTCGGAAAGCACAATCGCAATGGCGCGATGCGGCGTGACCCGATCCAAAAACTGGAGCGCCACATTCAAGTCGGTGCGGCGGCGCTTCGGTTCGAAAAACAGAATTTCCCGGATCACTCGCAAGACGTGACGACGACCTTTGCGCGGCGGAATGAACTTCTCGATTTCGTCTGTGAACAGGATCAACCCTACTTTGTCATTGTTGCGAATGGCCGAAAACGCGAGGACCGATCCGATCTCCGCGGCCAACTCGCGCTTGGACTGTTCGCCAGAGCCGAATAACCCCGAGCCGCTCACATCGACCAGCAGCATCAAGGTCAGCTCGCGCTCTTCCACAAACTTTTTCACGAACGGGTGGTTCATGCGAGCGGTGACGTTCCAATCAATCGCGCGCACTTCGTCACCGGGTTGATACTCCCGCACCTCCTCGAAGTTCATCCCCTGGCCTTTAAAGACGCTGTGATATTGGCCGCCGAGCGTTTCGGTGACGAGACGGTTAGTGCGCAGCTCGATTTGGCGAATTTTTTTTAGAATTTCGCGAGGGATCATCGGTCACGGCACGGGAAGTTCATCGAAGATCTTTTGCACGATGTTCTCGCTCGTCTTCTCTTCGGCTTCAGCTTCGTAAGTAATAGCCACACGGTGGCGCAATACGTCCATGCCGATGCTTTTTACATCCTGGGGCGTGACGTACCCGCGTCCCTTCAAGAACGCATACGCCTTTGCAGCAAGCGTCAGCGAAATCGTGGCGCGCGGCGAGGCGCCGAGCTGGATGAGGCCCTGGAGTTGGATTTTATATTTGGCGGGATCGCGTGTGGCGCAGACCAGGTCCACGATGTAATCCTTCACCTTGTCATCCATGTAGATGTCGTTGATAAGTTGGCGGGCCTGGAGAATTTGTTTGGCATCGACGACTGTGCTGGCGGTCGGAATGTTGCTGGTCCGAGCCATGAGGTCGAGGATGGAGCGTTCTTCATCACGCGATGGATAGCCGATCTTCAGCTTCAACATGAAGCGATCCACCTGCGCTTCGGGCAAAGGATAGGTCCCTTCCTGCTCGATGGGATTCTGCGTAGCCAGCACCAGGAACGGTTCATCCAGCCGGAACGTCTGTTCGCCGATGGTTACCTGTTTCTCCTGCATGGCTTCGAGCAACGCGCTTTGAACCTTCGCCGGGGCGCGATTGATTTCGTCTGCCAGGATCAAGTTGGCAAAGATAGGACCTTTGCGCGTCGTAAATCCGCCTGACTGCGGGTTGTAGATCTGCGTCCCAATGACATCAGCCGGCAACATGTCCGGCGTAAATTGCAGGCGAGAAAACTTCACGTTCAAGGTAGCCGCCAGTGTCTTGACGGAGAGCGTTTTGGCGAGGCCGGGTACGCCCTCCAGAAGCACGTGTCCATTAGCCAGCAACCCGATGACCAAACGCTCAATCAGATAAGCTTGACCCACCACTACCTTGGCGATTTCGGTGAACAGCGGACGAATAAAAGCGCTGGTCCGTTGGACCTCATCGTTAATGGCTGTAATTCCCGTATTCATGGCGATTCAGTTTAAAGTTTAAGTTTGAAAGTGCAACCGAGGCTAAGCCGTTTAGCATTGCTGTTTGAACAGTGCGCGAGCCTGTTCGATGTCGCTACTGATTTGCTGCTGGAGAGCCTCTAGAGATGGAAACTTTCGTTCCTCTCGAAGCTTCTCCACAAAGGTGATTTCCAATTCCTGTCCGTAGAGATCCCCCTGGAACTCGAGCAAATGAGCTTCCACCCGCAATTCAGCCGCCGAACTGCGCACCGTGGGACGATAACCAATATTCAGAACGCCGCGATGCGACTTGCCCGCCACCGAGCAATGGACCGCATAAACGCCAGTCGGTGGAACGACCAACCCCGTGACGTCAATGTTCGCGGTGGGAATGCCCAGTTTTCGGCCCAGCCCATCGCCTTTCTGCACGAGAGCGGCCAACGAATATTCCCGCCCCAGCATTTGGCCTGCGGCGTCGATTTGACCCGCGCGGATGGCTTCGCGGATACGCGTGCTGCTGACGGTTTGTCCATCGAGCGAAACCGCGGCGAGGCCGTGGACGATAAAGTGCAATTCGTTTCCCAGGGATTGAAGCAGCGCGACATTGCCGCTTCGCTGATGGCCGAAGTGAAACGTGCTGCCGACGCAGACGCTGTGGATGCGACCAAGGTCATGAGCCAACTCACGAACGAATTGCTCTCCGGTCTTTCTGCTAAACGGCTCGTCGAATTTGAGCAACAACGTTGCGCTCACGTTCAGCGCCGCAATCGCCCGCAACTTTTGCGGCAAGGAATAGATCAGGGGCGGCACTCGAGCAGGCGCCACGACGGTGTTTGGGTGCCGATCGAAAGTAACGACTACGGCCGCGGCTTCCTGCTGCGATGCGTCACTGATCGCTTGCCGGATCACTTGCTGGTGACCGAGATGAACGCCATCGAACATCCCGATCGCCAGGCAGACTTTGCGCCCGCCCGCCTGCAGTTCCTTCGCAGCCTGAAGAATTTTCATGGTGCTAACCCGCCAGCTTCAGGAAGGGGATGACGCGTCCTTGCAATTCCGCGTGAGAGAACTTAAGGACATCTTCGTAAGTGACGGCTTCCTGCACATCAAATTTGCCAGAACTCTCCCTGCGCAATGACGCCAGGTAAGCGCCGCAGCCAATCTTTTGCCCAAGCTCATGAGCCATGGAGCGCACATATGTCCCCTTGGTGCAGGCGACGCGAAAGATGCCATACGGTTCGCGATAATCGCTGAAGCGGAAATTATAGATGTGGACGAGCCTCGGTTGGCGCTCCACGTCGATGCCTTTGCGAGCGAGCTTATAAAGAGGCACTCCGTCCTTTTTCACGGCTGAAACCATCGGTGGCGTCTGCAGCAGATCGCCTATGAAGGCCGCAGCACCTTCGTTCAGTTCTTCGACCGTCATCGGCGGGACGGGTAATGATGAGACCAACTCTCCATCGGCGTCATAGCTTTCGGTAGTTTCACCAAACTTGATGGTCCCGGAGTAGACTTTATCGTCCGACATCATTTTCTCTGAAAGTTTAGTGGCCCGGCCCAGGACGATAATCAACAACCCGGTCGCGGCCGGGTCGAGCGTTCCACAATGCCCGACCTTTCGGATTCCAAACTGGCGCCGAATGTTATCGACGACATCGTGCGAGGTGGGTCCCGCCGGTTTGTCGATGAGCAGCGCGCCGTCAAGAGCTTCAAATTCGTGCATGCTCAATGAGCCGAGTTGAGTGCTTTCTTGATCGCGTTGATCACCTGCCGCTGAACAGAGAGCGGCTTGCCGGGAATGCGAGCGCCCGCGGCCGCTTTATGGCCACCGCCGCCAAACCGCGTGGCGATCTCGTTCACGTCGACCTTGTCGCTCTTTGACCGCAAGCTGATGCGAGTAAGCGCCGGTTCCACTTCCTCGAACAAGCAGGCAACCACCACCGGTTCGATGGCGCGAATATGATCGATCAAGCCCTCCGAATCGTCCGGACCAGCCCCGGTGCGAGTGTAATCGGCCTTTTTCAACCAGAAGTAGGCAATCTGGTTGTCATGCACCAGGTGGAACTTGTTGAACATGTGCTTGATCAGGCGCACGCGCGAGAGCGGATACGATTGATAGACCTCGTTGCAGACTTTGGCCAAATCCGCTCCGCGCTCTACAAGTTTGCCCCCGACGTAGTAGGTCGCTGGGCGCGTGGAAGGATACTGGAACGAGCCGGTGTCCGTTGAAACGGCCGTAAACAAGCAATCTGCAATCGGAGGAGTGACCGCCCAGTTAGCACAATCGAGCAGACGAAAAATCAGTTCGCCGGTCGAAGGCTGCCGGGCAGCAATCCAATTCACGTCGGCGTAACGAGTATTGCTTTGGTGATGATCGATGTTGATGAAAATGCGCCGGTCCTTAATGAATTCACCGACAGTTCCCAGCCGCTCGAAGCTGGCGCAATCCGTGGCAATCACGCAATCGAAGTGGGAGTTGCTTTTGGGCTGCTTCAGGATTTCGTCTTTGTCCAGGAAGGCGAGTTTGCGCGGCATCGGGTCCTGGTTCCAGCAGGTGACCTTCTTTCCCTGGTTCTTGAGGGCCATCGCCAGCCCAAGCTGTGACCCAATGCAATCGCCGTCCGGCCGGATATGGCCGACGACACAAATGGATTCACTGGCACGAACCTCGTCCAGAATTCGCTGGATGATGCGAGTGGCCTTCATCCGACAGGGGGCAGAGTTTTCTCAAGCTCTTCGAGAATCGCGAGCACCCGATTGCCTCGGCTGACGGAGTTATCCACCACAAAGCGGAGCTGCGGCGTGTATTTCAAAATGACTGCTTTGGCAACGAGCCCCTGGATGCGGCCACGGTTTTTGTGCAAAAGATTTAGCCCGGTCCGCTGTTGTTCGGCGTTGCCCAGAATGCCAATGAAAACAGTGGCTATGCGCAAATCGCCTGCCACCTCGACCTCGTTGACGGTGACCAACCCGGCTTCATGGATCGGAATCTCCTGGCGAATAGCTTCGCCGATCTCGCGCTTCAATAATTCGCGCACCCGCTGCAGTCTGTGGGAGGCCATACATCACCCTTCTACGAAACGGTTATAGCTTCGCAGCAACCTTCTCAATTGTGTAACACTCGATAACGTCGCCAATTTGGAAGTCATCAAATCCGTCAATTCGAATCCCGCACTCCATACCGGCCCGCACTTCATTGACCTCGTCCTGAAATCTTCGCAACGACTGCGTAACACCTTCATAAACCAAATTCTTGCGCCGCATGACCCGAACTTTGCCCTTGGAAATACGGCCGTGGGAGACCACGCAACCAGCGACGCTGCCACCTTTAGAAAGCTCGAACAGTTTGCGCACTTCGGCAGCGCCAATGACAATCTCTTTCAGGAGCGGATCGAGCAAGCCAGCCATCGCTTCTTTCACCTGGTCGATCAATTCATAGATGATGGCGTAAAGCTTGATCTGCACGCCCTCGCGTTTGGCGATTTCACTCACACCGTTGTCAATGCGCGTATGGAACCCGAGAATAAGACCTTTGGACGCTGAAGCGAGGAGCACGTCCGACTCAGTGATTGTTCCCACCGCACTGTGAATAATTTCCAGCGAAACCTTCTCGGCTTCGATTTTCTTGAGCGCCTCGACGATGGCTTCGACTGAACCCTGGGTATCGGCCTTGACGACAACTTTGAGAACCTTGGCGGTGGTGGTCTCGAGCGTGGCAAACAGATTTTCCAGCGTGACTTTGCTGCGCGCCTCTTTGCTGAGCTCGCGCGCTTCCATGCCACGCTGTTCGCCAAGAATGCGAGCGTTCTTCTCGTCTTCAACGGCGCTAAATTCGATGCCCGCTTCCGGGACTCCATTCAAGCCCAGCAGCTTCACGGCAACTGACGGGCCTGCTTCCTGGAGCCGTTTTCCCTCTTCGTTAATGAGAGCGCGCACTTTGCCCCAGTACTGTCCGCAGATAACAACATCGCCGACATGCAACGTTCCTTTGCGCACCAAAACCGTTGCCGTAGGACCGCCCGGAGCCAGTCCCGATTCGATCACATTGCCTTTGGCGCGGCGATCGGGATTTGCCTTCAGTTCGAGCAAGTCCGCCTGGAGCAGGATCATTTCGAGCAATTTATCGACGCCTTGTTTGGTAATGGCGGATACATCCGCGTAAATCGTGTCGCCGCCCCAATCGTCAGGCACCAAGCCCCGTTCCTGAAGCTGCTGCCGAACCCGCATTGGATTAGCCGCGGGGTGATCGATTTTGTTAACTGCCACAATGATCGGCACCTTGGCCGCCTGCGCGTGGCTCAAGGCTTCGAGCGTTTGCGGCATCACGCCGTCATTGGCAGCGACCACCAGCACGACAATGTCGGTGACGTTCGCGCCGCGGGCACGCATAGCGCTGAAGGCGGCGTGGCCGGGGGTGTCAAGGAACGTGATCTGTTGAATATCGCCTTTGCGTTCCGGATGGGGGAACGAAATGGTGTAGGCGCCGATATGCTGGGTGATCCCGCCTGCCTCGCCAGCCGCCACATTGGCCTTGCGAATGACATCCAGGAGGGTCGTTTTCCCATGATCGACGTGCCCCATGATCGTGACCACGGGCGCGCGCGGCCTCATCTGTTCGGGCTTGTCATCGATATCGAGTTCGACTTCGCGTTGCGGGGCATGGACGATGCCGGCGCGCTTCTCGCGTTTTTCGACCTCGAATTTAAAACCGTACTTGGCGCAAAGCTTCTGGGCGACGGCCTCGTCAATGGCCTGGTTGACATTGGCCATGACCTTGAGCTCGATCAGGTCAGCGATGAGCTTAAAGGGTGGACGCTTTAATTGCGCGGCAAGATCGCGAACGATGATGGGTGGCTTAAGCGTGATGACCTCGGCCGACTCCGGCAGAACGATCTTGGGCTCAGTTGAGACCGCCTCTTGACCACGCGCTGGCTGGCCCGGAGCTGGACGAGCCGGAGCCACGCCCGGGCGGCCGCCTGGCGCTCCCCATCCGCCCGGACGGCGATATGTCGAGCTATCGCCACGACGTTGAAATTGAGTGCCGCCTCCGCCAGTACCGACCGCTGGGCGCTGGGGCAACTTGACCGGACCACCTTTCTCCGCCGGACGAGGCGCGGGCTTGGTTGGCAGTTGAATAAATCCCACTTTTTCTCCCAGTTTCGGAGGAGCTGGTGCAGCCGGGACTTCCGGCGCCTTCGCCTCCACAGCTTCGGCCGCAGAGTCAGCGGTCATCAGCGGTTCTTGAACAACTGTCGTTTCAGCGACAGGGCTGACGACTTCGGGTTCTTCTACAACGGTTGGAGGCACTTCAGGTACAACTTCTACTGGCGAGGGTAGGGACGGTTTGACGACAACAATCGGTTCAGGCGCGGCAACAACTGGGGGTGGAGGAGGACGTAAGGCGGCTAAATGGCTTTCGAGGAACTCGGCGGTGATCTTATCGAGGGAACTCGACGGGACGCGTGCAGAGGTTATGCCCAGCTCCTTTGCTTTCGCAAGGACTTCCTTGTTCTCTATACCTAGCTTTTTCGCTATGTCGTAAATACGAACGGGCATATATCGTAATAATCACCGACGCTGTCCACGACGCCGCCGTCATAGACAGAAACAGTTTTCGACGCCACTCAATCTCATAATCACTTCACTTCACGTCGCACTGGGGCTTATCCCACTGTCAGGAGCTTTTTTTTTTGCTCCGCGCGAGCAGCTTCCAGAATAACTCCAGCCTGGTCGGGCCCTATTTCGGGGATACCGGCCAAGTCACTCACCTCAACTTGGAGCAAAGCCTCCAGACTCGTCAATCCATTGTGGACGAGAATATTGGCCTGCTCCTGAGAAATGCCTGGGATGGCTGCCAAGGCCTGCACGGCCTGGGCCATTTTTTCTTCGAAGCCAAACACCGCTACGTGTTCCGCCTCGATGTCCACCTGCCACCCGGTCAATTTGGAGGTCAAGCGGGCGTTTTGACCACGCTTTCCAATGGCCAATGAGAGCTGATCTTCGCTGGTCCATATCTTAACACGTTTTTTGGCTTCATCGATCTCAAAAGATTTTAATTGCGCCGGTGCTAAGGCGTTGGTGATGAAGTTCTTGATGTTCGGGTCCCAACGAATGATGTCGACTTTCTCGTTATTGAGCTCGCGAACGATGTTCTTGACGCGCTGACCTCGCAGCCCGACACACGCTCCAACGGGATCGACCTTCTCATCCCTTGTATAGACCGCCAGCTTGGTGCGGAACCCGGGTTCCCGGGCGATCCCTTTGACTTCAATTGTTCCGTCGTTGATTTCGGACACTTCCAACTGGAAAAGCTTGATTACGAATTGGGGATCAGCCCGCGAAAGGATGATTTCCGGCCCATGAGGCCCAGTTTCCACCGCTTTGACATAGCAACGAATCCGCTCACCGATCTGGTATTCCTCGGTTGGAACGCGCTCACGGTTTGGCAGTAAAGCCTCATATTTACCCAGGTCCACCGTGACATCCGACCGCTCAAAGCGGCGGACGGTTCCACTAATAATATCTCCCACCCGGTCTTTGAATTCGGTAAAAATGAGTTGCTTCTCGGCACGCCGGATATGCTGCATCAACGATTGCTTGGCATATTGAGAGGCAATTCGACCAAAATTGGCCGGCGTAACTTCGACTTCTATCTCGTCCCCAAGGACGGCGTCTGGCTTGATCCGCCGGGCGTCGAAAACCGAGATTTGATCGTGTTTGGAAAGCACCTTTTCGGAAACCTGCAACTTGGCATAGGCGCGGATATCTCCGGTTTTTTGATCGATAGCACAGCGCAATTCGCGCGCGGGACCGACGGCTTTCTTGGCGGCAGACAACAACGCCTCCTGGACAGCAGCGACCAGGACATCACGGCTGATGCCCTTTTCCCGTTCCCAAAACTCTAAAACTGCTAAAAAGTCAGCGTTCATACTCACAACAGCCGGTTTTCTCCGAATCTGGAGAACAAAAAAGTCGGCAGAATACTCTCCGACTTCGTCGCGCTGGCGGGCCAGCAAACTTACCGTTCTAATACAAAAGATAGATACCCCTAACTCTGTCGTCAAGACGCAATTGGCACATACAGGCCTTACCCCGCCTTACCCCTCCGGTGAGAAGAAACCACCAAATGACGGGGCGGAAAGTGCACACCCATCAGCACTTTCAATCCATCAGACACCACACCTTGCCGTTTGACAGACGCCTCGATATAGGAGTAAAGTCCTTGTCCGAGTGGGAGACAGGTTGGCACAGAGGAGTTTCAAACGGCCCGTCGTTGTCAGGAAAAGTGCTTTACACTCGATTTGTTAGAACCTAGTTTCCACGGATTAAATAGCTAAAGATGAGTGCGAATATTGAGAAGTCGAAGATCGTTGAAGGCTTTCGGCTGCATGAAAGCGATACCGGTTCGGCTGACGTGCAAATTGCGTTGTTAACCGACCGGATTAATAAGCTCACAGAGCATCTTCAAGGCAACAAAAAGGACCACAGCTCCCGGCGTGGGTTGCTGGTCATGGTGAGCCAGCGCCGCCGTTTGCTCGATTACCTGCATACCACCGATACCAATCGCTATCAGGCGATCACGAAAAAGCTCAAGTTGCGCAAGTAGCTTCTTCAAGGACAGAAGTTTGGATCCCCCAAATTTCTGGCCAGCGGGTTCTTCGCGGGATCAGAGGATGAACCATTTTGGCAGTAAAACTTCAGGAGCAGGTCCGATGACTTGCCCCTCCTTCCATTCCTCCGCCGTTCGCGAGCGGACCGATGGAACCAGAAACAATCGCGAAAGAAAGAGCCCGGCATCTTTGGGTAATTTCATTCAGCGCCTCCGATCAGGCATTGAATGAAGTTCCTCTAAGGTCGCCGGCCAAACAAGCATATGGCAGAACGAGTAACAGCCCAGGTGGGCGACAAGCAAATCATCATTGAAACAGGCAAATACGCA
>Ga0137394_10000924_pt1 | contig 20673 bp, 19 predicted proteins | sample czobulk116metaG_FD_108278 | JGI IMG/M metagenome (GOLD analysis project Ga0137394, IMG submission 108278) | Vadose zone soil microbial communities from Angelo Coast Range Reserve, California, USA - czobulk1.16 metaG | ecosystem: Environmental > Terrestrial > Soil > Vadose zone | place: USA...
CGCCACCGCGGCGCTCTCCGTCTTGATCGGCCTCCCCGCCGCCGTCGCCCTCGTGCGCGGACGCTTCCGGGGCCGTGACGGCCTCAACGCCTTCGTCATGTCTCCGCTCCTGCTGCCCCAGATCCTGACCGGCGTGGCCATGCTCCAGTTCTTCACCATGCTGGGCTGGGCGCAGACGTACTGGGCGCTCCTCGTCGGCCACGTCGTGGTCACCGCGCCCTACGTGATCCGGACCGCCTCGGCCACCCTCTACCACTTCGATCCCGCCCTCGAGGAGGCGGCGCAGAGCCTGGGCGCCTCGCCCCTCCGCGCCTTCTTCGAGGTCACCCTGGGCGTGATCAAGCCTGGGGTAGTGGCGGGGGCGATCTTCGCGTTCGCGATCTCCTTCGACAACTTCACCTTGTCGCTTTTCCTGACCGCGGCCAAGCTGACCCCGCTGCCCATCGAGCTGTTCGCGTATCTCAAGTATTCGTTCGACCCCACGGCGGCCGCCGTCTCCGCCTTCGCCATCGGGGTCGTGCTCGTCCTGGTCCTGGGCATCGCGCGGCTCATGGGCCTGGAAGAGTTCGCCGGCTTCTGAGCCCGATGGCGCCGCCCCGCCCGGTCAGCCTGGACGAGATCGAGTCGATCGCCATCGGGGCCTGGATTCTCGGCACGGGGGGCGGGGGAAGCCCGTATCTGGCCCTCCTGAACCTGCGGCGTCTCTATCGCGAGGGCACCGTGGTGTCGCTCATGGATCCCGCCGATCTCGCCGACGAGGATCGCGTCGCCGTGGTCTCCAACATGGGCGCGCCGCTCGTCGGCCAGGAGCGGCTGACCGATCCCCGGACCATTGCCCAGGCCGTACGGATGATGGAGGAGGTGATCGGGCAGCGCTTCCGCGCCATCATGTCCCTCGAGATCGGCGGGGGCAACTCGCTCCAGCCCTTCATGGCGGCGGCCCTCCTCGACCTGCCCGTGGTGGACGCGGACTGCATGGGCCGGGCCTTTCCCGAGGCGCAGATGACGAGCTTCGCCATCCACGACCTCCAGATGTACCCGCTCACCCTCGTGGACGTCCGCGACAACGCCGTGGTGGTCGCGCGCGCCGCCTCGTGGAAATGGATGGAGCGGCTCTCGCGGACGGCCTGCGTCGCCGTCGGCTCCATCGCCTCCACCTGCAAGGCCCCGCGCACCGGCAAGGAGGTCAGGGAGTGCGCCATCCTCTACTCGACCTCGAAGGCGCTCCGCATCGGTCACGCCGTCCGCGCGGCCCGCCGGGCGCACGAGGATCCGATCCTGGCCGTACTGGCCCTGGAAGGCGGCCTGCGCCTCTTCGCGGGCAAGATCCAGGACGTCGACCGGCGCGCCACCGAGGGGTTCCTGCGCGGCACGGCGACGATCGACGGCCTGGATGACTTCCGTGGGCACACGATGCGGCTGGCCTTCCAGAACGAGTTCGCGGTTGCCTGGCTCGATGAGGCGCCACGCGCCACCACGCCCGATCTCATCTGCGTGATCGACACGGTCTCGGGCGATGCCATCGGCACCGAGACGCTTCGCTACGGCCAGCGCGTCACCGTGATCGCGCTGCCCGCCCCGCCCATTCTGCTCACGCCGAAGGGGATCGAGCACGTCGGCCCGCGCGCCTTTGGCTACGACCTCGACTTCGTCTCGGTGTTCGCCGGATGCGTAGAATAAACATCGACGTGGGCGGCACCAACACGGACGCGGTCCTCCTCGAGGGCGATCGTGTCGTGCACGCGGTCAAGACGCCGACCACGCCCGATGTCACCACGGGTATCGTGAGCGCCCTCGAACGGTTGACGGCTTCAATGCCCGCCGGCACGGGCGCCGTCGACGCGGTCATGATCGGCACCACGCATTTCACCAACGCCGTGGTCCAGCGGCGCGACCTGACCCCGGTCGCGGCCGTCCGCATCGGGCTCCCCGCCAGCGCGTCGCTGCCGCCCTTCGAGGACTGGCCGGAGGATCTGGCCCGCCTCGTCCGGGGCGAGGTCTTCATGGTCGAGGGAGGCCACGAGTACGACGGACGCCCCATCGTGCCCCTCGACACGGCGGCCATCCGGCAGGCGGGCCGGCGCATCCGCGAGCGAGGCCTGACGGCCGCGGCCGTCGCCTCCGTGTTCTCGCCCCTCAATCCAACCTGCGAGGAAGAAGCCGCCCGCATCCTGCTGGCAGAATGTCCCGGGCTCTCCGTCACCTGCTCGCACGACCTCGGGCGGATCGGGCTGCTCGAGCGGGAGAACGCGACGCTGCTGAACGCCTGTCTGGTCGACCTGGCGGGCCGGACGACCCGAGGCTTCATGGAGGCCCTGATCCGGAGCGAGATCCGGGCGCCGCTCTACATCACGCAGAACGACGGCACCGTGCTGCCCGCCGAGCAGGCGCGGCAATTCCCCGTCTACAGCTTCGCCTCGGGGCCGACCAACAGCATGCGCGGCGCCGCCTTCCTGTCGAAGCGTGACGATGCCATCGTCGTGGACGTGGGCGGCACCACGACCGACATCGGGGCCCTGCGCCACGGGTTTCCGCGCGAGGCCAACAACGTGGTCGAGATCGGCGGCGTGCGCACGCTTTTCCGCATGCCCGACCTGCTCTCCCTCGGGCTCGGCGGCGGAAGCCTCGTCGCACCCGAGCCTCTCGCCGTGGGGCCGCTCAGCGTCGGGTACCGGCTGACGGAGCGGGCCCGCGTCTTCGGCGGCCCCGATCTGACCGTCACGGACATCGGAGTGGCCGCCCGGCTCCTCGAGCTGGGCGCGCGCGAGCGGGTGGCCGATCTTCCCGCGTCGCTCGTCGAGCGAACGCTCGCGCGCATCTCGGGCATGATCGAGGAGGGCGTGGACAGGATGAAGACGGAGGCGGCCTCTGTCCCGCTCATCGCCGTCGGGGGCGGCTGCTTCGTGATTCCCGAGCGACTGGCCGGCGTCTCCGAGGTGGTGCACGTGCCGCATCAGGCCGTGGCCAATGCCGTGGGCGCCGCCATCGCCCAGGTCAGCGGCGAGGTCGACCAGATCTTCCAGGGCCTGCCCCGCGAGGAGGCGATCGCCAGAGCCCGCCAGCTTGCCGAGGAGCGTGCCGTGCGGGCCGGGGCCGATCCGGCGAGTCTCCAGGTCGTCGAGGTCGAGGATCTTCCCTTGGCATACCTCCCCGGCAACTCGCTTCGCACCCGCGTGAGAGTCGTGGGAGACATCGCATCCGACTCATCCGCAGGTCGCTGAAAGGAATCGGCCCCACGAGACGCGACCCGGCCGGCCAACGAATCGAAGCCCGGGAGCAGCGATTTGATGGCAGTATCGTCGGAAGGTCGTGCCTGGACGCGCGCGACGGCCAATGCTGAGATCGACGTGATGCGCCTGTCCTCGGACTGTCTCCCCCTGGCGGGAGTGCCGTGCATGTCATCAAGCGCCTGATCCCCAGGCTGAAGGAGCGGTCATGAAGCAATCTTCGATGGCAAGACTCGCCATGAGCATCGTTGTGGTACTCGTGGCGCTGATCGCCACCGGCTGTGCCTCGCTCACCACGGGCTCCGAACAGAAGGTGTCATTCAAGTCGGAGCCCTCAGAGGCGAAGGTCGTGATCACCGAGGTGCGGGAGGGCAAGGAGATCCTGGTCGGATCGACGCCCTTCACCACTTCCCTGAAGCGAGGGGCGGGCTACTTCAAGAAGGCCAAGTACAACGTGACATTCGAGAAGCCTGGCTACAAGACGGAAACGATCACGCTCGAGGGGACGCCCGGGGGCTGGTATCTCGGCGGCAATGTGATCTTCGGCGGCATGGGATGGCTGATCGTCGACCCGGCGACCGGCGCCATGTGGACGCTCGAGCCCAATGACGTGAGCGTCACGTTGAAGAAGCAGGCCGCCTCCGGACCACGCGACGACGGGCTGACCGTCGCGCTTCGGGCCGACCTGCCGGCGGAGCTCGCTTCGAAGCTCAAGCCGGTCAACCTGGACACGCCGCAGAGATGACACACCAGGTACTTCGAAGTCCGGAGTAGCGCTCCGGGGGCCGTCTCGGCGTCGACGCCGATGAAGGTGGCGTGACATCGACGCCGAGATGGGCATCCTCTCGTCCGAGGGGTGACGACGCCCCGAAAAGTGATCCACACTTCCTTGACACCCTCTCGAGCCAGACATACCATCACCCCGCTGTTCCGGCTCGACGCTGACCCCGGCGACACGCGCAGACCCTTGACACCCAAGGAGGCCTCCATGCGGCGAGTGATCAGATCCGTGGCATCGGTCCTGGCCATCTTCGCGGCCTTCGCGGGGGTGGGCTTGACGGCGCGAACCCACGTGTGGGCGGCGGGCGAGCGCGAGGTCACCATCGCCCAGGGCATCGACGCCGAGTTTCTCGACGTGCAGATGACCAACAACATCGTGACCCTGATCATCAACGGGTCGATCTACGACACCCTCCTCACGCGCGACAAGCAGCTCCAGCTCGTGCCCGCCCTCGCGACCTCCTACAAGCTCGTGGGCGACAAAGTGTGGGAGGTCAAGCTCCGCCAGGGCGTGAAGTTCCACAACGGTGAGGCCTTCGACGCCACCGCGGTGAAGTTCTCCTTCGAGCGCATCAACCGAGCGGACTTCAAGTCGCCGCAGAAGGGCTGGTTCAGCACGATCGAGGCGGTGGAGATCGTCGATCCCTTCACGGTGCGATTCCACACCAAGGTCCCCGACCCCTCGATGCCGGCGCGGATGACACTCATGTACCAGCTCGCGCCGAAATACGTGGCGCAGGTGGGCGACGCGCAGGCGAACCTCAAGCCGGTGGGGACGGGGCCCTTCAAGTTCGTGGAGTGGGCGAAGAACGACCGGATCGTGGTCGAGGCGAACGACGCCCACTGGAGCGGCAAGCCCGCGGTGCGGCGGGCGACCTGGAAGCCCATCCCCGAGTTGGGGTCGCGGATCGCCGCCCTCCAGACGGGCCAGGCCGATCTCATCGTCAACGTGCCCCCGGACCAGGTCCAGGCCGTCCAGGCGAGCAAGAACCTCCGTATCGAAAAGACGCCGAGCTGCCGGATCATCTCGTTCACCATCGCCACGATCAAGGGTGGGCCCATCACGGACAAGCGCGTGCGCCAGGCCCTGAACCACGCCGTCGACATGCAGGGCATCATCGACGCCGTGCTGCTCGGCAACGGCAAGCGCCTCAACTCCTGGATGCCGCCCAACGTGTGGGGCTACGACCCGAGCATCCCGTTCTACGAATACAACCCCAAGAAGGCGAAGGAGCTCCTCGCCGCGGCCGGGCAAACGAACCTGAGCGTGACCATCCAGGCTCCCAACGGCCGGTGGGCCATGGACAAGGACATCGCGCAGGCGGTGGCGGGGCAGCTCAACGACAATGGCATCAAGGCCAACGTGAAGGTCATCGCGGAGTGGGGCGCCTACGTGCGCACCATCCTCGACCACAAGACCGAGGACATCGCCATGAGCGGTTGGTGCCTGCCCAGCCTCGATCCCGACCACTGGGTGACGCCGAACCTGCGCACGGGCGAGCCCGTCTCCCAGTACTCGAATCCCGAGGTGGACAAGCTCATGGAGCAGGCACGGGCCGAGATGAACACGGAGAAGCGGAAGCAGCTCTACAGCCAGCTCCTGCGGCTCATTCGCGAGGAGGCGCCGTACATCTTCGGGTACCAGCAGATGGACATCTATGGCGTCAACGCGCGCATCAAGTGGACGCCGCGCGGCGACGAGTCGATACGGCTGACCGAAATCGCGTTCTAGTTTCGCTCTTGCGCCACCCCCTCACCCTGCCCTCTCCCCCTCACGGGGGAGAGGGAGGAGGGAGTTCAGCTAGCGGGAGGCCCCCAGCACCCTCTCCCCCCTGGGGAGAGGGCCGCAGTTCGAGCCGAGACGCCCGCTTCGGGCGGCGAGGCGAGGGCTGACTAGGATGAGGGGAGAGCCGTAGGATGCTCGCCTACCTGGGCCGCCGTCTTCTCCAGAGTGTCTTCGTGCTGCTCGGCGTGTCCGTGATCGTGTTCGGGCTGCTTCACTTGACCGGGGATCCCACGCGGCTCCTTCTGCCCCTGGAGGCGCGAGAGGAGGACGTCCGGCAGCTTCGCGCCCTTCTGGGGCTCGACGATCCGCTGTGGATGCAGTACGCGCGATTCCTCTCCCGGGCCGTCCGCGGCGACTTCGGTCTCTCCTTCAAGCACCAGGTGCCCGCGCTCACCCTCATCGCGCAGACGCTTCCCGCCACGCTCCAGCTCACGGCGGCCGGCCTCGGCCTCGCCCTCCTCGTGGCCGTCCCCGCGGGCATCCTGGCCGCCCTCCGCCGCAATTCTCTCCTCGATGCGATCTGCTCGGTGGGCGTCCTCATCGGGCAGGCGATGCCCGTCTACTGGCTCGGGCTCCTCCTCATCATGGTCTTCGCGGTCGGGCTGGGCTGGTTTCCCGCGGCGGGTCGCGACGGTTTGAGCTCACTCGTCCTGCCCGCCACCGCCCTCGGCGCCTTTTCCATGGCCCGGATCGCGCGCATGGCGCGCTCCGGCATGCTCGAGGTCCTCGCCCAGGACTACGTCCGCACCGCGCGCGCCGCCGGCGTGCGGGCCTTCGTGGTCACGTACAAGTACGCGCTCAAGAACGCCGCGATCCCCCTGGTCACCATCGTCGGCCTCGAGTTCGGCATTCTCCTCGGCGGCGCCGTCATCACGGAGACGATCTTCGCGTGGCCGGGGGTCGGCCGCCTCGCCGTGGACGCGATCTTCAGCCGCGACTACCCGCTCGTGCAGGCCATCGTGGCCATGCTCGCCACGCTCTTCGTCCTCATCAACCTCGCCATGGACCTCATCTACACATACCTCGATCCGCGCATCGTCTTCATCCGGAACGCGCGGTGAGCGAGGCGGTGAGCGCCACGGCGGCGACGGCCGTCGAGCCCCGGGCGGGGCTCGCCCGCCGTCGCCTGAGCTTCCGCGCCGTGTTCGGGATCACCGTGCTCGTCGTCATGAGCGGGGCGGCCATCCTCGCCCCCCAGATCGCCCCCTGGGATCCCGCGCGCCAGATGCTCATGAAGCGCCTGCGTCCGCCCGCCTGGGAGGCGCGCGGGCTGCGAGAGCATCCGCTCGGCACCGACCACCTCGGGCGGGACATCTTGAGCCGCATCGTCTACGGCGGCCGGATCTCCCTCGGCGTGGGGCTGTCCGCGGTGACGCTCTCGGCTCTGATCGGCGTCACCTTCGGCCTCCTGGCGGGCTTCCATGGAGGCCGCACCGATGCCGTGGTTATGCGCGTGGCGGATGTTTTCCTGGCCATCCCGTACATCCTGCTCGCCATGGGCGTCGTCTTCGCCCTCGGCCCGAGCCTCCTCAACGTGATCCTGGTGATGGCCGTCACGCGCTGGGTGCAATTCGCGCGGATCGTCCGGGCCGACGTGCTTTCCATCCGAGAGCGCGAGTTCGTGAGCGGCGCGCGGGCGCGCGGCAATCGGTCGCTGCGTCTCCTCCTCCGCCACGTGCTGCCCAACGCGCTGACCCCGATCATCGTCGTGGCCACCCTGGAGCTGGCCTTCATGATCATCTACGAGTCGGCCCTGTCCTTCCTCGGACTCGGCGTGCAGCCGCCCACGCCCACCTGGGGCTGGATGCTCGCGGATGGACGGAACTACATCGCCACCGCGTGGTGGCTCGCCACCTTCCCCGGGCTCGCGATCATGCTGACCGTGCTGGCCGTCAACCTCCTCGGCGACTGGCTCCGCGATACGCTCGACCCGCGCCTCAAGGTCTGACGTGCCGCCGCTTCTCACCGTGCAGGGCCTGGAGACCCATTTCGCGACGGCGCAGGGTGTGCTCCACGCCGTCGACGGCGTGAGCTTCGCCATCGATCGCGGTGAGGTCCTCGGGCTCGTGGGGGAGAGCGGCTGCGGAAAGAGCGTCACCTCGCTGTCCATCATGCGGCTCGTGCCGCCGCCCGGGCGGGTGGCCGCCGGTCGCGTGCTCTTCGAGGGCGAGGACCTGCTCGCCAAGGATGCCGAGGCGATGCGTCGCGTGCGCGGGGCGCAGATCGCCATGGTCTTCCAGGAGCCGATGACCTCCCTCAACCCCGTGTTCTCCATCGGCGATCAGATCGCCTCCGCCGTCATGGCGCATGGCGGCGCCGGCCGCCACGAGGCCTGGCAGCGCACGGTGGCCATGCTGGATCTCGTCCAGATTCCGTCGCCTCGTCAGCGCGCGCGGGACTATCCGCACCAGCTCTCGGGCGGACTGCGCCAGCGGGCCATGATCGCCATGGCCCTGGCCTCGGGGCCCGCCCTCCTGATCGCCGATGAACCCACCACCGCTCTCGATGTGACGATACAGGCTCAGATTCTCGATCTCCTGCGCCGGCTACAGGCCGAGCGCGGCATGGCCGTCCTCCTCATCACCCACGACCTGGGCGTGGTGGCCGAGCTGTGCCACCGCGTGGCTGTCATCTATGCGGGGCGTATCGTCGAGCTCGCCCCCGTGGAGAGCCTCTTCGCGCGGCCGATCCATCCGTACACTCGGGGCCTGCTCCAGTGCCTTCCTCACCCGAGCCGGTTCGGGCAGCAGCTCGTTTCCATCGAGGGCGTGCCGCCCGACCTCCGTCAGGCCGAGGCCGGCTGCCGCTTCGCCCCTCGTTGCGCCTACGCTCTCCCGAGCTGCCGCGCGGCCGAGCCCTCCCTCGAGGAGCGAGAGCCCGGACACTTCGTGGCCTGTCCCGTGGTGACCTGATGGCGGGTCCCCTGCTCGAGGTCCAGGGGCTCGTCAAGCGCTTCGACGTCGGCGGGGCGTGGCTTGCCCGGCGGCGGCGCGTGATTCACGCCGTGGACGGCGTCAGCTTCGCGCTCGAGGCGGGCGAGACGCTGGGGCTCGTGGGCGAGTCGGGCTGCGGCAAGTCGACCACGGGCCGGCTCATCCTGAGATTGCTCGAGCCCAGTGCCGGGCACATCCGCTTCGAGGATCGCGATCTCGTCGCCCTCTCTCCGCGCGAGCTCTGGGCCACGCGGCAGCGCATGCAGATCGTCTTCCAGGATCCGTTCGGCTCGCTCAATCCGCGCATGCGCGTGGGAGGCATCATCGCCGAGCCCCTCGCCATCTACCGCCAGGGAGATGCGCAGGGGCAGCGCCGGCGGGTCGCGGAACTCCTCGAGGTCGTCGGGCTCGATCCCACGTTTGCCCAGCGCTACCCACACGAGCTCTCCGGCGGCCAGCGCCAGCGCATCGGGATCGCGGCGGCCCTGGCGCTTCACCCGAGCCTCATCGTGGCCGACGAGCCCGTCTCCGCCCTCGACGTGTCCATCCAGGCCCAGGTGCTGAACCTCCTCATGGACTTGCGACGGCGCTTCAGCCTGACCTATCTCTTCATCTCCCACGATCTCCACGTGGTCCTCCACATGTCGGACCGTGTGGCCGTGATGTACCTCGGCGAGCTCGTGGAGATCGGCGCGCGGGACGTCATCCACCGCGCGTCCAAGCATCCCTACACGCAGGCTCTCCTGTCCGCCGTTCCTGTCGCCGATCCCGCGCTACGCCGCGAGCGGATCGTCCCGAAAGGCGAGGTGGCGAGCCCGCTGGCGGTGCCCACTGGGTGCCGCTTCCATCCCCGCTGCCCGTTCGCATTCGATCGCTGCACGGTGGAACGCCCTGTGCTGCGCGACGTGGGCACGGGCCACCAGGCCGCGTGCCATCTGTACTAGGTCGGGCGCAGAGAGCTCTAACGGTGGGGAGGTGTCGGGGATTGCCGTGTGATGTGCAGCCGAAAGCGAGCCGAGCCAACCCTTAACAAGAGTGGCGGCGCTCCTCCCTGACTTAACAAGACTAGCGTACACCGCGCTCGATACGGCGGCCCGCCTGATAGACGTCGAGCACGTCCCAGAGGGCGGTGATCTCGCGAGTCGGGTCGCCGCGCACCACCATGAAGTCGGCGAGCCGGCCGGGGGCCAGACGCCCGGCGAGCCCGCCGACGCCGATGGAGTCTGCCGCCCCCGCGGTGCCCGCCACGATGGCATCCGAATAGGACAGCCCCGCCTGGGCGAGCATGTGGATCTCGTGCACGAACTCGCCCGGCGCATACCAGCCCCAGGGCGAGTCCGAGCCCGCCGTCATGCGGACGCCCGCCTCGCTCATCCGGCGCACGGCGTCCACTCGCACGTCGAGCGCCCGCCGAGAGTCCTCGAGCTTCGCCAGGAGATCCGGGGTGAGCTGTCCGTCGCGCTCGCGGGCTTCGCGCAATCTCTCGATCCCCGCCTTCATCACGTAGAGCGTCGGGTTGACCCAGGCCTTGGCCGCGACGAGGCGCTCGACGAGATCGGGACGGAACCGGTAGGTGCCGTCGGGCTCCGTGAAGATGCAATGGATGATCATGTCCACATCGGCGTCGAGGCAGTTCTGGACGGCCTGCGCCGAGGTGCAGTGGGCCGCCGTGAGCTTGCCGTGACGATGGGCCTCGTCGGTCATGGCCACCAGCTCGGCCACCGTGTAGGAGGCGCGGTTCGGGTCGGAGGTGCGCGTGGAGCCGCCGCTCGCCACGATCTTGATGTAGTCGGCGCCTTCCTTGAGGAGCTTCCGCACTTCGGCGCGCACGGCCGCCTCGCCGTCGGCCTCGGAGCCGAAATAGCCCATGTGCCCGCCCGTGATCGCGATGGGACGCCCGCAGATGACCATGCGCGGCCCGGGGGCAAGCTGGCGGCGTATGCCCTCGCGGAGCGAGAACGCCACCTGCCCCTTGGCCCCGTTCTCCCGCAGCGTCGTCACGCCGGAATGGAGAAGCGTGCGGGCGTTTTTCGCCGCCTGCAAGAGCAGGATGTCGTCGTCTTCCTTGGCGACGTCGTCGCCGAGCGTGCCGTCGCCGGGCGCGACCAGATGCGTGTGCGCGTCCACGAGGCCGGGAAGAATCGTGCCCTCCGCATGGTCTCGCCGGTCCACCGAAGCCCCGTCGGTGACGCGGACATCGGCCTCGCGACCGAGGCTGACGATGCGATCGCCCTCCACGAGCAGGGCGGCCCGCTCGATGGGTCTGGCGCCGGTGCCATCGAGGAGGCGGGCGGCCGTGATCAGCGTGAAGCGTGCGGGTGTCTCTCTCATGCGATCGGATCCCTCCAGACAACCGGTGAGGAAACGCCGCGCCCACCGTAGCACAGGCCGGTCGCAAATGGACCGCCCCTTCCCGCGCCGCCGGAAAAAGCAGAGCCGGGCGCGGAGCGACAGCGATGGCCCGCCGCCACTCTCGCGCCCGGCCGATCTGCCTAGTGACCGTTCTGAGGCTCCAAGAACTCGAATGACACCACGCTCAGCTGATACGAGGGGCTTGCCGGGACCCGGAGGTCGAAGTAGCTGCGGCCTCTCGCCGGGACGGTGTCTCCGATTGGCTGGATCACGCTTGTCACGGGCCGCCCCGCGGCGTCCACAGCCGTGATCTGCACCTCGACGTCCTGCGCGGTTTCGCCATAGTCGTTGTAGACGTACCCCGTGAGCCTGGCCATGCCGGGCTGTACCGGCTCGGCCGTCCACTCGACGTGGAAATACTGGTCGCCGAGCGTTGCCGCTTGCCGGGGCACCACCGCGTCGCGCTCGAAGGGGGTCCGAGCGTCGGCACTGGCGGCCACGGCAATTCCTCCGGTACCGGCCACGGTGCCGCCAAGCGCGGCTCCGATAATCGCGACGACAGTGATGGCGCGCGTGTGGATCCTGATCATGATCGTGCCCTCCTTCACGTGAGTGGCAGTCTGCTCGCGTTGGCCTGCGGCTCGCCGCTCCGCGCACCCCTTCGGCGGTGCGCGCGCGGTGGGTCGGCAGGCGAGAGACAGCGAGAGTCGGGTCTGGACGGTATTCCTACGCGGGAGGAGGCGCGCGAGCGTGGAGAGGAGCGGGGCAGGGGCTGACCGGTGTCTTCTCGGGAGGTAGCGCCGCGGTGGCGGTCGGGGGTGGAATCACGTGAAGACCGGCCAGATCCACGGGCCCGACGAGCCCGCTCGCCGCCGCGACGAGCACGACAACATCATCGAGGTCCACGTTGTCGTAGATACCGGGGATCCACGACGCATCCGGCGGACTCGCATACGCGAGCCCGGTCAGCACAGCGAGGACGCCGAGGGTGACCACGACCAGGAAGGCCCGCGAGAAAGTCGTCTTGACGGCGTCGGCGCTCATGACGGTCTCAGAGCTACGCCCCGATCGCGTACGTGTCAAGCGATTGCCCGAAGCACGCGAAGCGCTCCCGGTGGCTTCACACTCCTTTACGCGTGACACACACGGCGTTCACACGGGCCTCGCATTCTCGCCGCGTCGCCGTCCAGGTGCCGCGGGTGAGGCTCACGAGCGGCAGGACCTGAAAGAGGAGGATGCGATGCCCATCGGCCGGAAGCGACGGCTCCTCATAATCGGCAGCGCGGTGTGCCTTGGCGTGCTTGCCGTCGGGGGCTACCTCTACGCCCAGAGCCTCAGCAATCGCCAGGCCTTCCGTACCGCGCCGGTGACGCGCGGGCCTCTGACCGCGGCGGTGACGGCTACAGGCACCCTGAACGCCGTCATCACCGTGCAGGTAGGGTCGCAGGTGTCCGGACAGATCAAGGAGATGTTCGTCGACTTCAACTCGATCGTGAAGAAGGGACAGGTGATCGCGCGCATCAATCCAGCGCTCTTCGAGGCGCAGGTCAGTCAGGCCAAGGCACAGCTCGATGCCGCCCAGGCCATGGTCCTGAATCAGCAGGCGGTCATCGAGAAGACGCGCGCAGACCTGGAGAGCGCGCGCGCGGGCCTCGCCTCGGCGCACGCGCAGTCGATTAAGTCCCAGGTGGCTGTATTCGACGGCAAGCGGAACCTCGGCCGGCAGCATGACCTCCGGCAGCGAAACCTGACCGCGCAGGCCGATGAGGACGCGGCCCAGGTGCAGCACGACTCCTCCGTGGCGCAGTACGATTCGAGCGTGGCCCAGGAGCGAGCGCAGGGCGCGGCCCTGCGCTCGGCCGAGGGCCAGCTCAGGGTCGCCGAGACGCTCCTTCGAAATCTCGAGGCGCAGGTCGATCAGAGCAAAGCCGCTCTGGAGCAGGCCAAGCTCAGTCTCGGCTACACAGTCATCCAGGCCCCCGTGGACGGGGTGGTGGTTGCTCGCAACGTGGACGTGGGACAGACGGTGGCGGCGAGCCTCCAAGCTCCTACGCTCTTCGTGATCGCCCAGGACCTGACCAAGATGCAGGTGGATACCAATGTAGATGAGGCCGACGTGGGCCGTCTCCAGGTCGGCCAGCCCGCGACCTTCACCGTGGACGCCTTTCCGGGCCGCTTTTTCACGGGGGCGATCACGCAGGTCCGCAAGGCCGCGCAAATTCTGCAAAACGTCGTCACCTACGACGTCGTGGTCTCGGCCGACAACTCGGACCTCAAGCTTCTCCCCGGCATGACGGCCAATATCCGCGTGGTGACGGATCAGCGGGAGAACGCGCTCCGAATTCCCAACGCGGCGCTTCGATTCCGTCCCGTCGGTGTCGCGCTGGAACGACCCTCGACGGGAGGCAACTCCGCGGGGGAGCAAGGTCCGGGGAGCCGGCCGGGCTCCGGCTCAGGAAGCCGGGCCGGAGGCGGCCAGCTCGGACGCGTGTGGATCCCTGGGAGCGACGGCAAGCCCGTCGCTGTGCGTGTGCAGGTCGGCATCACCGACGGACAATCGAGCGAGGTGGTAGGCGAGGCTCTCACGGATGGGCAGCGGGTGATCATCGGGGCGGGCGGCGCGGACCAGCCGGGGTCGCCCGGCGGCGGCCCGCGCCTGAGGCTCTAGGGGGCAGCGTGTTCGAGATGTCACCATGACTTCACTTGCGCGTATCTCGATCGGGGCGTAGCCTGGCACCCGTGCGATATCGAATGACGCTCGTCCCCCTGCTCGCTCTGGTGCTGCTCACGCTGGTGGCATTCGCTCACGCGAATCCGCCTGATCAGACGTGGCAGCCCGGGATCTACGACGATGCCGACTTCGATGATGTGATCGCTCGGATCGTCTCCTGGAGCGGCGCCACTCCGGAGCCGTCCCCCCGCGCCCTGAGGCCGCTTCCCGTTGCCGCGGCGCCCATCGCGGTCGCGGAGCCCGCTGATCTCCCGCCACGCCTGCTTCGTCCCGACGCCCCTCGCAGTCCGCCGTCCTCCTAGCTTCCGCTCGAACTCCTGACGTGTGGTGGGCACAGGCATCGCCTGTGACCAGGGGCGTGGTCTTCTCACGGGAGGCGTCATGAACGGATTGATCTGTGCGCCAGCGACGTCGACGGCTTCGATGGAATCATCGGTGAGCGAAAACGGCAACCTCTGGGCCATTGTCCTGGCCGGAGGCGAAGGCGTGCGCCTGCGCGCCCTCACCCGCCGCCTGTATGGCGACGATCGCCCGAAGCAGTATGCGGCTCTCGTGGGGGCGCGGTCGCTTCTCCGCCAGACCCTCGACCGAGTTGGCTTGCTCGTCCCGCCCGAGCGTACCGTCGTGGTCACCCTCGCGAGCCACGCGCGGTACGTGGAGGCCGAGCTGCGGGGTGCCCCAAGGCCACACGTGCTGGCTCAGCCCTACGACCGTGGCACGGCGGCCGGGATCCTCCTGCCCGCTCACTGGATCCGGGTTCGTGACCCGGAAGCCACCGTGGTGGTGTTCCCCTCTGACCACTTCGTCCTGGAAGAGTCCGCCTTCATGTGCCACGTGGCCGACCTGGCGAGATCCGCCCGTCATCGCCCGGAGCCGATCATCGTCCTCGGCGCTCAGGCCACGGAGCCCGAGTCCGAGTACGGCTGGATCGAGCCCGGCGAGACCGTGGCCTGGACTCCCCGGGGTCCACTGCGCCGGGTCCGCCGCTTTCAAGAGAAGCCGTCTCAGGAGCTGGCGGACGCCCTGTTTCAGGATGGCTGCCTCTGGAACATGTTCGTGTTCGCGGCGAGAGTGAGCGCTCTCGTCGAGGCCGGGCACCACTGCGTGCCCCTCCTGCACGACCGCTTGGCCCGGATGGATCTCTTCCTGGGCGCTCAGCACGAGCCGTGGGCCATTCGACAGGCCTATCTGTTCGCGCCGACGGCGAATTTCTCCCGGTCCGTCCTGGAGTTCGGCTCCTTGCCCCTCGTGGTGTCGAAGGTGCCGACGCTGACGTGGTGCGACCTCGGCACACCCGAGCGGGTCGCGGGAACTCTGCGCCTGCTCGGCGTATCCACCTCGTGGCTCGCGAGCTGATTCGATGATCAAGATGGACGTGGGGCCCGACGTCGTGGAATCCAAGCTGCAGAGCCTAGTTCAACGGGTGCTCGATGCGTGGGAGCGCGGAGATGGCAGGGCTCTCGCCGCCGCATTCGCTGAGGACGGGGACGTCATCCTCTTCGATGGCTCATGCCTGCATGGGCGTCCCCAGATCGAGGCAGTCATGCAGCATCTCTTCGATACGACCTTGAAAGGGACGCGTTGCCTCGCGCAGGTCAAGGCGCTCCGATTCGTGACTCCCGAGGTTGCCTTGATGCAGACGCTGGGCGGTGTGGTGTTTCCTGAGGAGACCGTGATCCCGGTCGAGCGATGTTCCATCCAGACCTTCGTCGCCGTGAGGATACGTGGCACATGGAGCGTCGCCTCGTTCCAGAACACGCGGATGCAGGCCGCGAGTCTGGGAATTCAACACCGCGCCGATGAGCCGTGGGGGCTGGCGCACCGCGGCGCATCCCCGGACCGGGCGGGCGGCTCGTCGTCGGGCGCAGGGGGCCGGGCACAGGGCAGAAAAGATGGTGGGCCAGGACCTCGATAGGACTATTCTCGCAGCGTATGCCCTGTCGGAGGCCCTTGATGGTGGCCCTCGCTGCGGCGCTGGGGCTCTGTGCCTTCCAGCTGGCGTGGGCTCAGCCGTCCTGGGCCATCTCGCCCGCCGTCGCGCTGGAGACCTTCTTCTCTCGTGCCAATACCGTCCTGCGCTCCGTGGATCCAGAGCGCGGGCTGGACGAGCCTCGGCAGGCCATTCTCGCCCTGGTCAACGAGGTCTTCGACGTCCAGGGGGCCGCCGCGCTCGCCCTTGGTCCCATGTGGCAATCCAGGACGCTCGAGCAGCAGAAGGAGTTCGTCAAGCTCTTCGCAGGGTTCCTCGAGCGCGGCTACATCGCGTTGATCGGGTCGAAGGCGAGCGTGACCGACGGCGTGAAGATCCAGTACCTGGGCGAGTCCGTCGTGGGCGACTCCGCCATTGTCGCGACCACGTTGCTCACCCGCAATGGGAGCGAGCTGCCCGTCGACTACGCGATGGTCCGACAGGGCGAGCGCTGGGCGGTGCGGGACGTGGTCATCGACGGGGTCAGCCTCGTGGCGAACTACCGGGCACAATTCAATCGCATCTTCCGCACCGCCTCCTGGACGGACCTTCTGGCGAGAATGCGGACCGATTCGCCTGACGCGCCCCAGCCCGTGCTCGTAGCGGCCGCGCCGCGCCCGGGGGCGGTGCCCATCGTGGCCGCGGCCGAGACCCCCGCGCGGAGCCCGCGCGTCCCGGAGCCGATCAGCCCGCTGCTTCTGTCACCGGCCGCCATCGCGCAGGCGGGCATTCGCCGGGAGCTGCATCTCGCAGTGCGCGCGGGCGACGAAGAGGCCCCGAAGGAAGACAAGACACCGGGGAGGGCGCAGGAGCCCGCCAAGCCTGAGCCCAAGAGGGTTGACGCCGCGAGATCCGACTCCGCGAGCCGCGAGCCCGCGAAGGCCGACAAGGCGGCGCCGGCGAGCAAGAGCCGGGTGGCCAGCCCCTACTACTGGGTTCAGGTCGGCGCGTTCAAGACGGTGGATGCCGCGGTTCAGCTCGCCGAGCGGCTCCGGCGTCAAGGCGTGACCGCGCTGCATGGGCCCCTCACGAGCACGGCCGCCCACCCGGCGGAATTGCTGGCCCGCGTCCGCGTCGGTCCCTTCCCCAATCGCGTGGAGGCGCTGGCCACGCTTCGTGAGCTGGTGGCCCGAGGCTATGAACCATTCATCGCCGAGGGCCGAGACTGACGATCTCGCAGTTCCTCCCTCCCGGTTCACCCGCTCTCTGATCTTGCGCTAAGCTACACGGACAAATCCCGCGTGACGCGTCTGTAGCGACTCTCCAGGAGGAGGCTCATGAATATCGGCGTTGTCTTCCCACAGGTCGAGATCGGGCAGGACCCGGGCGCCATCCGCGAGTACGCGCAGGCGGTGGAGGGCATGGGCTACACGCATATCCTGGTGTTCGACCACGTGCTGGGTGCCAATCCCGAGCGGCCGGGCGGATGGAAAGGTCCGTACACCTACCGGCACGCGTTCCACGAGCCCTTTGTCCTCTTCGGGTTTCTGGCCGCGGCCACCCGACGCGTGGAGCTCGTCACCGGCATTCTCATCCTGCCTCAGCGCCAGACCGCGCTCGTGGCCAAGCAGGCCGCGGCCGTGGACATCCTCTCCTCGGGCCGTCTTCGTCTCGGGGTTGGCGTCGGCTGGAACCCCGTCGAGTTCGAGGCGCTCGGGGAGAACTTCAAGAACCGGGGCAAGCGTATCGAGGAGCAGATCGACGTGATGCGGGCCCTCTGGGCCAAGGACCTGGTGACCGTCCAGGGGCAGTGGCACCGGATTCCCGATGCCGGCATCAACCCGCTGCCGAAGCGGGGCGTGATTCCCATCTGGATGGGGGGCGAGAGCGAGATCGTTGTCCGCCGGGCGGCCCGGCTCGCGGACGGATGGATGCCGCACTTTCGCCCCGGGGCGGAGGCGCAGGCCGTGGTCGACCGGCTCCACGGCCTCGTGCGAGAGGCGGGGCGCGATCCTGCGGCCTTCGGCATCGAGGGGCGGCTGACCTTGTCGCAGATCGCCCCGGAGCAGCGTGCGGCGGAGCTGGTGGCGTGGCGCGCCATGCGGGGGATCACGCATCTGTGCATTCACACCGTCGGGGTAGGCTTGAAGACGCCGAAAGAGCACGTGAAGGCCCTGGAGGAGCTCAAGAACGACGTCATCGACAGGGCGGCGCCCGCCGTCGCTCGATCGAGCCAGCGATGAGCTGGCATGCGCTTCGTGGCGTCGTGATGGGCCTGGCCGCGGCACTTCTTCTCACGGGTTGTGTGGTGGCCGAGCCTGTCGTGGTGAGGACGCCACCGCCGCTGCCCCCGCCACAAGTGGAGGTCGTTCCCGGAGCTCCGGGTCCTGCGTACGTCTGGGTGGCGGGGCACTGGGCATGGCGCCGCGGCGGCTACGTCTGGGTGCCGGGGTACTGGGCGGTCCCGGCCACGCCGGGCTACGTGTGGACGCCTGGACACTGGGCGCCCCGGCCCGGGGGCTACGTGTGGGTCGAGGGACGCTGGCGAGTGCGGTAGCGACGGCTCGTGATCGGAGTTTGACCGTTCGACCGGCCGTCCGGCAGGATCGGGGCCCATGACCGACGCGGGGTTTTCCGAGGAAGACGTCGAGCGCCACTGGAACGAGAACGCGGAGGCGTGGACCCGGGAAGTCCGCGGGGGACACGACATCGCCCGCGAGCTCCTGAACAATCCGGCCTTCCTGGAGTTCGCCGGCGATCTCCGCGGCAGGCAGGTCCTCGACGCCGGATGCGGCGAAGGGCACAACACGCGGATCCTCGCGCGCCGCGGGGCGCGCCTCACCGGCGTCGACATCTCGGAACGGATGATCGAGCTGGCGCTCGAAGAGGAGCGCCGCGAGCCGCTGGAAATCCGGTACGTACGCGCCTCGTACACCGACCTCGGCATGTTCCCGGACGCAAGCTTCGACGCCGTGGTGTCCTTCATGGCCCTCATGGACGGCCCCCGCTTCGACCTCGCCATGCGGGAGAGCTTCCGTGTGCTGCGCCCGAGGGGACGGCTCGTCTTCAGCATCACCCATCCCTGTTTCATCACCAAGGGAGGCAGGTGGCTTCGCAACGAGGACGGGGTCAAGGTCAAGTGGACGATGGGCGAGTATTTCAATCCCGCCGGCTGGGTCGAGCGGTGGCGCTTCACGGACGCTCCGCCGGAGGCGCCGGAGTTCGCCGTGCCGAGGTTCGATCGCACCCTCTCGGAATACGTCAACGGGATCATTGGAGCGGGCTTCGTGCTCAGGCAGATCGAAGAGCCGCGGCCGTCTGAGGAGTACTGCCAGGCCCATCCCAGTCAGCGCGGCTGGCGCGATCACGCCGCGTTGTTCCTGTACTTCCGCGCCGAAAAGCCGACGTAGGTTGGTGGGACGGCCCGCGAAGACTATCGGGATGGCACGGAAAGGACGCGAATCCACGCCGGGAAGGACCCGCCGGAGATTGCGTCCAGCTTCTGCGCGGCGGCGTATGACACGTCAATGATCCGGCCGGCTACGTGGGGCCCGCGATCATTGATGCGCACCTCGACCGAGCGGTCGTTCTTGAGATTGGTCACGAGCACGCGCGTTCCGAACGGGAGGGTAGGGTGCGCGGCCGTGAGCTGGTACATGTCATAGGTCTCGCCGCTTGCCGTGCGGCGGCCATGATGGGGTTCGCCGTACCAGGAGGCCGGGCCTCTCTGGATCGCGTTGGGCATGGGCTCTGGGGGCGGCGTGGAAACGCGGCCGCGCGGCGTGGCACAGCCGGCCAGCGTCACCATGATCGCGACCGCCACGACCCACGGAAGGGTGGCACCGGCTCTGGTCAGGGGAGAGTCCCTTGCCAAGCGGCGGCCAGGAATTAACCAACCGGGCGAGGAACCACGCCGATCATCGGGCGCCGCCACTGCGCATCGATGGCTCCTCCTCTCGCTCAAATGTTTGTCGGCGGACCCAAGCCCGATGGGCAATAATCTTTCCCGGGGGCCGCCGGAGACATTCGATCTTGAGATGCTTGGATTCGGGAACGCCACGTGCTCACCTATGGGCTGTTCGGTATCGGGAGACCCTGTTCCACAGACCTGTGCATCGTACGCCATCGGGGTATCCGAAGGCATGACTTCCGATGGAGGGCGGCGCCGCGGTCGGCGCTACCAGATCGAGGTCCGGCTTGGCCTGCTCGTGGTGGCCGGTGCGCTGAGCGCCGCGCTGGCTGGGTGCGCACGGGGCCCCCTCCCTGTCGTCTTCCCCGAGGTGGCGATCGGGGATCCCTCCTTTGCCCCGACCTTCGAGGCGTACACGGCGTCTCCGGTCCGATGGGGCAACCGCGTCGATCTGCTCCTCAACGGCGAGCAGATCTTCCCGGCTCAGCTCGAGGCCATTCGCTCGGCGCAGACAACGTTCACGTACGCGCAGTACTTCTATGAGACGGGCCCGCCCGCCCGCGCCCTCGTCAAGGCCATGAGTGAGCGTTGTCGGGCGGGCATCCGTGGTCATGTGCTCGTGGATGGAATCGGATCGCTGGCCATGCCCGCCGAGCTTCGAGACAGTCTGACAGAGGCCGGGTGCGAGGTGGCCACCTTCCATCCCGTGGATGTGCAGTCGCTCGGCGAGATCAACTATCGCAATCATCGTCGCATTCTGGTCGTGGACGGACGCATCGGGTTCACCGGGAGCTCCGGAGCCAGCTCGAAGTGGATGGGCAATGGGCGTCGCGAGGGATACTGGCGACAGACCGACGTCCGGGTCGAGGGCCACGCGGTCACCGATCTCCAAGCCGCGTTCGTCGAGAACTGGCTGGAGACCACCGGGCAGGCCCTGGGCGGCCCGGGGTACTTTCCGCGCCAGGAGCGTCGCGGCGAGGTGCGCGCGCAGATCGTCCGCAGCTCGCCCGGACGCGGCAGCCTCACCATGTATTCGATGTACCTC
>Ga0137394_10000925_pt1 | contig 20661 bp, 26 predicted proteins | sample czobulk116metaG_FD_108278 | JGI IMG/M metagenome (GOLD analysis project Ga0137394, IMG submission 108278) | Vadose zone soil microbial communities from Angelo Coast Range Reserve, California, USA - czobulk1.16 metaG | ecosystem: Environmental > Terrestrial > Soil > Vadose zone | place: USA...
AAGGCCCAAGGGTGGGCTCGCCATGTACTACTGGAATCGTTCTTGAGCATTGCTCGGCATCGTAAACCGCGTTACAGAATTTTCAAAAAGGAAATATAAGGAATTCCAACGCCTGGGTAGTGGCGTTCGCGGACAAGTGCCCGGCCAGGTTTTGCGTTGTAATCCACCTGGACGAGATCCGCGTTAATCAGGACTTTGGCCCACTCTGCGTCGGTTCGCATAAGAAACAAAGGTGGCCGTTGACGCCTCGTTTGGATACATAATTGCGTGGACTGCCTACCTCACAGGAGGGCAACGTGAAGCCTGTTCTTCTTTTCTTGGCCGTTTCGGTCATTCTCCTTTCGGTATCCCTTAGCTCAGTCCTCGCCAAGTGTGCGACGCTTGGAATATATGGAATCGTAGAACAGGTGACGTTCGAGCCAAACGGGAGCGAGCCGAACTGTGTCCGAATGGCAGGCGTGTTCGTTGTTCCGTTTCGTATGTCGAGCGGCGGTTACCAGAAACTCCACAGAGGCTACCTCTACCTTAAAATCGCGCCCGGCGCTGAAGAGGCAACTCGACGGGATTGGAACGAACTCAAGACTATTGCTGGGTCAGGCAAGGTGGTCGCATTTGGCCAGTATTGGGTGCCGAATCCGCACGACCCACAGGGCAATCCACACCATTCGCTGGAAGTAACAGTGCATGCAGAGGGCGAGAGTAGCCCAACACCTGATGTCTATCCAATTCCTCTACCAGGAGTCATGAAAGCTGAAGCCATTGTCCACAACCCAGAAATCGCAGAAACCGACTGTAATGCCGATAAAATTGTCGAGCAGCTTCAGGAAGCCCAGCGTCACTAATTTGCGAAGCGCAGTTGTTTCTGAAAGCGCACTATCAGCCGCTAACTCCCGGTAAGTGGGAAAACCGCCCAAGTGGTTTTGGCGAATTCCACATTGATGGGAACGCTGTTATCGGGCACTTGAAGCGGATGCAGCAATTGCTTCTGGTAACGACGACCCGACAGCTCCTCTGCTCCTTGGGTCGTGGAATTACCCTACTCGCGTATTTCCTATGAGTCCTCTTTGTGTCATAGTAGGAACTCCACGAGAGGTAATCATGCGTATGCTTGCCTCGCTGCTCATCCTCGTTACCCTTTCCACCTGTCAGAGAACAAAGGCACAAGGGGAGCCTCCCCTCGCTCCTGGCGCTCAGCCCGTAGGACCACAACAAAAACCGCTCCAGCAATACTATGCCGAAGATGGCGGCGCGCACGGCGGAGTCCTCGAAAGCATCGTCGTCCCGCCAAAACCCAATGCGCCTTTTACTCTATTGCTGCAGACGGAGTGGGTCAGAGAACTCCCTGACGGCGGCTCCATAACCACAGTCAACCAGCGGCAAATTGCGCGAGATACGGAAGGCCGCATCTACATGGAGCGCTGGTTTCTCGTGCCCAAGGATGGCAAAGTCAAATCGCAGATGACCACCATTCAAATCGCTGACCCGAACACCCACACCCTATACAGTTGTTTCATGCTGGACCCCAAGAAGCAGTGCGCGCTTGTCACCTATACGCCATCGCCGAATGCGGTGTACAAGTTCCAAGGGCCACCCACAGGTCCACTTCCTAACGGTGCGGGTGAGAACATCCACGAAGATCTTGGCAACCAATTGGTCACGGGTGTCGAGACGACCGGCACCCGCGATAGGGTCATTTACAATCCGGGTTTATTTGGGAACGACCGAAAAATGATTATCGAGCGGGAATTCTGGTTTTCGCCGAAATTGGGATTCAATCTGCTTTCCAAACGTTCCGATCCGCGAATCGGCACGCAAACATTTACCGCCACGAATCTGATTCTGTCGGAGCCGGATTCAAAGCTGTTCGATTTGCCGGAAGGGTTCAAGATCGTGGATCGTCGCCAGACTGCCCCGCCTGAGAATTGATCGGGCCGCTTACGCCTCAACCCAAAGGCCACAACATTGTGGAAGGCTAGCTAAGTTGCTAACTGTCACAGTCCAGATGGCTCTTCCATTTTGCGCGACTATAGCGTTCAGGATTTCGTAAACTCTTGCATTATGCAGGTGCAACGTAATTCTAAGAGGGTCCCATTGGCCTACAGCTAGGCTCCCCCCGCAACCGGCGGAACCCGCTGCTTGTACGACAGCGCAGAATAGTTGAGAATCGGCCAACCGGGTCTCCATTCCTGTCACGGAAAAATCCTTCATGATTTTGTTGAGTAAATTGGAACGATCTTCGCGGGCCATCGGTGAGAATATATCTACGATGCCGTTAGAAAAGCTTACTCGGTATTGCGGGTCCTCTTTAACGATAGCTTCCACTATTCCTCTAAAGGATTTATTGTGAAACTCTAAATTTAGTGGCCGCGTCGTAGCTTCCCGGTCTGCGTATTCAATAGCCATCGGTACTTGGTACTTGTATGCAAGTTCGATGATGGAATCAACGAGCGTTCTTCCAGACGTGCTGAATCGCTCGATTAGACTGTCAGTCTTCTGTTCAAAGTCCGACACCCGCACCTTCGCGGTGGGGGGCTTAACACTCTGCGCCAGAGAATTGGCAGCCACATTGCGGACACGCAGATTAGCTTTCCGAAGAATGTCACCAATCACCTCGCAGGCCCATGATACCAACCACTCTGCACGATGGCGCGCGAAAAGGCCGTAGCAGGGCCGATCAGAGGAAATCGGAAAGGTGGAATAGTGCCCGGCCAACTTTCGCGCCCGATTCCACTTGTCCGTGAATGCTGTTTATCGGGACCTATCACGGCAAGTTACCGGCGTGCTCAGCTAAAATGGGTGCATGGCCTCGACTGAGGTGCTTATCCGGCGGCTGCAATCCCACGAGCATCATGCCGTGCGAGCTCTTGTGACGGCCGTCGCGAATGAAACGTTTGCAATCCTCTTTGATCCGAATCCTGTGCGCCTAAAACTCGAGGAGGAGGATTGGTCTCTGGCTTGGGTCGCCGTTTGTGACTCGAAGATCGTGGGCGTGCTGTTGACAAATCAGGAATGGCTCAGCGATCTATGGGTGCTTCGCGAAAACCGCAGACATGGCATTGGCCGGAAATTGCTCGCGCAGGGTGAATCTGAGATCGCTGCGCGCGGTCACAAGATGTGCCGCCTCCGAGTCGTTAAGTCGAACACCGTGGCCGTAGAATTCTATTTTCATCAGGGCTGGTGCATTGCGCGCGAATTCCCCCATGAGAAGTACAACCATGCGATGCTTGAGATGGTCAAATCGAGCCAAGCAGATTCTTCGTCTTGACTTTACCGCGTTACCAGGACCCTAGACTGGCTTTTGATCGAGAGAAGAAGCACTCACTTGCAGTGGCACAATTTGCTCATAGGCCGCAGGTCCGGACCCCCGTACCCGTCAAACAGTAGACAAAGCTCGGTTTCGTTGAAGTCCGTGAAACGGAATCGGAAGGACTGTATGGGTTTTCCGCCGGAGTAGACAACTACGAGATGCTTTTCTCCGAGGCTTAATCCCTCTACTTTGAAGCCCATTTTCTGAGGCCATGGTGTTTTGTTTCCATTGTCTATTCTAAACATCAGCGTCTTGAGGTCGAAGGGAACGGTAACTAGAGTGCAGCAGCCCGGCGGATCCGGAATCACACAGAGCATCCCGGTCTTAGGTTCAGCGAATGTCGGAAGCACTGAGAGAAGACCCATAAGGACAAGTACTGCCGCGTATCCGACGCGTCGCATAGTCTCCTCCCATCTGTTAGGAACTCGTTTGATCCCGGAACAATTAGTTTAGCGTGATTTCAAAGAATCTTGCATGACACGACTCCTTCTCGTCGAGCCATCAATTATGTGGGCGACTGAACCTGCAACGCGCAAACCGGAAGCAATCCGTCTCCGAACTGCCGTAACTCCGGAAAGGAGACGGCGCGACTTCGGTTGTTTTCTCAGAAGGGTCCATTGTTCCCAGCCCGCTTTCTCCCGCACATCTTATTTCTTATGGCCCGCTGGTGTCGCCTCAACTCCCGAGACGGCATCTCGTCAGCATGCAACGGTCACTGCTAGCGCGTTTGACGGTACTAATCCGGAGCCATTGACTCCGAGTTACCCCTCCAGAGACAGTTGCGATAGGAAAGATCATTGCGTATGCTTGGCGGCTACCAACCGGTCCAAGGAGATCGTATGCCGCTTAGCCGCCGCGACTTTTTGGAGAAATCTCTGGCCGTTGGGGCTGTAACTTTTGTTTCCGCTTTAGACCCTTCCCCATTGCTAAACAGCCTCGCGGAGCAAACCAACTCCCTCGCGTTCATCCATGTGACTGTCATCGACGCTACTGGTCGACCGCTATTACTCGACCGCACGGTCATCGTTGTCGGTGATCGCATTCGGACAATAGGCAAATTCAGCAAAACCAAGCTGCCAAAGAGCGCCACGGTCATCGACGCGAGGGGAAAGTACATGATTCCAGGTCTCTGGGACATGCACGTTCATTTTCGTGGTGGTCCGGCTTTGATCCCGGACAACGAAGCTTCGCTTTCGGTCTTCCTCGCGAACGGCATCACCGGAGTTCGTGAAATGGGTGGCGACATTGCGGAAACCGTGTTCCGGTGGCGCGCCGAAATCGCCAAAGGCACGCGCTTAGGCCCCAGAATTCTCACTTCCGGACCCAAGGTGGACGGTCCGAAACCGGCCTGGCCCGGATCGATTCCGGTCACCGATCCTGCTTCGGCACGGGCCGCAGTTGACAAGGTGAAGGCCATGGGTTCGGATTTCGTCAAGATCTACGCCATAGACTTTCCACGGGATGTTTTCGCCGCGCTGATCGACGAGGCCCGCAAGCAAGGATTGAACGTCGGCGGGCATCTGTCGTTGATGACCATGACGATCCGCGATGCCATCAACGGCGGCGTTAGGTTCGTCGAACATGTCGAGATTTTCGTGATCGGAGGCTGCTCGCGAAGCGAAAAGCAGCTCAATGACGAATTCGCGCGGCGCGACTCCAAGCCGCCGATGGGCCTCTTAGAGCTTCAGAATCGCTATGCGCAGACGTACGATGAAGCTTGGGCTCGAGAATTGGTCGCGGAACTAATCCAGCATGATGTCTGGGTCACGCCCACGCTGGCCGTGATGCGCCAGTCAGAGTCGGTGGGGCGGGTCGATTACGAGCAGCACCCAGAACGCAAGTACATATTTCCCGGGATGTGGCAGACATGGGATCCGAAGCTGGGCCGCCGGCATCCGCTTACGGATGACCAGTTGAAGCGGCTCGAACTAGTGCACGAGAAGACGACGACGCTGGTCAAGCTGATGCAGTCGTCCGGCGTGGGACTGTTGGCCGGCTCGGATTCTGGTGCGTCGAACAACTTCACATTCCCGGGCTGGACTCTTCACCGGGAGCTCGAGTTGTTGGTCGAGATCGGTCTTTCACCGATGGAGGCGCTTCAGACAGCCACCAGGAATCCCGCCCGATTCCTAGGCGAACTGCTGCGCAACGGGACAGTGGAACCGGGCAAGACAGCCAATCTCGTCCTGCTCACCGCGAATCCGCTGGAAGACGTCCGGAACACCCGGAAGATCGATGCTGTCGTATTGAATGGCAAGCTGCTGACGCGTACGGACCTGGACAACCTCTTACAAGACGTCGCAGCGAAAGCAGCGGCGGCGGCCCACTGACCGCCGCCGGGCGGACGGTCCAATCAGGTGGCGGGCGGGACGCCTTGGAAGATAGACGGGGGCCCTTCCGGCCGAGTGGCCATCCCATTAGCTATCCGGCTTCCACGGCGGGATTAGTAATGGGGGGTTCCCGTCCATGTGACCAGCCAGCGTTTGCGGGTGAGTTCAAATCTCCGCGAACGCTGTTAATCAGGAGCTACGGGCCGTTTGTTGCGGGGAATAAGATGAAGAGCATCGCTACCCAAAATGCTGTCCAGCAAATGCTGAGAAATAGCCCCCACTTCACTAGCCGATACCGGCTGAGCAACCACAGAGGAACGGCAACGACAGAGAAGCCGACCATGTTCAGTAGAAAGGCGACTGCCCACAGGTAACCGTGATGATGGTCAGCGAACATCCCAGACGAGACTCGTGCGATTATCACCCACGCACCGAGAACAACTAGCTGGAATAGCACGGTGCCGTAACCCGTAACGTATGGCAGGCCCACTGTGCTCACGGCGACAACCGCAGAACAGGACAAGAACACCTTATCGGCTAGCTGCTTATTTGTGGCTTCGAGATACCAAAACCATTTCGCGCAGCGGATGGCCCCTATGACCAAGCACACGGATATGGTCGAAGCGAGGAGCGACAAGGTCAAAATTGCAAACGTCCTGTGCCCCGACCTAACCACCGCAGGTCCCAGGACCATAGCTAGGAGAAAGAATCCCGTTCCAATCAGCAACCATTGCCACCACGCTACGATGCGTCCCATTTGGTTTGTGCCTTGGAGTTCAAGCTAGCATTTCAGGTTCCTGCGGATAACTGTCTTGCGGCTCAGTTGCGCCTTTAAGGTCAACTGATAAGTGGGGTTCTCGTCCACTTGGCCGGGCAGTTTTCGCCATGGAATCCAAGTCTACGAGTAGCGCGTTTACCAGGACCTTCGCCGAATTTAAGGCTGGATACAGTACGTCACGCAATATATCTTCGTTGAAGTAAGGTGGATACCGTCGGTGGTGCCAATCATGAAGGTCTATGCTCTTCTCTTCTTACTCTTGTCACAATCGGGCTTCGCAGTCGCTCCCAATGAAAGTTTGCTTGAGGGAGCTTGGCTCGAGGCCGACTCAAATTGGGTAAATGCACCGAAGGACGTTCCTCCCCGCGAACAATGGAGCCAAACAGCGGTCCTCTATTTTGGAAAAGACCATAAATTTGCTCTCATCTACTGCACCGTAATACGAGTGCCTAAAAAATACATAAATATCAGCAACGGGGACCCGAGAGGTGTATACAGAGGCGAGTGGAGCATCCACGATGATACAGTTTCGTTGACCTATCGATTGGTCGAGCAAACCGTACTTATTCAAGGTCAGAAGTTACCGGGTCCCATCCAGCACGCAAATATCAAAATTTCCAATGGTCCCACTCTGGGCTTCGATGGAAAACAATTCCGTCGAGAAGTGGCTCTGGACGAAAGCGCGTCTCATTAGGTGCTTCGTAAGTTTGGCGGAGGCTAGTAGCCCAGAAAAAATGAAGCTCGAATATTTAGCAGACGCATCGCCCCCTCTGATTCGCTTATACGAATTCAATCAAGCAGAAGTGCGGCAGCTGAGAGAGCTTGTAAGCTCACTAGTGGCTGGCACGCGGCAAAGTGTCGCGCTCCAAAGTGAGGCTTGGGCCAAATCAATTGACGGGTGCTGCCTCAATCTGCGGCTAGGCAACCGAGACCGCGGTATTCTCCCAGTATCCGACTTGAACTTTGAATGTACATTGACCTCGGATGGATGGAGCAATGTCGAGGGCCTTCTCGACCCATTTTGTGAATCGGAAATTGCAGGCTACCAGTGGCTCACACACGACGGCCGAGTTCCGCTTCTCATCTCTCAGCACGGCCAATGGTAGGAATAGGCCCAGCGCTACCGGAGCACTTGAGACCCAATGTCTAAGGCTTACCCGGCGTGATTCAATGCTCGTTGGGGTAGGCAGAAACCAAAACCCTTCCGGTCGCCAGTTCAACTGCAAATTCCGTTATGCGCTGTTCACGATTTGTGGGATCGTAGCCGACGCCTCTGACAATGCCACCCTGAATGTCCTGAATCTTCAAATCGTCCCAACATACGCGGTGCTTCCAGAGTTGACCACCGGGGCCGAATGCAGAAAGAGAAGTAAAGTCTGCAAACAGGAGAATTTGTGCGTCGGGGACAGCTCTCACGTCCCTAATAGGAAACACCCGTATTTCGGATGATTTTTCTGGCTCATTTACATATACCCAATAGCCCGCCCCATTTGAAACGACACAAGCGCAGTTGGGATTAGGTAGGGCAAAGACACCGCAGAATTGGTAGTCCCCAAATGCAAAACAGCCCGTCCACTGTGCACCATTTGCGCCTGTGAACTTCAGTAGTATTCCATCCTTGCCGCCAGTTCTTGAAGCGCCCGGAAAGTAGATGGGCGAATACCTTCCGTCGCCCGGAAGTTCGGTGAATCGAGTAACGGCGTAAGAATGGTCAAAGGTTAGGTCGATGGTGACGTCTGTAGGCATGGCAAATGCCAATCTTATAGCAGAATTTGCAGGAAAAGATTCTCAATCTGGTTAGTGGGGTTCCCGTCTATTTGACCGGCAGCTTTCGCGACGCATTTCAAGTCTACGAGTACCGCGTTACCGGGACTTGGCCTCGGCAGACTGAAGAACGACGCGAGAGTAAAGTCTAGGGAGACCAGCAGGATTCGATTCTGAATCGCCCCAGCGACGGTTTCATCGGTCAAGACGAAAAGCAGTCATCTCACTTGGCAGGTCCCCTAGCGATGCTTTCCTTGAGGAGAATCTGGATCTCTCTATCGAAGGCATCTTTGTCCCCCATGCCGACGTGTAAGTCAGCGACCTTGCCATTACGGTCTATCAGCAGAGTCGCCGGCAACGAGGTACTACCGAAACGCCCTGCCAAATCCCAGTCGCCGATAACCACGGGGTAGTTGACTTGTTTCGCTTCCAGGAACGGTTTGACTGATTTCCAGCCATCATCATCCACTGAAACGCCAACAACGGATAGTCCGCTCGCTTTGTAATTCTTCTGGAACTCTATGTACCAGGGGATTTCCACTTTGCAGCCTCCGCACCAAGTAGCCCAGAAGTCCAACAACACCACCCTGCCTTTGTAATCTGACAGTTTGATGGTCGTCCCTTTGGAGTCGGCAAGAGCGAAGTCCGGGGCAGCTTTTCGCGAATTGACCGCAATCAAATCGGCCTGTGGTCTTACGGGTAGCGCGAAACACAAAAAAACAAAAGCTATTCTCACCAACGTATGACGCATCATCTGTAATTTCCTCCTAAGTTCTTAGTGCGATTTGACCGAAAGTACTTCAATCACGGGTCTTTTTCTACAGATAACTGTTTGGCTGATTTACTGGAGAACTTTACATCAAGTGGACCAGGAGCGTGATTCGTCTCATCGTCATCGGAGATGGTCACTTCGACCCTCGTTTGATGCATCGCGTGCAGAAGTTCCTCGATTTTTTCTTGGCTCATTCCTACGCCGAAGACCGAGTGTCCTCCAAGGGCAATGCATAAGAACACTTTGCGTAATAAGTTGTGCAGCGACATGCATCTCCTACGAGACAGAAGGGGCCGGAGCGGTTGTGGCCGAGTGTGGGGATGCCACAAGCGAAGCATTCGGACTCGCTCCGTCGGTCCGCAACGGCCGTTATGTATGCGAGAAGTTATCTACTGGGGGGCGGGCGAGGAGAGAAAACAAGCAACGATGTAAATGGAAGAGCAATGCATATCTTCGGAACGAGGGGAAGGGGAGCACTGACGACAATGGCAAGAACGAACCAAAACGGGATTAAGAGGACAAGGAGCAGACCAAATACGGGCTGAACCAGAACGGCAAGCAGAACCATCGCCACGCAAAGCAAAGCGACCAGCCGCAGCGCAGAATAGGTAGTCTTCATTTAATGTCATCTTACGCGGAGCACCAGGATTTACAACCCCTTTCTAGACTGGCTGCTTGGCTAGCCCCCGTGGCGTTCTCGTCCACTTGACCAGCATGCCCTCGTGACAGATTCCACATGGATGTGAACGCTGTTTACCAGTTTGAGCTTCAATCCTCAGGGACGGCTAGCTTTCTGACCGTCCATCGAACAATTCCGCGCGGGTTGTAGCAACTCCGCGTGATGAGTTTTACTGGGCAATCTTACGCCCATTGGACCAGATGGATTTTGCGTAGTCGTAGCATGCACCACAAAGCAGTTTTACCCCAAGCATCTCATTGACTTCGGGAGTCCAATCGCCTCCCGCGCTTACGCGAGCTTTTTCACAGGCTGAGCACCATGCATCAGGTCGTGCGACAGTTTGTTTCGACGACCAGTGAAACCCAACCGGAATACCCGCATGCAGGGAGTGCGCAATATGCTGGCACACGAACGTCTGTTCTTGCCAACCGTGGACACCACAATTGATTTTTTGCGAATCGCTCACGGCTATGCGCGGATCGGGCTCGAAAAATGGAAAGCCCAAAGGAAAAGCCGCTTCCCGTCAGAAGTCCGAAAAAGAATTGGGTAGAGTACTGACTAGGCGCTGGTGGTCTCCATTCATGTTCCCCGTTTTTCGGCAGGGACAGCTGCCGCGTACATCTACTTGCTTTCAAGCACTCTAATTTGCGTATGCGGAAGGATCAGCGCGATCCGCTTATCCAAGTCCTCGACGTATTCCTTACGATGGTCGCGCTCGGTGCCTTTCTTCGAAAAAAAGTTTGGCTGTTGATACCTCTCCAGGTCGGCAATCGCGCTTTGCAATCCCACTGCTCGGTTGCCCTCCGCGACTTCGGGATTATTGAGCTTCTTGGTTTCAACAAGTTCTCGCTTCAACTTCTCAACCGCTGCCGCGCCCGGATTGGTGATCGTAGCATCCTCCAACGCGCGATGGGTGGTTTCGCTGACTTTTTGCATGGCCATGAGTTGGCCTGTGCGGATTGCCACTACCTGTGAGAAGGCATGTTCGTTTAAAACCTCCGCTGTCGCGTCTGCGTAAACCACGAGATCAACCATAGCTTTGACAGAGATGTCCTTGGCCCCAAGAATCAGCGTACGGGTTGCGCCAGAGGCGAATATGCCATTGGGCTTGTCTTTGTCTGGTTCCTTTCCGCTCATTTGCGCAATGATAAGCGAGCCAAGCGCATCTTCCAAATGCTCACCCGGAGGATTCGGGCGCCCATAGTAGTCTCTGGAACCATCGGAATCCGAGATGTTGTAGGCGATAATGTCTTTGCCCGACGAGTTCACGAGCTTCAGCGCGACGCCTTTCGTTTCAGGGTCATATTTCCAAGATTGAATTATCAGCCCGGTTTCTTGCCGTTGCGCACGCAAGATCGGCGCAAGTAGCGCCACGGCCAGCCAGACGGCATTCAACGCGACGAGGAAGATTGTTCTTTTCATCTGACCATCCTCCCAGCCCTGCTGTTCGTTGTAAGCGGCAGCGCATTTTCAGCACAATCGCATGGACTGTACCACGAGTGGCTTGCCTCGGGGTTATTCGGGTAGGCACCCTATGACCATATCGCATTTCATTACCGTGCATTTCATTACCTTGGCTTGGTGGTCCTTCATCCTTGCCCAAGTCCCGATAAGTGGCGAAATCGTAGAAGTAAAGTGGTACTTCACATTGACGGGAACACTGTTTATCAGGCGCTGATAGTCTAGCTGGGACTGTGATGGTCTTCGCGGAACCAACTAGAACTGCCTGGTGTCTAATGACCGTGCTGATAAAACTCTGCCAGTATTTCCCTGAGTGGTCCAGTGTGTGGCAGCAGCTAACTCCTTTGCTTTGTCTTTTTCTACTTCTTCTGCTGTTAGTTTGCATCTACGCGACGTATTTCGCGTCATTCGCTCTATTGCGCCTCCGCTCATTACGGACCGTGCGCACCGACAATTCTCTCCAGAACACTTTGGCTCGGCTTAATAATCGGTCAGCGAACTTGCGACAAATTATTACTGCCATGTCCTATCTATTTGGTCTCATCTTTTTTCTTCAAATCCAAAATGCATTCTGGACCCCAGAGAACGGCCGTCCCGTTGGCCCAATGGTGCTTGAAAACTTCAGAGACGATTTCCGCTTTGCTGCAGCTATTTTTCTCGTCTTTTTTGTGCTGCACTCAGTTCAATGGTTCGTTTCAAGTCGAATCGGTAGAACCACAGTCCGACTGGTCACTTAGGTCAGGCCCGTCAGCGTTCTCGTCCATTTGACAGGCCGCTCTCGCGACGGATTCAAGTTGACGAGATCGGCGTTTACCAGACTTAAGAAGCGGTTACTTGCTAAGATCGACGCGACCCTTGCTTGGCTCAAGCTGGCCGCGCCGCAAAAATGCCCGAAAAATTCTGCTTGTACCGGAAAAACACAATGAACCAAAGCACCGTCACTATAATCGCCAGCGGCAGCCCTTTGGGGTCCATCAGCAAGTGATAGGCAAGAATGCTCACGAGCACAGGCCCGAGAATCGTCAGAGACAGTGGCACATAACGGTTGACGAGGAGCAGCACTCCACCAATGACCTGCGCCGCGCCGACCACGTACACGAAGTGCGATACGAAGAGGACAGTTAGAAATTGGCCGGCAGTTCCCGGCGGCATTTGCATCGGAATGTATTTCAGAAACGGGTTCAGCCCAAACACCACGAAAATCAGGCCCAGTAAAATCCGTGCAATCAGCACTACAATTTTCATCTTCGGTTCTTCTCCCAACAAATCGATGCACGAAGGGGCGGGAACGCTACATGCTCCCGCGCCGCATTCTATGTCAAATGAACGATTATTCGCGACAGTAATCCATCACAGAAGGCTCGTATTGATGATCTCCCTCCACTTGCCTGATTAGCGGCGTTCACGGACAAGTGGTTTCGGGCCGATTCCACATGTACGCGTTCTCTGTTAATCAGGTTTATTAGCATCTAGACACGCGGCGGAATCGGACCAACGCGGGAACAATAGACTGATTTAACCTGTCTAATAGATGGGTCCAATGATGGACAGGCCACGCATTTCTGATGAATGGGTGATGGGCGCAACCATGGGCGCCTACGTTGTCTTGACTTTTGTGCTTCACTTTTGGGGCTCTGCATTCATTCATTATTGGTGCGGAAATTCTCCGTATCCTCCCACCACACGTGACGGAAGATTCTCTGGCTTTTTGGTCTTTCTTGTTCCGGGAGTGATTGTCGGCGTGTTGAACTGGGCTCAAGTGAAGCTCGCTCAATCTCGCACTGGGCTATTGAATCATCGCGCTGTGCGAGTTGCACTTTGGATGAATCTATTTGGCATATTGGGTGTTCTTGTTATTGTGGCCTCGAACTACGGATCAGCCAATGACATTGGGTTCTTTGCGATAGTCCCCTTGCTAGCAATAGCTTTGTGGCCTCTGGGACTAGTGGTCTCTCTGTGGAATTTGGTCTGGGGATGCGTCGGGTTGGCTAAGTCACCCCAGTCCTGAACACCTAACTCCGATTTGTGGCGTTCGCGTCCATTTGACCGGCTAGGGCCGCGACGGAATTCAAGTCTACGAGAACGCTGTTTACCAAGACCTTGGCCCGCAATCTGTTCCTCTTCGTTGACTTGGCTATCGGTATCCGGTTTACCCTCAAGTGAGAGTTCGAGCTTATTGAATTCAGATTGAAAACATGGCCACGTTGAGTCGGGGACGACGCAATTCTAGCCAGGAATTGACAGTAACTCCATTCGCGAATACGCTGTCGGATGCTTTCCCTACTCTTTAGGTAAATATTCTGAGGATTCCGTGCCCCATGCGTGCTTTGCTCATTTTTCCTTCAGCTCTGTTCCTGTCTGCGGTCTTTGCTGTGCCCTCTGCGCAGACTGCCTCAGCACAAGATGCACCTGTGGAGAAACCCGATCTCGCAGCCGGCAAGGTGATCTTTGAAGGACACTGCTCTCTCTGCCATGGTATAGACGGAGGTGGCGGACGTGGACCGAGCTTGCATCGCACGAAACTCAGCCGGGCGCCAGACGATAAGACGTTAAAGTTACTGATCCAAAATGGCATTCCTCCAGAAATGCCGGAGGGCTGGTACCTGTCAGAGCAAGACATCGTAAACGTGGCAGCTTTTGTTCGCAGCCTGGGAAACGTGCCGCCGGAAAAATTGCCTGGCGACCCCCAACGCGGTGAGGCCATTTACGCACGGAGCGGTTGCGCCACTTGCCATATTCTTGCTGGCAAAGGCATCGGCTTTGGTCCGGAGCTCACGGAAGTCGGCGCGCGCCGGGGAGCCGCCCGCCTGCGTGCAACACTACAAAACCCAAGTAAAACGATCCCAGAGGAATTTCTGCTGATCGAAGCCGTCACGTCATCCGGGCAAACGATCCGCGGTATCCGCCTGAATGAAGACACGTTTACGATTCAACTGAAGGATATGCAGGGAAACTTTTACAGCCTACGAAAAAGCGACTTGCGTGAACTGAAAAAACTTCGCGGCGAGACTCTCATGCCTTCATACGAATCATTTGTCTCGGCGACTGAACTCGATGATCTGGTGGCTTACCTGGCCTCGCAAAGAGGCCAACCATGAGGCTTCTCACATTATTCTTGTTTGCAGCTACCTTCGTCTCGGCGCAGGTCCCGTTCGAACGAATTGTAAATGCCGATAAGGAGCCGGGGAACTGGCTGACGTACTCGCGCACGCTGGACGGAAAAAGATTTTCACCGCTGAGCGAGATCAACACGGAGAACGTTTCGCAACTCAAAGTGAAATGGGCCTACCAGTTCAAAGATTCGAACATCGAGGTTTCGCCCATTGTGATTGATGGAATTCTCTACGTGACCGGGCCGAATGCCGCCGCGGCGCTGGATGGCCGCTCTGGACGGTCCTTGTGGAAGTGGAAACGTCCGCTGCCGGGCGATTACCAGAGTATTGGTTTCGGCCACACCAATCGAGGAGCTGCTGTGCTGGATGACAAATTGTTCGTCGCGACGCTCGACGGATTTCTCGTTGCGCTGGATCTCAAGAGTGGCGCGGAGCGTTGGTCAGCCAAAGTTCTCGATTACAAATTGGGTTACAGCATGACCATGGCACCACTAGCGATCGATGAAAAGATTGTTGTCGGCGTCAGCGGCGGAGAGGCGGGCATTCGTGGATTCCTCGACGCCTACGATGCAAGAACGGGCAAGCAGGCATGGCGCTTCTGGACAATTCCCGGCCCAGGAGAACCTGGCCACGAAACCTGGTCCGGCGGCGATTGGAAAACCGGCGGCGGCGCCACTTGGGTAACCGGGGCGTATGATCCTGAACTTAAGCTGGTCTATTGGGGGGTGGGGAATCCGGGTCCGGACTGGAACGGCGACATGCGGCCTGGCGACAATCTTTATACTTGCTCATTCATTGCCCTTGATGCGGATACCGGAAAACTGAGCTGGTATTTCCAGTTTACTCCGCACGATACGCACGATTGGGATGCCACCCACGTTCCGATTCTTTTTGACGGCGAAGTTCAGGGAAAGAAACGCAAGTTGATTGCCGTAGCCAATCGCAATGCTTTCTACTACGTCTTGGATCGCGCCACCGGAGAATTTATTGCCGGTAAACCATACGCCAAGCAAACCTGGGCCAAAGGGCTTGACGTAAAGGGTCGGCCGATTCTCACCACAAACGCAGAACCTACGGAGCAGGGCGCCCTGATCTGGCCAAACTTGAATGGCGGGACGGTATGGTTCAGTCCTTCCTACAGTCCCCAAACAGACTTCGTATATATTTCGGTGCGTGAAATTGGCGCTCGCTATTTCAAGCGCGTCACCCCTTACCGGGTAGGCACTTTTTTCCCAGGCGGAGGCGAAGACGAATTGCCGCCCGATGATACATGGGGCGCGATTCGGGCCCTGCAAGCAGAAACGGGCGAACTGCGCTGGGAATTCAAATTGTTCTCTCCCCCCTGGGCGGGAGTTCTCTCCACCGCGGGAGGATTGGTCTTCAGCGGATCGGACGAAGGGAATTTTTATGCGCTCGATGGGCGGACCGGTAAACCGCTTTGGGATTTCCAGACAGGTGGCGCGATTGGCGCAAATCCCAGCTCATTTATGATTGATGGACACCAACGTATTTCAATCGCCGCCGATCGCGTGCTGTACGTTTTTGGCCTGTAATCTAGATTGGCCTCGGAAATTGTCTTTGCGACGGTCATCTTGGCGGAGTCATACAATCAGGACACATCGCTGCCATCCTACAAAGACTCGAACAATTGGCATGTGCACGCCCTGAAAATACGACCCCTGCTTATTTCGGTGGATTCCGGTCCGATGACGGACAACTCGGAAGTAGTGCCTGATTTGTGGGGCTCTCGTCCACTTGACGAGCTCCCTTTCGCGGCGGATTCCATGTAGACGGGAACGCTGTTTACCAGGACTTGGCGAGTTAGGGCTTATACTCAGAGCGCCTCAGGGCATTTGATATGGGTTCAATTCTGAAACTCATGCCTCTCATTCGCGAAGGAGTGCAGAACACCAACGGCACTTCCAAATCGAAGCGGCACTTTCTCGATTTTGTCGTTGACGGAAAATCCCTTTGGGAGGCACTGGGGAAACGTCACGACATGGTATCAATACTCTGCGCTGAGTACTCTGCGAACGAAACCGCGAAAGCTCTTGGCCGCCTGCTTTTGGATCAGAAGGCTGACCTGCCAAACGATAGGCGTTCCTTTTTCGTGTGTTCTGAGTGCGGCGACTTGGGGTGCGGAGCGATAACCGCAGTGATAGAGAGACAAGCCGAAGCAATTACGTGGAAAGCGTTCGGCTACGAGAACACCTACGAAGACAAGATTTTGCTCGATGCCTACGGCACAGTTGGCCCTTTCACGTTCGATGCAACGGCTTACCGGCGTACCCTTATACAGGCGATGGACCTTCTCCGATGCGCGGAGAGTTGAACGTCGGCCCAGTACTTCTCCGGTTTCGGCGTATCAGGACTTAGGTTTGATGATCAAGAATAGAAAAGTACCGACAAGAGCCGCGAGGCCACAATTCAACAGGATTGCTGGTAGGGGAGTGAAAAACAGCGTTCCGGGGAGAAGCAGCAACTGAAATCGTCTCACTACTTCATATGACAGGCCTGGTTCGTGGCTGAACATCCATTGCATATCGACAAAGTCAAAGAGGAATACCATCGCTGGCAATGCCCACGGTAAGTGCTTGGAGTATTTGCGGAGAGCCACAAATCGTCCTTCTCTGCCGCGTGCTCGACGTTTACTAGCAAACGCAATAGTAATCTCAAGAGCGAACTCACCGCAAAGATTTCTCCAGCTCATCTGGTTAGTTCGAAAGCGGTAAAGTTCCCTGCGGCCAAATCAACTTCGGCGGTTACGGCGTTTACCAGGAGCTTGCTCTGTCAGTCGATAGCGAGTTGAAAGATTGCGTAGTTAGCTCCAAAAATTCCCAAAAGCCATCCAACCAAGAGCGCAATGCCGCGGCACCGCGAAACAATGGCCAACAGGAAGCTCAGAACAGAAACTCCCGCAGAGAGCGGACCTAATGTTCTCCAAAGACCTGGAGACGGGCTTGAGCCATGGATTCCGCCTCGGTTGTATAGATAGGACAGAAGAAAAATGAAACTTAGAACGGTGCCGCAGGTTGCGGCGAAAAACGGCACCCTTGAGCTTGACGAGCGCCAACCTGGACGTTCGTAAGCAGCTCTGATTTCACGTCTCCAAGCTGCCCACAAAAAAGCAGAAGGAAGGGCGTAGAATAACATTGCGAACAGGTACATACCGGCAGGCTGAGAAGCATCCATACGTTCTTCCCCCTCCCACACTCTACTCGTCACACACCTTCTGTTGCCAGTACCCACCTTACCGATTGCCGCGTTTACTAGGACCTGACCGTCTTGATTTGTTTCGTTCAGGATTGTCTCTGATTTGCCGACCGTTCGGGGTTCTGCGTTACACTCCCCCAGTGCACAACGAGCAATCACTCATCGCGGCGTTCGTGAAGCGCAGCAAACGCGACCGTTACCGGGAGATACTCTCGAACCCACGCCTGCGCCACAAGTTCACCAACCAACTCGCGCACTTCGCAGACTTCGATCCCAAGTTCCGCTTGTCCATTCCCAGCAACAAGCTCTTCGTCGACAACATCGCCCAAGAATTGCAGAAACGGCACTGTCCCAGAATCGTCTTTGCCATCTCCGAAGACCCAACCCTCGACCAGAAAGAACTCCCGCTCGTCGAGGCTCTCAAGCAGATCGTCGGGCGCGGCATGGGCACGGTCCTCTCCTGCATTCCGGGCCGCCTCGCCTTCGTTGAGACAGAGGACGAACGCTTCATCCTTGAGCGTCACGATCCACTAGAGAAACGCGAATTCGTCCGCTTCGTTATCGGCCGCAAAGACGAGGACAGTCAAGTCGAGCAAGGAGTTTTCCAGGCAGCAGCCCAGGCTTTAGAGTGGCAAAGCATCACGGGCTCCGACGCCGACGAACTGAATGAACTGCGAGCGTGGTTCAGCAAGAATCTGGAAAGGCCAACCTCATTCGGACGTGACAAGCTTCGCCTCGGCATCTGCTGGTTCAAGACTGGCTCAACCGAGCACATTTCCCGCATCTGGGAGATGGTCAACATCCTCGAACGCAACGGTATCTACGTGAAGAAAATCAGAACAGACAGACCAGGCTACGTGATCTACGAAGACGAATGGCAACTCGTAGCCGAGCCTTTCCGCAAAGGCACAATGCCGCGAAGATAGGGAATCCCAACGCAGTGGCTCTCGTCTCAGAGTTTTGATCACGGTATCCGCTTTACCGGTAACGTTTACCAGGACCTTCGGATGCTTCGAACGATTTACTTAGAGTAGTCATCCATGGGCGCGAGAAATTCAGAGGCGAATTGAACTTGCACGATATTTGAGGTCGCTCTTCCCGCCCAAACGTTTTTCGTTTTCAGCATCGATTTCGGAATTTCGGACGGTTCTGTCGTGAGTTCCGCTTGCAGCGAGTATTTGCCTGCGGGGAATCTGGCGCCGTCGTACTGCTTGGAATCAGATAAATCTGATAAATCCACATATTTGCCAATCTTCAACGGAAGAGAGACGGACTCTCCGCCATGGAGAATCACGACGTAAAATTCAATCTGACCAGCGCAGCCGAACTGATACGGAGGACCGTCGCCCAAATAGGGCAGGTGCCGATGCTGCTTTCCTTGCGGTCCCGTTAGATTCAGTTTAACGGCGCTTGTTTTGGAAGGAGTCATCCCACACGCGATTAACGTGCCGGGAATGAACGTAAGGTCCTCGCTCCTCAGATTGCTGAATGTAACCTTGAAGTGCATTGCCTTGTCCGGGCCGGAGGCCGCCTCGTCGGGAGCGATTGACATTCCTAGGCCGTTGCCCGGCTCGATTCCAGTTTGCTGATGAGTCGCGGTCCCCACTACCGTAAGGCAGGCAATCATTCCGACGAACAACAAAGCCTTCATGGCTAACCTCGACCCTTTGCGAGACGGAGCGGCCAATGTTATGAGACCGCGGTCCTTGCAGCAACAAGTCTAGCAAGGCCCCAGCTGTCAAGTCCTGGAGAGTCCGGAAACAGGAGAAGTCAAGTTCTAGAACTTTAAATGGACGATTACGGCGTTACCAACTAAACCGTTCTGTTATGGGAAGGCGATGGGCTCTGCTACTTCTGTGAGGACTTGGTCAAATACACCGCGTCGTCTGGTTTCCAGAATACGAACTGACTGAGGTCAAATTGGAGCCGGGGCACCAAACCAATACGCCCAAATTCGGCTTCCAACTCCCCCCGATTGGAGCAATCCACAAAATGGATCACATGCTGCGCTGCGATTACGTCTCCGTAATTGTCTTGATTGTTTTTCTTGGCGAGTTCCACCGTTGCTTGTAGGGAATTTCCTATCTGATATGCATGAACGTCGTGGTCCAGGGCATAAGTGCGTATTCGCCAACACCCACCTTCGCCAAACCACCATTGCAGAGTATCGGGAATGTCGTCCGCGTTTTCCAAGGGTATTTCTTCTTCCCGAGAGTAGCTACTCTTTACGCTGAGTACAGCGAGTAAAAGAATGCCGCGCATGCTTGTTAGGGGAACTTTATCATGGAGTTCTTTCGATCCTGCTAGGACCCAGTTTCCGATTACCGCTGCCAGCTCAACCGGTCAAGTTCCTCCCAGTACCCGCACGACTATTGACCGCGTTTTATTCACGAGTGAACAGATACATCAATATGCAGAATAGAGCCAAACAGATGACCGTCAGCCACCACGGGCTAAACGGAATTGGAAACAGGAGTACGAACAACCACAAGCGCCACGACCAACCCTTCCGTGGTTCACCAGCGGCCGACTTTGACGAAACTTCCATTGTGGAGTTGCTCAGAGTTAATCGAGATTGCACATTACAACGCTTAAGCTTCTGTTCCTAACTCATGATTTATCGTGCCAGGACTTGGCCTAATGCTAGTCGTGCCGAATCTTCCGCTTCGTCCGGTGCTCCTATCTATGGCACTATCAGCGCGAGATGAAGACGAACCAAAATATGCGTCGATTTTTGGGACAGCTGAAAACCGATGGGTCTGCTCTTTCGCCGGAATTATCGAGCGTCCTCGATGCAGGTTTTGTGGAAGAAAAGGGATGCGTGCTACTTGCATCAAAGGCACGCGGTTCAGCGTTTGCCCGCGCTACCGAAGATGAGACCGGATACGAATGCTTCATCAATCATCTCCATGTCGAGGACTTGGGCGAAGCTCTAGAATTCGCAAGGCTGTTGCACAAGGCGTTGGCTGATGCCTTCACGGGCCGTTTTGTTGTTATCGTGGCATACGATGGCCGCGAAGCAACAGTCCGATTCCATCGACTTCGGGCGGACCAAACATGGTTAAGCGAAAATCTCGAAGGATACCTGGACGAAGGAATCGCAGTTTTAGATTCAAACTGAACCATCACTTCGTTGTCTGTCGTTGCGGTCGTTATTGTTGAACGTTTTGTCCCTCGGAGTCAGTCTTATCGTGTTTGGGTAACTCTTGGGGAGTTGGGTAATCGGAAACTTGAAATCCACATG
>Ga0137394_10000926_pt1 | contig 20638 bp, 18 predicted proteins | sample czobulk116metaG_FD_108278 | JGI IMG/M metagenome (GOLD analysis project Ga0137394, IMG submission 108278) | Vadose zone soil microbial communities from Angelo Coast Range Reserve, California, USA - czobulk1.16 metaG | ecosystem: Environmental > Terrestrial > Soil > Vadose zone | place: USA...
ATTCGCGTGCTCGTGGGGTTCGATCCTTCCGCGTAGCGATGCCGTCGCGTGAGTGCGGGCGCCGCGGCGCTAGCTGGGCGGTGGGGAGCTGGGGAAGGGGTCGACGCGACCCGTTCCCTCCGAGCGGCGGCGGACGCGGCGCGTCCGGATGGAGCCCAGCCGCCCCGGAGCAGCACCCGCGTGCCGCGTGGTCTCGGCGCCCCCCTTCCCACCCCCCGCCCCCGCCGCCCCGCCCCGTGCCCCAAATTCGCGTGCTCGTGGGGTTCGATCCTTCCGCGTAGCGATGCCGTCGCGTGAGTGCGGGCGCCGCGGCGCTAGCTGGGCGGTGGGGAGCTGGGGAAGGGGTCGACGCGACCCGTTCCCTCCGCGCGGCGGCGGACGCGGCGCGTCCGGATGGAGCCCAGCCGCCCCGGAGCAGCGCCCGCGTGCCGCGTGGTCGCGCGCCCCCTCCCCCAGCTCTCCACCGCCCAGCTAGCGTTGCAGGCGATCGACGAGTGTGTTGAGGCGGTCGATGTCGTGGGTCATGAGATCGAGGAACCAGAAGGCCGCGCCCTCGGTGTCGACGCGGACGACGAGCGCCAGGACGTCGATCGGCGGGCCCCCATCCGGCGGCGTGAACTCCAGCTTCGCGGCCTGGCCCGCCCTGAGTCGGCGGCCCACGCGCACTTTCATGCCCGAGGATGAGATCTCCGTGCACGTGCCGTCCAGCGTTCCGTTCGAGGCGGCGATCCGCACTCCCAGCTTGAGCGCGGCGCGCGCCGCGGGTCGGCGCTCCATCGGGTGCTCGGCGCGCTGTTTTCGGGACAGCGCGAAGGGTCCGAGGTACGCCAGGACCTGACCCAGCCGCTCGAGCGTCACGGGCTTGCGGATGAAGTCCAGGGCGCCGAGCTTGAGACACGCGCGGGCCTCTATTTCGGTGGCGACGCCCGAGACGACGACCACCGGCACCTCGGAGTCGCGCACGACCGGCAAGCTGAGGAACTCGACCCCGCTCATACCCGGGAGCCGGACGTCGAGCAGGATGGTGTCCGGTCTGGCGCTCGTCAGCGCCTCGAGCCCGGCTTCCGCGCTCCCGACGACGATGGGCTGATAGCCGAGCTCGGCGATGAAGTCCCGGAAGATCTCGGCCAGCCGCTCGTCGTCCTCGACGACCAGGATCCGCATGGCGTTCATGGCGCGGCCACGCCCCAGAAGACGGGCTCGGGCGTCAGGCGAAGGCCGAAGCGCTTCTCGACGGCGGTCTGCACGCGGCAGGCGAAGGCCACGACGTCGCGTGCCCGGGCGCCGTCGCGGGCGACGATGGCGAGGGCGTGCCGCGTCGAGAGACCGACGGGCCCGTCGGCCCGGCCCCGCGCGTACCCGGCGCGCTCGATCAACCACGCGGCCGAGAGCTTCACGCGACCGTCGGGCAGGACCCAGCGCGGCATCGTCGCATCGCCCGCGCGCGACTCCACGGCGGCGAGGTCGGGCCCGGGAATGATGGGATTCGTGAAGAACGAGCCGCAGCTTCGGCGGTTCTCGTCGTGGGGATCGAGCACCATCGACTTGGACCGCCGGATGGCGATCACGCTGGCGCGCACGTCGCCGAGCGACGGCGTCGCGATGCCGCGCGAGGCCAGGTCCTTCTCCACGTCCGCGTACCGCACGGTCGCCGGCCCCTGGGGTCGCAACCGGTAACCCACCGAGAGGATGACGTACCGTCCGGGCTCACCGCTCCGGAACAGGCTGTCGCGGTAGGTGAAGCGGCACTCGCGATTTTCGAAGGCCACGACGCGTCCGGTGGACGCGTCGAGCGCGCGCACGACCGTCACCGTCTCGCTCACCTCTTGACCGTAGGCGCCGACGTTTTGCATCGGCGTCGCGCCGACCAGACCCGGGATGCCGCTCAGACACTCGAACCCCGCCCAGCCGCGCTCGACGCTGCGTCGGACCAGCTCGTCCCAGGGCTCGCCGGCCGCCGCCGTCAGCTCGACCGCGCCGTGCGCCGCGCGCGTGTCGACGCCGCGCAGCGCGATCTTCACGACGAGACCGTCGATCCCCTCGTCGGCCACGACGAGGTTCGAGCCGCAGCCGAGCACGCGGAGCGGCAGGCGCCGGGCGCGGGCCCAGTCGAGGGCCTCCTGCACCGAGGCCTCGTCCCGCGCCTCCACGAAGAACCGCGCCGGCCCCCCCACGCCCAGCGTGCAATGCTCCGCCAGGCGGACGTTCTCGAGGGGCGTCATACCTTGAGCATAGCGCGTCAGCCGCCGCGTTCCCTCACATGCTGCGCTCCATCCGGGGATCCAGCAGGTCACGCAGCCAGTCGCCGACCAGGTTGATCCCGAGCACCAGGAGCAGGATGGCGAGCCCCGGGAAGAGCGCCAGCCACCAGCCGGTCGTGATGTAGTTACGTCCCTCGTCGAGCATGGCGCCCCAGCTCGGCGCCGGCGGCGGGATGCCGAGCCCCAGGAAGCTCAGCGAGGCTTCGGCGATGATCGTGCGCGCCACCGAGAAGGTGGCCACGACGGTGACCGGCGCGAGCACGTTGGGAAGGACGTGCCGCCAGAGGAGGTAGCGGTCGGTGGCGCCCAGGGCGCGCGCCGCCTCGACGAACTCGCGCTGCCGGAGCGAGAGCGTCTCGCCCCGCACGATCCTTGCGTACGTGATCCAGCCGGTCACGCCGAGCACGAGGATCACGTTGGCCAGGCTGGCGCCCAGCACCGCGAGCACGGCGACCGCCAGCACGAGGACGGGAAACGCGAGCTGCACGTCGCCCAGGCGCATGAGGGCGTCGTCCGGCCAGCCCCGGTAGTAGCCGGACAGGAGCCCGAGCGCGACGCCCAGCACGCCGGCGATCGCCACCGCCGAAAGGCCGACGATCAAGGAGACGCGCGCTCCGTAGAGCAGGCGGCTCGCCACGTCGCGCCCGAGCGTGTCGGTGCCCAGCGGGTGCTTCGCGGTGCCGCCCGCGCTCCACATGGGTGGTGTCAGGCGCTCGCCGAGACTGTTCTTGACGGGATCCGCGGGCGAGAGCGCGGGCGCCAGCACGGCCATCAGGGCCGTGCCGCAGATGACGACCAGCCCCAGGACCGCGCTGCGGTCGCGCGCGAGGCCGATCACGTCAGGCGCACGCGCGGGTCGGCGACCGTATAGAGCAGGTCCACGAGCAGATTGAGGCCCACGAAGATCAGCGCGAACACGAAGACGCCGGCCTGGATGACCGGGAAGTCCCGACCCGGCACCGCCTGCACGATCAGCCGCCCCATGCCGGGCCAGGAGAAGACCGTCTCGATGATGACGGCGCCGCTCAGCATGAACCCGAGCGAGAGGCCGGTGACCGTGATGACCGGGATCGCGGCGTTCCGGAGCGCGTGGCGGTAGATCACGAGCCGCTCGGCCAGGCCCTTGGCGCGCGCGGTCCGCACGTAGTCCTGCTGCAGCACCTCCAGCATGCCGCTGCGGATCAGGCGCACGTTCTGGGCGAGCGGCGCCGCGGCCAGCGTGACCGCGGGCAGGATCAGGTGGCGCACGGAGCCGGACCCAAAGGCGGGCAGGAGACCGCCGAGCTCGACGGCGAAGAGCAGGATCAGCATGAGGCCGAGCCAGAAGCTCGGCATGGATTGGAGAAAGAGGGAGGCGAGGCGGCTCACGTGATCCACCGCGCCGTTCTTGTGGGTGGCCGAAGCCACGCCCAGCGGAATCGCGAGAACCGTGGAGATGACGAGCGCGGCGGCCGCCAGCTCGACGGTCGCCGGCCAGAGGTGCTCGAGCACCATCCCCATCGCCGGCCGCTTCTCGCGGATCGAGGTCCCGAAATCGCCGCGAGGGACCGCCAGCAGGAATTCCAGGTACTGGACGTGCAGGGCGCGATCCAACCCCAGGGTGTGGCGGGCCTCGGCGATCTCCTGCTGGGTCGCGCTCTGGTCTACGAGGAACGGAGTGGGGTCACCGGTGAGTCGGACGAGGAAGAAGACGGCGGTGACCACGCCCCAGAGCACGAACACGGCGTGGAGCGCGCGACGAAGGAGGAAGGCGCGCATCGGGCCGGCGTCATTTCTTCACGGCGACGCCGCGGAAGTCCATGTTCAGCTCGGGCAACGGCGTGAACCGCAGCACGCGCGCGCTGTGGGCGTAGACCTTCACCTCCTGATAGAGCGCCACGACCGGCGCCCAGTCACGCACCTGCCGCTGGAGGTCGGCGAGGAGCCGCAGGCGCTTTGGCGGATCGACCTCGCGGCGCGTCGCCGTGTAGAGCGTCATCAGCTCGGGCGGGTACGGCACCCAGTTGATGAGCGCGATGGCGGCCCAGTCGTGCAGGTAGTCGTCGGCGTCGAGGTTGTTGCCCGTCCGGCACGCGGTGAACGCGCCGTTGGGCGGCAGCGTCCCCTTGGTCGTGGTCTGAAGCAGGGTGGCGAAGTCCACCGGTCGCACCGTCACCTGCACGCCGACGTCTTTCAGCATCTCGGCGACGGCCGGGGTCATCTCGTCGAAGCTCTGACCGTAGTGCTTGGCCGGGAACAGGAGCTGCAGCGTCAGGGGATTGCCGTCGCGCCAGCCGGCCTCGGCGAGGAGCGCCCGCGCGCGCGCCGGGTCGTACGGGTAGGGCTCCTGCGGGGCGTAGCCGTACGAGACGGACGCGACGGGCGAAGAGTTGGCCTGGGCGTAGCCGTTGAAGATCTTCTTGACGATCGCGTCCTTGTTGACGGCCAGGTTCAGCGCGAGCCTGACCCTTTGATCGGCGAAGAGACCGTCCTTGCCGCCCGAGTCGTACTTGTCCTTCGGGCGGCCGTTGACGTAGAGCCGGCAGGCGAGCTTCTGGGGGCTCGAGGCCACCTTGAGCTTCGAATCCTGCGCGAGGGCGGGGGCGTCGAACGGCGGCACGCCTTCGATGAGCCCGACCTGGCCGGCCCGGAGCGCGGCGATGCGCGCGGCACCTTCGGGGATCGTCTGGAACCGCATCTTGCGGAACAGCGGCGCCGTGCCCCAGTAGGCGTCGTGGCGCTCGAAGAGCATCGACGTCTTGCGCTTCCACTCCACCATCTTCCAGGGCCCGGTGCCGACCGGGCGCTCGTTGAGCCCGTCCACGCCGTTCTTGATCGTGTAGGCCTTCGGCACCATGGGCTCGCGGCCGATGAAGTCCCAAAGCGTGGGCGCCGGCTCGCTCGTGTGGATCCGCACGGTGTAGTCGTCCACCCGCTCCCAGCGCGCCACGAACGGGTACGTCTTCTCGAACGAGGTGGCGGCCAGGACGTCCTTGATGGACCACCGGTCGAGGTTCCGGCGGAAGAAGCGGTCGAGGTTGAAGAGCACGGTGTCGGCGTTGAAGGGCTCGCCGTCGTGGAAGGTCACGCCCCGCCGGAGCGTGAACTCCCACGTGAGCTCGGTCACCGGCTTCCACCCCAGGGCCAGGCCCGGCACGGGGCGGCCCCGGGCGTCCACGTCGACCAGGCTCTCGAACACCTGGCGGATGTAGTTCGAGCGGATCGAGCCCATCCCGATCCGCGGATCCATGTTGTTCGTATCGTCGGCCAGGGCGACGATCAGCTCGGCGTCGGGGTCGATCGCGACGCCGTCGACCACGCGCGGCGGCTCCGCGGCCGTGCGCGGCTGCGCGGTGGCGGCGAGGGGCCACGCCAGAATCATCGGGACGAGCAGGGACCGTGTCCAACGAGCCATCGTCGACTCCTCTCGCAGAATGGCCCCCAACTACATAACAGCGTTCCGGTATTGTCAACGGCCGGGCCTTGACTCGCTCGCACGAATGCAGCACGATCGCGCCTGCAGCGAGGGAGGACCCGATGGCCTACTCGAGAGACTCGAAGTCCGCCGCGGTGCGTGCCCAGCTCGACCACCCCGTGATCGACGGCGACGGGCACTGGCTGGAACCGGTGCCGATCTTCCTCGACTATCTCCGGGAGGTCGCGGGCCCTTCGGTCGCCCAGCGGTTCGTCACGATGGCCACCGCGCACATCGACCGCGGCTGGTACGACATGACGCCGGCGGAGCGTCTCGATCGCCGGCCCACGCGCCCGACGTGGTGGGGCGAGCCCGCCAGCACGCTGGACCGCGCGACGGCGATGATCCCGAAGCTCTTCCACGAGCGGCTCGACGACTTCGGGATCGACTTCGCACTCCTCTACACCTCGCTCGGCCTCTTCCACATCGCCAATCCTGACGAGGAGCTGCGCCGGGCCATCGCCCGCGCGGTCAATCGGATGAACGCGGAGATGTTCAGGCCGTACGCCCACCGCATCGCGCCGGCCGCGGTCGTGCCGGTGCACACGCCGGCAGAGGCGATCGAGGAGGCGACCTACGCGGTGCGGGAGCTCGGCCTGAAGGTCATCATGATCGCCAACCACGTCAGGCGTCCGGTGCCCGCGTTCGCCCGCCAGGCCGCCGACCCGACGCAGGTGCGCCACTACGTCGACTCGCTCGCGTACGAGAGCCCATACGACTACGATTCGTTCTGGGCCCGCTGCGTCGAGCTCCGGGTGGCGGTGACCGCGCACTCCGGCAGCATGGGCTGGATGGGCCGCGAGTCGGTCAACAGCTTCACGTTCAACCACATCGGACACTTCGCGGCCGCGAGCCACGCGTTCGCCAAGGCGCTGATCCTGGGCGGCGTCGTCCACCGGTTCCCCTCGCTCCGGTTCGCGATGCTCGAGGGCGGCGTGGGCTGGGCCTGCAACCTCGTGACCGATCTCATCGGCCACTGGGACAAACGCAACGGGCGCGCGATGGAAGCCCACACCCGGCCGACCAACCTCGACAAGCAGGCGCTGAAGGACCTCTTCACCCGCTGGGGCGGACGCGTCTACGAAGACAAGATGGATGAGCTGATGAGCTGCCTGAGCCTCGTGCCCCCGTTCAAGTCGGCCGAGGAGATGACGGAGCGGGAATACCGCGAGCAGCTCGACGATTTCGCCGCGGCGCACGTCGGCTCGGCCGAGGAGCTGCGCCGGCAGTTCGCGGAGCGCTTCTACTTCGGCTGCGAGGCCGACGACCCGACGACGGCGTGGGCGTTCGACCGCCACGGCCATCACCGCCTGCACCCGATCTTCAGCTCCGACGTCGGCCACTTCGACGTGACGGACATGACCGAGGTGCTGGAAGAAGCTCACGAGCTGGTGGAGCACGGGCTGATCACGACCGAAGACTTCCGGGAGTTCGTCTTCACCAACGCCGCGCGCCTGCACACCGCCCTCAACCCCGACTTCTTCAAGGGCACGGTCGTGGAAGGCGCCGTCGCGAAGGAGCTGGCGCGCTGATCGACACGGTCCGCAAGTGGATCGACGAGGCGGAGTGCCTCGTGGCGCTCACGGGCGCCGGCATCTCCACCGACTCCGGCATCCCGGACTTCCGGGGGCCGCAGGGGGTCTGGACGAAGAACCCGGAGGCCGAGAAGCAGTCGACGCTGCAGAACTACGTCGCGGACCCCGAGGTGCGCAAGCGCGCGTGGCGTAGTCGGCTCGAGTCGCCGGCGTGGCAGGCGCGGCCGAACGACGGTCACCGCGCCTTCGTCACCCTCGAGCGCCGGGGCAAGCTCGACACGCTGATCACCCAGAACATCGACGGGCTCCACCTCAAGGCGGGGTCGTCGCCGGCGCGTGTGATCGAGATCCACGGCACGATGCACGAGGTCGTGTGCCTCGCCTGCGGCGAGCGCGCGGCCATGGAGCGGGCATTGGCGCGCGTCCGCGGCGGCGAGGAAGACCCGCCGTGCCGGACGTGCGGCGGCATCCTCAAGTCGGCGACGATCTCGTTCGGCCAGGGGCTCGTGGCGGGCGACCTCGAGCGAGCCCAGCGGGCGGCCGCGAGCTGCGACCTCATGCTCGCCGTCGGCACGAAGCTCTCGGTCTACCCGATCGCCGGGGTCGTGCCGGTCGCCAAGCGCGCCGGCGCGCGCGTCGTCATCCTCAACGCGGAGCCGACCGAGATGGACGAGCTGGGCGACGCCGTCCTGCGCGGCTCGATCTCGAGCACCTTGCCCCGTATGGTGGAGAGCGCCCCGTGCCGGTGACACGGTTCGAGGTGCGGCTGCGGCGTCCCGTGGCGGGCGGCGCACCGTTCGGCGACGTCGGCCCGTACGAGGAGCTGAAGGGAACGCTCCGCTTCGCGATCGACCCCAAGCACGCGGCGAACGAGCGCATCACCGACGTCGCGCTGGCGCCGCGGGACCACGCCGGACGCGTCGAGTTCGAGTCCGACGTCTCGATTCTGGCGCCGGTGGACCGCGGCCGATGCAGCGGTCGCGTGATGCTCGACGTGGTCAACCGGGGGAACACGGTCGCGGTCCCCAATTTCAATCGCGCGACGCGGCCGACGTTCGTGCCCGGCGCCGACCCGGATCCGCCCGTCGACGCGGGCGACGGATTCCTCATGCGGCGCGGCTTCGTGGTGATCTCGTGCGGCTGGCAGTGCGATCTGCCCGAGGTGCCAGGGCTCCTGGGCCTGCGCGTACCCGACGCGCTCGACGCCCAGGGCAACCGCCTCACGGGCCGCGTCTACACGCAGCTGCAGACCCCCGCGCCGGCCACGCACCTGCTGGTGTCCGACCGAGGCCACCGCGCGTACCCCGCCGCCGATCTCGACGAGCGCGAGGCGGTCTTGCTGGTCCGCGACCAGCCCGATGGCGAGGCGACGCCGATCGCGCGCGGCCGGTGGCGCTTCGCCAAGGTCGCCGGCGACCGCGTCCTGCCCGACCCGCGATACCTCTGGCTCGACGGCGGCTTCGAGAAGGGGCGGCTCTATCAGGTGGCCTATACCGCGGTGGGCGCGCCGGTGCTCGGGCTCGGCATCGCCGCGCTTCGCGACGCCGTCGCCTGGCTCAAGCACGGCACGGCGCGCGAGGGCAATCCGGCGCCGGATGCCATCCGTCACGCGTACGCCTACGGGCGATCGCAGACCGGACGGCTGCTCCGGACGCTCGTCTACGACGACCTCAACCTCGACGAGCAGGGGCGAGAAGCGCTCGACGGGATCGTCGCGAACGTCGCCGGCGGGCTGCGAGGCGAGTTCAACCAGCGGTTCGGTCAGAACTCCAAGGACCGGCCGCACATGATGGACTACGTTCACCCGTCGACCGACGACGACGTGCATCGGCGGCTCGCCGCGCGCGGAAGCAGGCTGAGGGTGTTCTACACGAACAGCTCGGCCGAGTACCACCGCGGCGATGCCTCGCTCGTCCACACGAACCCCGAGGGCACGCGCGACGTCCCGTCCGGCCCGTCGGCGCGCGTCTACCACTTCGCGGGCACCGAGCACGGATTGGGCGTCTGGCCCCCGACGGCCCAGAAAGTGGCCGCGGCCGATCCGTCGGAGCCGCCGGAGCACTCGCAAAATTTGCGAAATACGATCGACTACGCGCCGCTCCTGCGCGCCTGCCTGGTCAATCTGGACCGCTGGGTCACCGAGGGCGACGAGCCGCCCCCGAGCCGGCATCCGCGCCTCGCCGACGGCACCGCGGTGCCCTTCGAGGCCCTCCACGCGGTCTTCGATCGCATCCCGGGTGCCCACTATCCGCGCCATCACGCGCGACCGTGCCGGCTCGACTTCTCCGTGCTGCCGCCGCGCCCGGGTCCGGCGTGCGGCTCGCTCGTGTCCGCGGTCGACGCCGACGGCAACGAGATCGGTGGCATCGCGCTACCGGAGATCGCCGTGCCGCTCGGCGCCCACACGGGATGGACGCTCAGGCATCGCGAGATCGGCGGCGACGCCCAGCGTCTGGTCTTCGCCGGGGCGACGATTCCGTTTCCGCGCACGCGCCGCGAGCGCGACGCCGCGGGCGACCCGCGTCCGTCCATCGAGGAGCGCTACCGATCGCGCGACGACTATCTGGAGCGCATCCGGCGCGCCGCCGTCGCGCTCGTGGCGCAGCGCTACATGCTCGAAGAGGACGTCGAGCTGGTGGTCGCGCTCGCGGCGCGGGCGTGGGACCACTGGACCGCCTGAAAGGACACCGGCATGGCGATCACGCGCAAGAACATCCAGCCGGAGGCGCTCGCCGCCCCCGTCAGAGGCGGCCACACGCTCTATTCCCACGTCGTGGCGGTCGAGGGGCGCCGTCTCGTCTTCGTCGCCGGCCAGCTCGCGCGGGACCGCGGCGGCAACGTCGTGGGCAAGGGCGACATGCGGGCGCAGATCCGCCAGGTCGGCGAGAACATCAAGGCCGCCCTGGCCGCGGCGGGCGCGACCCTCGGCGACATCGTGAAGACCAACACGTTCGTGACCGACATGGACGAGTACTTCCGCCACGTGGACGTCCGCATGGAATACTTCGGGCCGGCGCTCCCGACGAGCACCACGGTCGAGGTGCGACGGCTCGCCCATCCCGACTTCATGGTCGAGATCGAGGTTGTCGCGATGACGGGCTAGGCGGCGGGCCTGCCGATGGGATCGGGGCCGAGCCCGTCGGCCAGCGGGACTCGGCGGACGCACAGCCGGCACTCGGCCGGCGTCGGAACCCAAGCCGGCCCCCGCGACTATCCGCGAGTGGGCGGCAGCGTCATGCGTCGGTCAGGCGGCTGCCGTCGGTCGGGCTCGCGCCAGCTCACCGGATCGCGAACCGGCACGCGGCCGCCCCGCCGCGCGACCAACCCGAGCACATAGGTGCTGGCGGTGCGCTCCAGCACGACGAAGCCGTTGGCCGCCATGAATTGCCCGATCGACCCATCGGGCCGAAAGCGGCGCAAGCGGAAGGAACCGGACGAAGGCATCCGGTGCCGTTCCGGCGACAGGGCGAGCCAATTGTCGATGCCGGTCATGCGCAGGTCAGGGCGCCGCCCGGTTCCGCGCCGCGTCGGAATGGAGGATGGGCGAATCAGGGCTGGAGCCGGGTCGCGCGCCAGGGGCCGCCGCTGAAGCCCGCGTCGGTCGGCGACAGCGAGCGGATCCAGAGCGCGCGGTCGTGGGCGCGCGCCGGCTGCCCGACCCACAGCTCGACGCGTTCGGCCCACACCCGGTAGCCGCCCCAGCGCTTGGGACGCAGAGTGTCGCCCCCGGAGCGCTTGACCTCCTGCTCGACCTTCGCCAGGAACGCCGCGCGCGACTCGATCGGCCGGCTCTGGTCGCTGGCGGAAGCCGCGACGCGCGCGTCGGGCGGCCGCGACTTCCAGTAGGCGTCCGAGTCCGCGTCGGGCGCCAGGGTCACGGGCCCCTCGATGCGCGCTTGCCGCTCGAAGGCGTCCCAGTAGAAGACCAGCGCTGCGCGGGGATTGAGATCGAGCGCCTGCCCCTTGGCGCTCTCGCGGTCGGTGTAGAAGACGATCCAGCCCGCGTGCGCGTCGAAGCCGCGGCAGAGGACCATGCGCGCCGAGGGGCGGCCGTCGGGATCGACGGTCGCGAGCGTCATCGCGTGCGCGTTCCTGATCTCGGCGAAGGCTTCCTTCAGCCAGCTCTCGAAGAGCGGTAGCGGATCCGCCGGGAGCTCCGAGGGCAGCGCGGGCTTCATCGCCATGGCCTGATACTATGCGGCCGGCGAATCAGTACCCATCTTCCTCCAGCAGCGGGAATGCGCTGGTCACGTGCGCGGGCCGCACCGGCGTCGCCGCGTGCAGATAGGCCGGGCCGACGGCCGAGAGACGATCGACGCCCAGGAGTGCCAGGCAGATCCGGATCTCCTCTTCGAGGAGCTCGAACACGCGCACGAGCCCCGCCTGGCCGCCGGCGGCGAGGCCGCAGCACGAGAGCCGCCCGATGCCGACGGCGTGGGCGCCGAGCGCGATCCCCTTCACGACGTCGGTGCCCCGCATGAAGGCGCCGTCGACGATGATCGTCGCGCGGCCTCGCACCGCCGCGACGACCTCCGGGAGGACGTCGATGGTGCCGCGCCCGTGATCGAGCTGGCGCCCGCCGTGGTTGGAGACGTAGACGCCGTCGACCCCGTGGTCGCACGCGAGGGCCGCGTCTTCCGCCGTGGCGATGCCCTTCAGGATGAGCGGGATGTCGTGCAGGTCCTTGAAGCGCTTCACGTGGTCCCAGTTGAGCCCGGCCTGAAAGTCGAAGCCCGACGCGCGGAGGCGCCAGGGCTTGACGAAGCGCCGCGCCAGGTCGCGCTCGCGGCGGCTGTAGCTCGCGGTGTCCACCGTGAGGCAGAACGCGGCGTAGCCATGGTCCTTGGCGCGCTTCACGTGGTCGTCCACCCAGGCGTCGTCGCCGCGGACGTAGAGCTGGAAGATGCGGAAGTTGTCGGCCGCGGCGGCCACGGCCTCGAGGCCCGGGTTGCAGACCGAGCTCAGCATCTGCGGCACGTTGAACTCGGCGGAGGCCTTCGCGGCGGTGGCGCCACCGCCCGGCTCGAAGCTCTCCACGGACCCGACGGGCGCGATCATGACCGGAATCCGCACGGGCCGCCCGAGCAGGCTCGAGGTGGTGTCGATCTTCGCGACGTTTCGCAGCACCCGAGGCCGGAACGCGACCGAGTCGAGGGCCTGTCGGTTGCGCCGCAGCGTGGTCTCGGTCTCGGCGCCGCCCGCGAGATAGTCCCAGGGGCCCGGCGCCAGGTTCTGCCGGGCGGCGCGCACGATCTCATGGAGGGTCTGGAACTTCTCCTCGAGGTTCGAAGGTGACATGGCTCTCCTCGCTCAGACGTTCGGGTGGCGCTTGCGCCAGTCGGTGGCCTGCTCGTAGGTGTGGCCCACGCGCAGCACGGTCGCCTCGTCGAACGGGCGGCCCGTGATCTGGATCGACAGCGGCAGCCCCGAGGCCGTGAACCCGCACGGCACCGCCAGGGCGGGGAGGCCCGTCATGTTGAACGGCCCCGTGTTGCCGCGGGGGAATCCGTACTCCGGATCGTAGACCGTCTCGAACGTGGGCGCCGGCTTGGGGCTGGTGGGGGTCGCGAGCACGTCCACCCGGCGCAGCGCGGCGTTCATGTCGCCCTGGAGCCGGGCGCGCAGACGCTGGGCCTGCACGTACTCGGAGGCGGTGATGAGCGCGCCGGCCAGCATCCGCTCGCGCAGGATCTCGCCGAAGCGCTCGGGATGCTCGCGCAGGTCGTGCTCGTGATACGAGAACGCCTCCGCGAGGAGGATCGCCGTGTAGGCGCCCGCCGATTGAATGCTGGGGATCTGGACGTCCTCGACGGTGGCGCCGAGCTGCCGCAGCGTCGCGAGGGCCTGCTCGAATCCCTTCTCGACCTCGGGGTCGATACCCTCGAAGAAGTACTCGCGCACCACGCCGACGCGGAGCCCGCGGACACCCCGCCCGAGCGGCGCCACGTAGTCGGGGACGGGCTCGCGGCTCGACGCCGGGTCGGCCGCGTCGTGGCCGGCGAGGGCCTGGAGCAGATACGCGCAGTCCTCGACGGTGCGCGCCATCGGTCCGGTGTGGTCGAGTGTCCACGAGAGCGTCAGGACGCCGCTTCGGCTACAGCGGCCGTAGGTCGGCTTGAGGCCGGCGATGCCGCAGAACGAGGCGGGCCCGCGGATCGAGCCGCCCGTGTCAGAGCCGAGCGCGCCGAACGCCAGCCCGGCCGCGAGGGCCGCGCCCGAGCCGCTCGAGGACCCGCCGGGCATCCGCTCGAGGTCCCACGGGTTCCGGGCCGGGGGAAAGCGGTGGCCCGGGAACTGGATGCCGAAGGCGAACTCGTGGGTGATCAGCTTGCCCAGCATCACCGCGCCCGCCCGCTGAAGCCGCGTCACGCACGTGGCGTCCTCGTCCGGGATCCAGTCGGCCAGCAGGGCCGAGCCGCCGGTCGTGAGGATCCCGCGGGTCGCGTAGATATCCTTGTAGCCCACGGGAATGCCGAGGAGCGGGCTCGAGATGTCGCCGCGCCCGAGCGCGGCTTCGGCGGCCTTGGCGTCGGCCAGCGCCCGGTCGGCGGTCACCGTCACGAATGCGTGCAGCCGGGGGTCGAGGCGCTCGATGCGCTCGAGGAGCGCCCGGGTCAGCTCGACCGGCGAGAGCGCGCGGCGCCGGAGACGGGCTCCGATGTCGCGGATCGTCGCGTAGGAGAGCTCGTCACTGGACACGATCGCCTCGCGGCCGTCCGTCGAAGGTGACGGCGGGCTCGAGCGTCTTGTGCTTTCGCGAGTCCATCGCGTGGATCGGCCGGAGCGCGTCGGTCAGCAGCCGGCGCACGAGCTCGAGCCGGTTCTCGGCGATCTCGACGCGGGCGGCCTTCATGCGGTCGCGCAGCTCTTCCAGGGTCATGGCGGTCCTCCCGTGTGGGAGAATACCGCGACCTCGATCCCAACGGGGGGGCGGATTGATGACCGGGGGAGACCCTGGTGCTGATTCGGTCGTGATCGAAGAACGCGTCGTCCGGGTCCTCGATGCCCTCGGCGTGCCCTACGAGCTGATGCAGATCGACCCGGCGTTCGCCGACACGGCGGCCTGCTGCGAGAAGTACGGGCTGCCGCTGGAGAGCGCGGGCAACACGATCGTGGTCGCCTCGAAGAAGGAGCCGCGACGGTTCGGCGCGTGCGTCGTCAAGGCCACCACGCGCCTCGACGTGAACCACGCCGTGCGCGCGCTGCTCGGGGCCTCCAAGGTCTCGTTCGCCTCGGCGGAGGTGACCAGGGTGCTCACCGGCATGATGATCGGCGGCGTCACCGTGTTCGCGCTGCCGCCCGACTTGCCGATCTACGTCGACGACAAGCTGATGTCGCGCGAGTGGGTCATTCTCGGCAGCGGCAGCCGGTCGTCGAAGATCAAGATCGCGCCGGAGATCTTCCGGCGGATTCCGAACGCGACGATCGTCCCCGGGCTCGCCCTGGACGTCGCCCGCTAGCCTGCGGCCGGCGGGACCGATGTCGAGACCCTAAAGGAGGGCGTCATGGAGCGCAAGAACAGCGTGGTCACGCCCGAGCGGTTCGCCTCCGGCATGACCTTCGATCAGTACGTCGCGTACGTCGGCACGCCCGAGAACCTCAAGCGCGAGGGCTCCGGGCGGCCGCGGAGCGACATGAGCGCGCACCTGCGCGCGGGCTACGAGGCGACCCGCCTGGACGACGCGCAGGTCGCGGCGGTCAAGTGGCTGGCGGCCCGGCCGAACGGTCCGGCGAAGGTGCTGGTCATCGCCGAGGAGTGGTCGTCGGACTGCCGCCGCGACGTGCCGATGCTGGCGCGGCTCGCCGAGGCCGGCGGGATGGAGCTGAGGATCTTCCGGCGCGATGGCCAGCGGTTCAGCCGGAGCCACCGCCCGAGCCTCGCCGAGGAGCCGGACGGCAACGCCGACATCATGGCGGAGTTCCTCAACACGAAGAACGGCCAGACCTGGCAGTCGATCCCGGTCGCCGTCTTCTACACGAAGGCGCTCGAGTACCTCTACCACTACACCGAGTACCCCGCGATCTATCACAAGGACCAGGTGGTCGCGCAGATTCGCGGCGCGCGGCCGGGCGAGAGCAAGGACGACACCCAGAAGCGGGGCGACCGCGAGTTCCTGGAGCTCCAGCAGTCGCCGTTCTTCCGGGTCTGGTCGCGCGCCGGCGCCGACGAGATCCTCAGCGCGCTCCACGAGCGGCTGGTTCTTGGCTCGCCCGCCTGAGCGTCACTCCGTGAGGATCCAGGCGTTGTGGCGGAAGGGGTCGTAGCGGTCCCCCCGCGCGCAGAAGCTCGTCGTGGCGATCACGCGCTTCATCTCCCCGTCGCTCGTCCGACGCGCCGTGAGGAAGAGGTCGAGGTCCTGGAAGGCATCCAGCCCGGCGTCGCGCTGGCGGCAGAGATTGCGCGCGCGGTTGAAGTACACGATCGGATCGCACGCGATGCGGGTGTCGAGGGACAGCTTCAGGTCGCGACGTGTCGCGGCGCCGTCGGCCTCACGCAGCTCGGCCCACCCCGAGCAGGTCGGCCGCGCGTCGAACATGTGGAGCGCGTAGAGGCGGCCCTCTCCCGTCAGCGTACGATCACCGGGGAAGGTGTAGGGGACCAGTTGGAGCAGCGAGAACACGGCCGCGATCGCGTACGCGGAACGAGGCCCGCGGCCCTTCCAGAGTGAGGCGAGCAGGCCGTCAGGCGTGTCCCGCGGCTCGACGAGACGGCTCAGCGGGAAGATCGCCAGGATCGCGAACATGAGCAGCGGGTAGAAGAAGCCGACGACCTGCCACGACAGCGCGTGAAAGACGAGGAACTGGGCGAGCGCCGTCCAAAAGATCCAGGCCCGCCGCGCCAGCAGGCCCCAGGTCACGCCGAGCTCGAGGACGATCACGTAGACGCAGGCGACGACGACGCCCATTCCGGAGAACGGCCACATCGGGCTGTAGAGGCCCGCGCCCGAGACCCACTCCCAGTTGAGCTTGAGCGTGCCGGCCCAGAAGTAGAAGAGCGTGACCAGGACGCGGAGCACGTCGCGCTTGCCGGGGACGAAGAGGTACACAAAAGCGGCGAAGAACCCCATGTAATGCTGGTTCATGCGCAGGCGGTAGTCGAGCAGCATGATCGCGAGCTTGAGGATGTTCACCAGCACGAGACCCACGTAGGCCCAGGGCACGAGCCGTCTCGACGCGAAGAGAAGAGCCGCACCGATCGCCCCGGCGAAGTATGCGCGGAGCAGCAGCGTCACGCCGGACGGGGAGAGCTTCCGGACGGCCGCGCACTCGGGCAGGAGCGGCCAACAGATCGGCTCCGCCTGGGCGTGAACGATCCCGGCGATCCGGTGATCCACCCAGAAGAGATAGGTGACGACGTGCAGGAAGGCCATCGCCACGCCGTACCAGCGGAGCGCGTCGTCGCGCTCGATCTCGGCGATGTGCGCCCCGAAGAACCCGACCGCCGGCATGCCGGGAGCCTAGCCCAGGTCCCGAGGAAAGGACAATGGCGCCCGAGGCCGATCTATCTGAAATATCTTTCAGCGCTGGGTAAGGGTCCCGCCGAGATTGTTAACGGCCCTTTATAAGTGATCGGCGGACAGGGGCTCACTGGAGAGAGCCGGGCGAGACGTTTTACGTGTCGTTTCGCAGTTTTGAGAAAATGGACCCGCCCGGTGGGCGACGTGGCGTGAGAAATGCACGACGTGGCGTGAGAAACGCGGCGGCGTCCGCCGGCCGGCCCGTAGCCTTGAGGAGGAAGCGCCTGAATAGGACCCTATGATTCGCGTCCTCGTCGCCGACGACCACCCCGTCGTCCGAAGCGGCCTCAAAGCGATCCTCGCCCGGCAGTGCGGCATCGCCACGCTGGGCGAGGCGGGGACCGGTGCTGAAGTCCGCCGGCTTGTCGCTCAGAAACCCTGGGACGTGGTCGTCCTCGACGTGAGCCTGCCTGACTGCAGTGGTCTAGAGATGGTGAAGGAGATCAAGCGGGAGCGCCCGAAGCTTCCGATCCTCATCCTCAGCGTCCACCCCGATGAAGAGTTCGCGGTGCGCGCGCTTCGCGCCGGCGCCGACGGGTACATCAGCAAGACGGCGGTGCCCGCCGAGCTGGTCAGGGCTGTCCAACGGCTGGCCCAGGGACGACGGTACATGAGTCCGGCCGCCGCCGAGGAGTTGATCGCAGCGCTCGGCAATGGCAACGGGTCGGGCCTGGTGCCGCACGCACGCCTTTCCGACCGGGAGTACCAAGTCCTGTGTCTCCTCGGCAGCGGCAAGAGCGTCGGTCGGATCGCCGAGGAACTGGCCCGGAGCGTCAAGACCATAAGCACGTACCGGGCTCGGATCCTCGTGAAGATGGAGATGCGGAGCACCGCCCAGCTCGTGCACTACGTCCTGCAGCAGCGTCTGGCCGAGCCTGCGTAGTACCGGGATGAGTATCCGGAAACCTCGTCGACCGCTGTAGGACGCATTCCGACAGTCGATCCGCCCAATTTCCTACGTCACCATCTCTCTGCCGCCGATTGTCCGCGGCACGGCCGTCCGGGAGAATGCCTGTTTCAAGGGGGGCGCCAGGACATGATGCGCTGGATCGTCGGTTCGAGCCTGCAGTTTCGATTCCTCGTGGTCGGCGTTGCCGCGGCGATGATGGTCTTCGGCGTCATTCGACTTCGCGACATGCCGGTCGACGTTTTTCCCGAGTTCTCCCCGCCGTCGGCGGAGATCCAGACCGAAGCGATCGGGCTCTCCGCCTCCGAGGTGGAAAGCCTGGTCACCCTGAACACGGAGGAGCTGCTGGCGGGCGTGCCGTGGCTGAAGGCGATGCGCTCGCAATCGGTCACCGGCATGTCGTCCGTGCAGCTCCTCTTCGAGCCCGGCACCAACTTGATGCGCGCGCGGCAGCTGGTCCAGGAACGTCTGATCCTGTCTTACCTGCTGCCGAACGTCTCGCAGAGACCGGTGATGCTCAATCCGGTATCGGCGACGAGCCGGACGATGATGATCGGCGTGTCCTCGAAGAAGCTGTCCATGATCGAGCTGTCGGTGCTCGCCCGCTGGACGATCAAGCCGCGCCTGATGGGTGTTCCCGGCGTCGCCAACGTCGCCATCTGGGGCCATCGGGAGCGGCAGCTGCAGGTGCAATTCGATCCCGAACAGCTGCAGAAGCACAAGGTGACGCAGGAACAGATCATCAAGACCGCCGGGGACGCCCTCTATGTGTCGCCCCTGACCTTCCTGAATGCCTCCTTCCCGGGGACCGGCGGCTGGATCGATACCCCCAATCAGCGACTCGGTGTTCAGCACGTCCTGCCCATCTCCTCCCCGGAGGACCTGGCGCGCGTCCCGGTCGACGGCGCGTCGGTTCGCCTGGGCGACGTGGCCAGGGTGGTGGAAGGCCATCCGCTGGTCATCGGGGACGCCTTCCACAATGGGGGCGCGGGACTGCTGCTGCTCATCGAAAAATTCCCCGGCGCCAACACGCTCGAGATCACGCGGGGCGTGGAGACGGCCCTCGACGCGTTACGGCTCGGGCTACCCGGGATTGAGGTCGACCCGCGGATCTTCCGAGCGGCGACGTTCATCGAGATGGCGTTCGAGAATCTCGGGATCGCCCTACTCCTCGGCGGCGTGCTCGTCGTGCTCGTGCTGGGCGCCTTCATGGCCTCGTGGCGGACCGCGCTGATCTGCCTGATCGCGATCCCGCTGTCCCTGCTGACCGCGGCCGTCGTGCTGAGCCTGCGCGGCGCCACGCTCAACACGATGGTGCTCGCTGGGTTCGTGATCGCCGTCGGGGTCATCGTCGACGATGCCATCATCGCCGTCGAGCACATCGGGCTGAGGCTGCGGCAGCGCCGGTCGGAAGGCAGCGATCAGTCGACGGCCTCGATCATATGGGACGCGACGCTCGAGGTGAGCCGACCCGTTCTCTACGCGACGCTGATCGTCCTGCTCGCGGTGGCTCCCGTCTTCTTCATGGAGGGCTTGTCGGGCGCCTTCTTCACGCCTCTGGCGGTCTCCTATATTCTGGCGGTCGTCGCCTCCGTGGTGGTCGCCCTGACCGTCACCCCCGCGCTGGCCTTGATGCTCCTGGGCGGCGCGCCCATCAAGGACCGCGCGGCCCCGGTCGTCCGGTGGTTGCAGCACGGCTATGACTGGCTGTTGGCGCGGACGATCCACGCTCCACGAGCGGCAGCCGTCAGCGCGGTCGTGCTCGTGGCGGTTGGACTCGCAGTGTGGCCGCTGCTCGCGCAGTCCTTCCTGCCGGCGTTCAAGGAGCGGAACCTGATGATCGACTGGGTGGGCGCGCCCGGCACCTCTCATCCGGCGATGTCTCGCGTCATGAATCATGCGGCTCGGGAGCTGCGGGCCGTGCCGGGAGTCACAAACGTCAGCGCACATCTGGGGCGTGCCGTGACGGGCGACCAGGTCGTGGGGATCAATGCCAGCCAGCTCTGGGTGAGCGTCGATCGCCAGGCGGACTACAAGGCGACGGTCACCGCAGTTCAAAGAGTCGTCGAGGGCTATCCCGGACTCTCCAAGAACGTGCAAACGTATCTGCGCGAGAAGGTGCGAGAGGTGCTCACGGGGACTGACGACGCCATCGTCGTGCGCCTCTATGGCCCGGAGCGTCCCACGCTCAACCGCACGGCGCAGGAGGTGCGCGAGGCCCTGGCGAACATCAAGGGCATCACGGACCTGCACGTGGAGGGACAGGCCGAGGAAGCGCAGGTCGAGATCAAGGTCGACATCGTCGCGGCCGAGCGCCATGGCCTCAAGCCCGGCGACATCCGCCGGCAGGTCGCCACGATCTTTGCCGGCCTCCAGGTCGGGACCCTGTTCGAGCAACAGAAAGTGTTCGAGGTGGTGGTCTGGGGCGTGCCGGAAGCGCGCCGCAACCTCACCAACCTCCATGAGCTCCTGCTCGAGAATCCCAGGGACACTCGCGTGCGCCTGGGTGACGTGGCCGAGCTGCGCATCGTGCCCACGCCCACGGTCATCCACCACGAAGCCCTCTCTCCGCGGATCGACGTGGTCGCCAACGTGCGCGGCCGCGACCTGGGGTCCGTCGCCGGCGACGTCGCTCATCGTCTGAAGGAGGTGAAGTTCCCGCTCGAGTACCGAGCCGAGCTGCTCGGTGAGTACGCGGAGCGACAGGCGGCTCAGAAGCGCATGCTCAGTTTCGCCCTTGCCGCCGCGACCGGCATCTTTCTCCTGCTACAGGCGTGTTTCGGCAGCTGGCGTCTGGCCACGCTGGTCTTCGTGACCCTCCCCGTGGTGCTGGTAGGCGGAGTGCTGGCCGCGTTCGCCGGCGGGGGCATCTCGCTCGGGTCGCTGGTCGGATTCCTCGCGTTGCTCGGGATCGCCGCGCGCAACAGCATCCTGTTGATCGACCGCTACCAGAGTCTTCAGCA
>Ga0137394_10000927_pt1 | contig 20636 bp, 12 predicted proteins | sample czobulk116metaG_FD_108278 | JGI IMG/M metagenome (GOLD analysis project Ga0137394, IMG submission 108278) | Vadose zone soil microbial communities from Angelo Coast Range Reserve, California, USA - czobulk1.16 metaG | ecosystem: Environmental > Terrestrial > Soil > Vadose zone | place: USA...
AAGGGATCCAATTGCACCGTTCGACGATAAATTCGTGGCGATCGAGTTGGGATTCGTCACCGACAATGACGCGATTGTTCGCTGCATCCAATTCGACCACATAAAGTGGCTGAGGCGAGGAGATCCCAAGACCTTTCCGCTGTCCAATGGTATAAAACTCGATCCCATCGTGCTGCCCCAGGACGCGGCCGTGGACATCCAGAATATCTCCTTTGTGTTTCTGGACCAGTTTGGCCTGTTGCAGGAACTTCCCGTAATCCTTGTCCGGCACGAAGCAAATCTCCATGCTCTCTTCCTTCTCGGCTGTTTTGAGATGGCTGTCGCGGGCGATTTCGCGTGTGTCGTTCTTCGTCAGTTCGCCCAATGGAAAAAGCGATCGGGCCAATTGTTCCTGTTTGAGGGAAAACAAAAAGTAGCTCTGGTCCTTGCGAGGGTCCTTGCCCTTCTTCAAAACATGGCGTCCGTTTTCAGGATGCTTTTCGACCCGGGCAAAATGACCAGTGGCCACATACTCCGCGCCGAGTTGGCGCGCGCGGTTGATCAATGTGCCAAACTTAAGCTTTTCATTGCACATCACGCACGGGTTCGGAGTGCGGCCCGCTTTGTATTCTTCGGCGAAATAGTTGATGACCTGTTTTTGGAAATCGTCCGCTTCGTCGACCAGGTAATAGGGAATGCCAAGCTTGTGCGAGACGCTCCGTGCGTCCATCACGGCCTGCGGCCCGCAGCACTTATCCTCGGCGCGTGAAACGCAATCCTGCGGCCAAAGCTTGAGAGTGATCCCGACCACATCGTAGCCCTGCTCGAGCAAAAGGGCGGCCGCGGCCGAGGAATCGACTCCTCCGCTCATGCCAATGACAACACGGGTTTTGCTGGTCTCCGTCACTGTGGGGCAAGATACGGGGCATTGGGTGAGGTGTAAAGGAGTCTAGGTGCAAGATGCTGGTCTGATAAATAGAAGACGTTTGTTGATTAGCGTGTAGTCGGCCGGTTGGTGCTTTGAACGCGCCCTTCCCCTCACCCCAACCCTCTCCTTTGGGGAGAGGGAGTCCCGCTTGCGCGTCTTTCTGCAATAGCGCTTTCCTTGAGAAAGACCGTCAAGAATTCTCCCTCTCCCCAAGGGAGAGGGTTGGGGTGAGGGGGAAGGGCGCGTGGGAACGACAAGCCGGCTCCTTCTGTATCGCTTCAACCGGAAGGCGAGGAATTATTGCCTATCGCAACGTTCGCTCGATCAATTCGAAGGCCTCTTTCTGGATTTCGGGCGGGAAACGATGTTCGCAATCGGGATGCTCAACTTTCAGGCGATCGGCCGCTCCATATAAATCGTAGACCTTGCGGGCTTCACGGCAGACGTTGTCGACACTTTGCCACTTGAAGTTTGTGTCTCCAATCGGCGCGTTGACCAGGAAGGGGCGAGGAGCGAGGCAGCCGATCACTTCGTGAAAGTCGAAAGGCAACGCAGAAAGCGGATATTGCAGCAGGCGCGGCATGTAGCGGTCGCTGGTCCAGCCTCGAATATCACCATTTTTGTAATCGCGGAAGGAATCGAAGCCGCAACTGGAGACGACTACCTTGATTCGGTCATCGAAAGCAGAGGTGTAAATGCTGTTATGCCCACCCAGCGAATGACCAATCGCGGCGAAACTGTTGGTGCGAACGTAGGGAAGCGATTCGAGGAGATCCAATCCGCGGATATTATCCCAAATCGCTTTCATGGTGCCGCTTTGGTATCCGAGCGCTTTGAGATCAGGTTGATAATTCGCGAGCTGTGGGTAGGCGGGGGCGAGCACGACGAATCCGCGTTTCACCAGCGAGACGCCATATTCATCGTTGGTGCTGTTTCCGAGCCCCACGACGACCTTTTGTCCGAGCGCATGCGTTTGGTGGAGCGCCAGGACGGCCGGAGTTTTTCGTGTGCTGTTGAGCGAGGCTTTGGGGATTAGCAGATAGGCCGGCACTCGTCCGCGAGGTTCGGCGGCGTAGGTCATGAATTGCCGAACATAACTGCCGAGATCGGTCTCCTCTTCGATGCGAACGTCGAGTGCGCATCGCTTTTCGTTTCCCGGCAATGGTCCCATCACTTCCTGCATGGCGGCTTTGATCGAGTCTCGACGGGTGCGCCAGTCCTCGATTGAGCGCACCGGTTTGACTCGTCCATTCGAGACTACCTCCAGCAGGTTGGTGCGGTTGAGAAATGCCCAATCGGGTCCGCTCGCAGCCTGACCTTGATGCGCAATTATAATGAGGAACACCAGCACAGCGAAAATGACGGACGTGAAGATGTTTGGAACGTTACCGGAATCCAGAGGACGACAAAACCAGGTCCGAGGTTTTACCTTGATCGAGCTGCTGGTCGTCATTGTTCCGTAGCGGTTGCCCGTCATCTGCGGAAGAGAAACTCTTTAGAGTTTAGTAATCCCCAGAGAATATCTTCCAGTTCGGCACGGCGATCTTTGGCAGCGTCAAGTTTGGCGAGAAGCGCGTCGATTTCTCTCTCAGAGGGCGCGCGCGTTAGGGCGGTCCAGTAGAGTTCTTCGACGATTTGCCGGTTGGGCTTGCTGCTGGCCAGCAGCCGAGTGATGCGGTTTTCCTTTTCTCGAAGGAGTTCGGTGACGGTTGGGCCGCTTATCATTTGGAACGCCTGGGCCATGTTGCATTCACAGGAACGTTCAGTGTCGGAGGTCATGAGGCGGGGCGGTTTGCCGAACATCTCCAGGAACTGGTCGGAAGCATTTTCGCGGCGCTTGCTCTTGCTTTCAGGGCGGACTCCCGGCAATTGCGCGGCGCGGAGTCCAGCGGGGTAGCCGCCAAATTTTAAGGGCACCTCCGCGACCTGGCTTTGGCAATCGAGCAATTGCTCGGCAGTCAAGCGGCGGATCAACGTGTGGGAGTAGTTCGATTCGTCGCGTTGATTCGTTTCGTCCGGCTCGGAAGCCAATTGATAGGCGCGCGAGTTCATGATCAGTCGAATCATGTAGCGCAGGTCAAAGTTGTGCTTCACAAAATCTGTCGCCAGCGCTTCCAGCAAAGCCGGATGCGACGCGGGATTTGTGGCGCGGAAATCGTCCGGCGGATCAACCAGTCCACGGCCCATGAGCTGTGACCAAATACGATTGGCCTGGACCCGGGCGAACAAGATATTTTTAGGACTGGTCAACCAGCGAGCCACCGCATCGAGATAATCCTCGTCTTCTGATAACGATTCAGTGGCCCCAAGAAATCGCGGTCGAGCATTTTTGCCCGTGCGCGGGTTCTTCACGGCGCCGCTGTGCGAAATGTAAACGACTTGTTCGCCCTTCCACTCGTGCTCATCCGTCGAGATTTCGCGATTGTTCTGAATGACCTTGTAATTGATGCGCGCAAAAAGACCTGCCCAATCGTAGTAATCATTCTGGCTCCAGCGATCGAATGGGTGATTGTGACACTCCGCGCACTGCAAACGGGTGCCTAGAAATACTTGAGCGGCCGCTTTGGCGCGAGCGGCTGGTTCCCGGTTAGGACGGTAATAGTTTGCGGGCGGGCTGCTGTAAGTGCTGCCGCGGGCAGAGATCAACTCCCGCACGAACTGATCAATGGGCTTGTTCCTCGCGATGCTCTGCCGGATCCAGCGATGAAATGCCTGGACGCCTTTTTCGTCGAGGGAATGAGCTTCGACGCGCAGCAAGTCGGCCCATTTTAACGCCCAAAAATCGGCAAACTCCGGCCGCTCGAGCAATGGCTCGATTAGGTGGGCGCGCCTGTCGTTCCCCGCCGGCGAGACAAGGACATTCTGCTTTCCACGAACGGATTCTCGGTTTTTGTTCAGAGTCTCCGCACGTCGACTGCTACCAGGAGGTGATTGAAGGAAGGCGCGGGCTTCATCGGCCGTGGGCAAAATCCCAAGCAAATCCAAATAGGCCCGGCGGAGGAAGACTTCATCAGAGCAAGGCTCAGAAGGATTCATCCGCAGCGTCTGCAATTTTCCGAAGACCTGCCCATCGATGTAATTGTTCGCTGATGGCGGCTTCCACTGAAAATTTGGCCGTCGGGGAACAAACGCGAGGCGGACTAGTTCCTGACAATTGAGATAACGAACGAGCACGGTCGTTTCACCTTCGCCCTTTGATTCGACCAAGCCATCATGCGACACCTTTGCCAGCGTGTTCACGGGTTCGTAGACGGCGAGCGAAGCAACGTCGCGTGTTCGTCCGTCCGAAAACTTTGCTTGCACTTGCAATTGCGTAGGCGGCGCTGGAGCGAGCAAAACTTTTTCGCGAGGGTTCACAGCAATGCTTTGAACCTTCGGCGCGGAATCGACATCGTTCGGCATGCGTTGAGCGATCCAGCGCCGAAGTAGTTCGTACTCCTGCGATCCTTTCTCGAACCGCAAGCCGCCTTCGTGCGGCACATCCATCGTGGGCTTGAGCAGAACGAGGCTATCCTCTGGTAGTACGGGGTTAACCCGCCGACCGGACAGATCCCGCGTCATGCTGAAGTAATCCAGTTCGGGGTCCTGCCCGCGAAGCGACAGCTTAAAACCGCCCTTGCCATTTTTGTTCCCGTGACATGTGCCGGCGCTGCAGCCAGCCTTGGACAATACGGCCATGACATCGTTGCGGAAAGAGACCGCCCCTATTACCGAGCGATCTCCGCTAGTCTTCCGCGGAGCCGCAAGTCCGTTTGCCCCAAATAAGATTGCCAGGCAGACCACCATCCCCGTCGCTCCTAAACTCCGGAGGAGTGGCACGTTTATAGGGAGCGCTGTAACGAAAGCGGTTCTGCTCCGTTTTCCGGCGGTTTGTTGGTGGGGCGAGCGTCCTCGCGAGCCGGACCCAGGCGACAAACGGCTTGCGAGGACGCCCGCCCCACCAACAATGCCACTCCTCCGGAGTTTAGGAGGACCATGCACCCGCAGTGTTTTGGAGTTTAGATTGCGCAACGTCGGTTAGCCAATTCGACGTTCCGGCAAGGGAAGAGCTTCACCGCAATCCTATACTTGTCAGTGGTCCACCAGCCACTGATTTCCTTTCCTAAGCAACGTCAGTCTAATGATGGACGGTCCCAGCGAAGATTGCAGGGAAACCTCAAGTTCGTCTGGTGAAATCTCTTTGCGCTCAACAATCTTGAAATTACTGAACGTCTGCATTTGCTGCTTCATTTCGAGGCTCTTCTCCGGCCCGGCTAACTCCAATTGTTGCGGGCTCAACCGTGGTTGACCAATAACGTCGGACATTCGTTGCACATCCCCGTCCCGCAAGGCCCGAAAAAATGTCTGTACTGTTGCTTCCGGCGTGTCCAGGCCCATGTCTGCCAGCGCCTCGCGGGCAATAAATCCCTCTGGCGTTATCACGGGCGTAACCGGCTGACCGGGGCGGTTTTCCCTGGCCGCCATGAGACGTTCGTTTTCATCACGAGCTTGGACCAATTCAGCCGCGCGAGATCGGAGTTGCCGCACCTGGTTGCGCAGGGCCGGTAGATCCTGATTCTCTCGCCGCAACCGTTCGCGCTCCTCCGCAGTTTCCGCCATCATGTTCTCCGGTTCACTCGGAGTTGGTGGCGTCATGACATCGGCGGGCGCGCCAAGCGCTGCGTTCTGACTGCGCAATTCGCTTATGGAATGCCACTGAAAAAAGATGCCAAACGCGGCCGCCAGCGAGGCGAGACCAACGATTAATCGCACGCGCATATCAGCGTCCAATCACGGTCTTGCCGTCCGGACGGACGACTAATTTGCGATCTCCACGCATCTGCTGCACACTCCCATCCACGAGCACAACAATCGCGTGAGTGGGGCAGACGGCGTAAACGACAGCCGGATCTTCTTCGCCCACGCCAGGGGAAATGATCTCATATTGGACCGTGCCTGAGCTAGCCCGGCAGAACATGACCTTGTCCGAGTGCAAGTACTGCTTAAACTCGTTAAAGGTCTGAGGCATTGTGTCTTGATGGTCGTTCGACCACATTCGGGCCCCCAGGCCGACTTGCTTCAGATTGTTCACACACTTTGTGCGCTCGATTGTTTCTGCTTGCGTTGCTATAAAATCATTGGTCGGCGAAGTCCCCGGCGCCGCCGAAGCTTCTGCCAGCAATCGTCGATTCTGCGCGCGCAAGGTTTCTAATTGCTTCAAACGCTCGTTCAATTCGCTGACCTCGGCGCGCAACTTGCGAACCTCGTCATTGTCTGCGCGAAGCCGCGTTAGTTCGTCCTTTCTCCTCAATCGGCTTTGATCCTGGTTTGCGGCATCGGTCCGTTCAGCAGCGGCGCGCAAAGCTGCGTTTTCGGCTTTGAGTTTGATGAGGAGATTCGATTGCACGCCGAGGATGACCACGCAGGCGACCAGCCAAAGGGCGACCGATAGCGCTGGAAGCCAGCGACGGAAAAACGAAGGTCTCTCGTAGAAGCGGGGTTCTTCAGACTGCGGCCGCGGCAGATCGATCTGGGACTTCAACGTCTCCAGCAATCCCGGCGGTGTAAGCGGCCGCGGCGCTTTGCGTAAAAGTTTTTCAGCTTGCTCAGGTGTCATATTCATAATTTCTAAAATTCTTCAATACTGTTTGGCTTCGGTAAGCCGTCCTTTGAGAAATTCTATCGCCGAACGAACGCGGTACTTCACTGTGCTGGTGGCGATTTCCAGGGCGTCAGCCGTTTCCTGGATGGTCAAGCCCTGGTAATAATGCAAATGGATCGTCTCCCGAGTCGCCTCGTCCAGTTGCTCGATCAGGCTGTAGAGCTGATGGGCCGTTTCGCGTTCCGCCGCGTCCTCAAATGGGCTTGGCCCATCCGCGACGCAGGTGAGCCACCATTCATCCGATTGTGGATCGAAACGATTTTTCAAGCGCCGCCAGTCCACGTAAACGTGGTAGGCAATTCCATGAACCCAGGTGGAAAAGGCTGCGCGCCCTTTGTAACTGTCGAGCGCCTTCCAAACCTTGCAAAACGTCTTCTGCGTCAGGTCGGCAGCATCGGCGTCGCTGCCGGACAATCGCCGAAAATAGGCGAAAATCTTTTCGTAATGCGCCGTCACTAACTCGGAGGCGGCGTGCGTGTCGCCTTGTTGTGACCGGCGGCAAAGTTCTTCGGTGTTATCGCCCATTATCTACTTAGTCGGTGCGAGTGAGGAAAGTGGACAAAAGAAACTTAACCGTAGGACTCAGCTTTTTCCAAACCAGGAATAAGTGAATCTCGTTACCTCGATTGCTACGATTTAGAGGGCGGGTTTTCCGCTTTGCCTGCCTTCACGAGTGTCGCATTTTTCATCAGGCGACAAAATTCCTTTTTGGTCACGTGGTGATGGGTCCCTTGGCGGTTGGCCAGGTCGTTCACCGCTTTATATCTTACTTCCAAGCGCTCCAAATGGACGATGCGCAGGAACTGTTCGCCGACCTTCCAGATTTGTCCTTGCCGCAATTTCATGGCGGTTCCTGGCCCGAAACCTTTGTCTGGCCTTTTCGCTGCAGCAGATAACGAACGAACGAAATGAGGCCGGAAAAGCGGTAACTCGGATCGACGTAATGTTCGATCACGTAGAAAGCGAAGTAATAAGCGCGACAGAAACACCAAATGGAAATGGCCAATAGGAGGGCAATGCGGAGGCTCGGTTGCTCTAGAATTAATAGCGTGCCGGCCACAATTCCGATGAAAAAAAACAAGATTCCTTTGGCTTTGACTAATTGCGGGTTGGTCAGGTCTCTCATAGTAAAGTCGGTGCACAAGCAATGTCGTCGAGAAGGGCGGGGAAGTAAAGATGGCTAGTCTCACCAGACTCGACAGTGTTTTGTTTCGTTGCCATTCTGCGCGGCCATGAATCGCATCGATGAACGCTTTAGCCGATTAAAGTCGGAAGGAAAAAAAGGGTTCATCGTCTACATCGGAGCCGGCGATCCGAACCTTCAGGCGACCGAAAAATTGGCAAAAACGTTCGACCAGCTTGGGGTCGACGTGCTCGAACTGGGTGTGCCGTTCAGTGATCCGCTGGCCGATGGAATTGTAAACCAGTTGGCGGCGCAACGTGGCTTGGAGTCCGGAACGACACCGCGACTGGTGTTGCAGACGGTCGCAAAAATCAGGCGCGAAACAAAAGTCCCGATCGTACTCTATATTTACTTCAATTTGGCTCATCATTACGGGTTGGAGAAATTCATCGATGATGCCGCGGAGGCGGGGGTGGATGGATTGCTTGTGCTCGATCTTCCACCGGAAGAATCGGCCAATTACGAAGAGTTGATGGCTTGCGCCAAGCTGTCGGTCATTTACCTTCTCGCCCCCACGACGCCGGATGATCGAATGGCCTTTATTGTAAAGCGTGGATCAGGATTCATTTATTATGTCTCACGTGAGGGGGTGACCGGGATGCAGCAAAAGGTCTCGGAAAACATCGCGCAGATGACCACAAAGATTCGCGCCCATACGAGGCTGCCGGTGGCCGTCGGCTTCGGGATCTCCACTCCAGAGCAGGCGCGAATGGTAGCCGAATGCGCGGACGCTGTCGTGGTGGGGAGCGCCATTGTAAATCAGATCGCGAAATACGGAAAAACGGACGAGCTGGTGCCGGCGGTTACTGCATTTACAAAAGCATTGCTCGAGGCGGTTAAAACACCATGAAAGGCAAAGACGATACCAGGAACCGGTTTGTGATCATTATGGCTGGGGGCCGCGGAGAACGGTTCTGGCCAGTGAGCCGCGAGAAAACGCCCAAGCAATTGATTGCGCTCCTGGGTAAACGGTCATTTTTGCAGCAAGCCGTGGATCGGGTGGCGCCGATTGTGCCGATGAAGAATATCATCGTGATCACTAACGAGGTGCAGGCCCCTGAGGTGAGGAGGCAGTTGCCGAAGCTGCCCCGGGAAAACGTCGTGGCCGAACCGGTGGGGCGTGACACCTGCGCCGCCGTTACACTGGGCGCTGCCCTGGTTGGATCGCGCTCGACTATGGGTGTGATGGCCGTCTTACCGGCTGACCATGTCATCCCGGAGGAGAAAAAATTTCAGCAAATCCTTATCGACGCCTTTGATTTGGCCTCGCGCGGGCAGGTGATTGTGACCATTGGCATCAGGCCGACTGAACCCGCCACTGGTTACGGATACATTCATGTCGGGGAACCACTGCCGCCGCCACAGGGGGTGAAGCGTTACAAGACCACGTTTTTTAAGGCGCAGCGGTTCGTGGAGAAGCCAAATTTTGAAAGGGCCCTCGAGTACGTGAATAGCGGTCAATATCGCTGGAATGCCGGAATGTTTGTGTGGTCGTTCGTGACGATCACCCAGGGTCTGGAGAAGCATCAACCGGAAATGGCCCAGGCCTGCCAACGTTGGTTCAAGGTGGCCGCAAAGGCACCCAAGCTCGCCAAACTGCTCGCGAAGGAGTATCCCGAAATCAAGAAAATCTCGATCGACTTTGCCTTAATGGAGCACGCGCAAAACGTTGTGGTGGCCGACGGCGCATTCGAGTGGGACGATCTCGGTTCCTGGCCGGCGCTGGCCCGGCATATAAAGGCCGATCCGGAAGGCAACTGCGCCCAAGCCGATTTCATCCATGTGGACGCAGCGCGAAACGTCATCTACGACGCACGAACAAAGAACCGCACACCGATCGCCGTGGTTGGCTTGCGCGACTCAGTGATCGTGCAAACCGACGACGCCACCCTGGTCGCGCACAAAAGCCAGACCCAAAAGGTCAAAGAGCTGGTTTCGAAGCTCGCGCAGTCGAAGGAGTACAAGCATTTGGTTTAGCCCCAAAGCCCTTGATCTACACCGGTTTTCTGTTACGTTTGCCAGGACCAATTAGGGTGATGTCACCAAACCATCCAAAGCTCCGTCTACAGGAAAACAGGTAAAGAAAGGCTGCGTCTTATGATTGAACCAACTTGCCAGGATCGTGAGCATCGTCTCGAGGACATGTTTTTGTCACGCCGCCAATTCATCAACCGCTTTGGAATGGGTTTCGGGGCCCTGAGCCTGACCAGTCTCGTCGGTATGGGACTGTTGCCGCCCCTGCAAGGTGTAGCCGGGGAATCGTTCTCGCCGCTCGCGCCGAAGCAGCCGCATTTTACACCCAAAGCCAAACGCATTCTGCACATTTTCGCTTCCGGCGCCCCTTCCCATATCGATACGTGGGATCCCAAGCCGGAACTCGACAAGCTTAACGAAAAGAATTTGCCAGGTGACGGCGGCGGCGTGGCTTTCGCGTCACCGTTCAAGTTCAAGAAGACCGGCAAATCCGGGATCGAAGTGAGCGAGGTCTTCCCGCTGATCGGGCAGCACATCGACGACATTGCCGTCATTCGTTCGATGTACACTGACATTCCGGATCACGGGGCGGCGACGGTCATGATGAACACCGGTTCGACTCGCCTGGTGAAGCCGAGCGTCGGCTCATGGCTGACCTACGGTCTCGGCACAGAAAATCAGAATCTACCCGGGTTTATCGCGCTTTCGCCCGGAGGCGTTGGTCCGGACAATTTACGTTCGGCTTTCCTCCCCGGCGCTTACCAGGGAACGGCGGTTAATACGCAGAACACGACCGTTGAAAAGATGATCGAGAACATCAAAAACAATTACACTTCGCTTCCTGAGCAGCGGCGCCAACTCGATCTGCTCCATCAGCTCAACGAAATCAACAGCCAGAACCTGAAAAAAGACGCCCAGCTTGAAGCGCGTTTGCAGGCCTACGAACTCGCCTACCAAATGCAACTCGAAGCTACCGACGCTTTCGACATCACTAAAGAGCCGGACAACGTAAAGAGCATGTACGGCGCTGAGACTCAGCAAGGACGACAAATGCTTATCGCTCGGCGTTTGCTCGAAAAAGGCGTTCGCTTCGTCCAGGTCTGGCACGGCGGCTGGGATCACCACAACAATCTCGAGACCGCGCTGGCGCGCAAAGCCGAGGAGTGCGACAAGCCGATCTCCGGACTGCTCGCGGATTTGAAGCAACGGGGCATGCTGAAAGACACGCTGGTGCTTTGGAGCGGCGAATTCGGCCGTTCACCTTCCGCCGACGGGAACATGGCGGGCGGCAGCCCCGGACGCAACCACAACGGCCGCGCCTTCAGCATGTGGATGGCCGGCGGTGGCGTTAAGGGCGGTATTACTTACGGCGCAACTGATGAATTCGGCGCGCGCGCGGTCGAGAACAAAGTCCACATCCACGACCTGCACGCGACTATGCTCTGGCTGCTCGGCTTCGATCATGAAAAATTGACCTACCGCTACAACGGCCGCGATTTCCGCCTGACCGACGTCTACGGGAACGTCGTGAAATCCATCATTGCGTAGCAGCCGAGGAGATGAAGCTCACTTAAGTATGATCGAACCGAGCTCACTCACTTCGCGACCGCCGGACCTGACCAACGCGGCCGATCCGTTCTCCCTCTCCCTGAGGGAGAGGGCAGGGGAGAGGGGGAAGGGGACGTCCAAATTGCCACGCGTTACCGATCTACAACCGATGAAATATGGACTCGTTGCGCTACTTGCTTCATGCCTGGCCACGACCAGCCTCTTCGGCGCCGAGCCTAAAATCTCCGCCTCCGACCTCCAATTCTTCGAAAACAAAATCCGACCAATCTTTGTCGACAACTGCTACAAGTGCCACAGCCAGGGCGCTGAGAAGATCAAAGGCGGTCTGCTTTTAGACACTCGCGATGGCGCGCGTAAAGGAGGAAATACCGCTCCGGCAGTGATTCCCGGCAATGTGGAAAAAAGCCTGCTGATCCAGGCGGTCCGCTACAAAGACAAAGATCTGCAGATGCCGCCCAACGATAAGAAACTAGCGGATTCGCAGATTGCGGACCTGGAAGCATGGATCAGAATGGGTGCGCCCGACCCGCGAACGACAGGTAGCGACGCGAGCCACACTTACGCGCTCAACATGGAAAAGGGCAAACAACATTGGGCGTATCAGCCGGTGAAAAAGCCCAGCGTGCCGCAGGTCGCCGATTCGCAGAATTGGGTGAGGACTTCCGTCGACAGCTTTATTCTCGCTGCTCTGCTCTCCAAAGGCCTGAGTCCATCCCCTCCCGCGGACAAAGTGACGCTGATCCGCCGCGCAAACTTCGATCTGATCGGGTTGCCTCCTACTCCGGAAGAAGTCGATGAGTTCGTGGCTGATTCTTCCACCAACGCGTTCGCGAAAGTGGTCGATCGTCTCCTGAAGTCGCCGCGCTATGGGGAACGCTGGGGCCGCTACTGGCTGGATCTTGCTCACTATGGCGACAACGACGGCGATAATGGCAACGGCCGCGACAACCGACATTTATTTTCCTACACCTACCGCGATTATGTGATCCGCGCATTTAATGAAGACCTGCCCTACGATCGGTTCATCACGGAACAGATCGCGGCGGATAAGCTCCCGCTCGGTGACGATAAACGTCCATTGGCTGCGTTGGGCTTTCTCACCCTTGGTCGTCGATTCGGCAACGTCAACGATGCCATCGATGACCGCATCGACGTGGTGTGCAAAGGCACCATGGGCCTGACAGCAACCTGCGCGCGCTGCCACGATCACAAATTCGATCCGATTCCGAGCAAGGACTATTACTCATTGCATGGTGTGTTTAACAGTTGCGCCGAGCCGAAGGAACTGCCGCTGATCGAGACGCCAAAAGACACTCCGGCTTATCGGGAATTTCAGAAGGAACTGGCCACGCGTCAACTCGCGGTCGAACAGTTTATTGAGAAGACGACGAGGGATCTGGCCCACGAGCGCGCCACAAATTCCGGAAACTACCTGGTGGCTCTTTACGACTTCAATCGCCGCACCAATGACATCGCTCGCAATGCTTTTATGAACAAACGCCGCCTTAATCCCGGAATTGCCGGCGGTTGGGATGCGCTTTTGAAGAGCGCGGGGAAAAAGAGCCCGGTCTTTGGGCCCTGGTTCGCGTTTGCTGAACTCCCCGCGAATGAATTTGGAATTAAAGCCAAGGAAGTGGCGGCGAAGATCTACACCAACAAAGATTCCAAGATCAATCCGCTGGTGGCGCGGCTTTTTGTCTCCGCCCCGACAACGATCAACCAGGTTGGGGCTCGGTACACGATGCTTTTCATAGATATCGAAAAGCGTTGGCAAAGCACCATGGCCTCCTACGAGAGCCGCAAACGCGTGGCCGATTCTCCTCCTCCAGAGCCCACCTCATTGCCCGACGCTCCCGCCGAGGAAATTCGCCAGGTTCTCTATGCGAAGAAATCACCGCTTGGCCTTGATTCGCAGCGCGTCAGGCAAGTGATCAACCGCGACAACAACTTGCGCAATAAATATCAGGGCCTCCAGCGGCTGGTTAACGATACCAAAATGATGCACTCCGGTTCTCCGCCGCGGGCGCACGTCCTTGAAGATGTCGACAAACCGCGCGACTCGTATGTCTTTGTCCGCGGCAATCCAGGCTCGAAGGGTCCGGTCGTTCGCCGGCAATTCTTCGAGGTGTTGTCTACCGGGCCGCGCGAGCCATTCAAGCAAGGAAGCGGTCGCCTGGAATTGGCGAAGGACATCGCGAGCCCTGCCAATCCATTGACGGTTCGAGTGATGATCAACCGCATTTGGCTCCACCATTTCGGCGAAGGCTTCATTAAGACTCCTGATGATTTTGGCACGCGCTCCGAGCCGCCTTCCCATCCGGAACTGCTCGATTACCTGGCCGCCACGTTTGTGGAGGAGGGGTGGTCGATCAAAAAAATGCATCGACAGATCATGCTCTCGAGCGTTTACCAGCAAAGCAGCGACGACAACCCGCGGTTCGAGCAAATCGATCCTGAAAATAAATATCTCTGGCAGATGAATCGCCGCCGGCTCGATTTCGAAGCGTTACGCGACACGATTCTGTCGATCGGCGGGAAGTTGGATCTGACCACGGGTGGCCCATCCGTTCGGCTCAATTCCGAGCCCTACTCAACTCGCCGCAGCATCTACGGCTATGTCGACCGGAACAACATGCCCAACATGTTCCTCGCCTTCGATTTCGCCAATCCTGATCTCACCACTGGCAAGCGCGCCACGACGATCGTGCCACAGCAAGCACTGTTCATGATGAACAGCCCGCTGGTGGTCGAACAGGCTCGTGACCTGGTTCGCCGCGACGATTTCAAGGCCCTGACTCGTAACGAAGATCGCCTGGCGTTGCTCTATCGGCTGATCTATCAGCGCAAGCCGACGGAAATAGAATCGAAGCTGGCATTCAATTACCTTCAAAGCGAATCGGAGGCCGGCAGCGGCAATTCGCCCGAAATGGCGTGGGAATATGGCACTGGAGTATTCGATCCGACGGCCAAACAGGTAACGCACTTCTCGCGCATGACGACATTTGCCAATGGCCGTTGGCAATTAACGCCCCAGCGCATCCGCGGTGAGCAACGTCAAGGACTGGCCGCGCTGGCGGCGCAAGGGGGAGTGACGAGCCGCGAATTTAATACGATTCGCCGGTGGACCGCTCCACGCGATGGCTTCATTTCTATCGAGGGTATTTTGACCCAACCGGCGAAAACTCCTGACCTGGTCACTGGGCGCATTGTTTCGAGCCGCACCGGTTTGCTCGGCGCCTGGAACGCGGGTAACAAACCGGGAACGCCGACAAAATTGCCCCGCGTGATGGTGAAGAGGGGCGACACAATCGATTTCATCGCCTCCTCCATTACGTCTGGCAAAGGTGCTCAGTTTGGCTGGTCCCCGGAGATCAAAATCGAAGGCGGTTCAGGCGCGCTCTCGCAGTGGAACGCGCAAAAAGATTTCAGCGACGGCAACAGCGCCAAGCGTCTCGGCGCGTGGGAAAAGTTCGCCCAGGTGATGCTCGAGACCAACGAGATGAGCTTCATCAATTAGCCCGCTACGGCACTAATCGCACACGATAGTATTGATTAGTGCGGCGACGGCCGCCCGAGTCGATCAAATCGACCGTCAGAGAGGAGCCGAGGCGGAAGGTAACGACGCTCGTCCAATTGGAACCGGTCATGGAGTTGTTGTGCTCGAGCGCATAGCGTTTGCCGGCCACGCCCCGGAAACGAATCCGGACGTCATCACCGCTCAGCGTAAACGCTGTAATGCGCATGACGCTGTTGGAGGAGTTAGGATCGGTGCCCGCCAGGAATTCCTGGAGATTGCTATGGCCGTCCCCATCGGGATCGAGCGACCCGTCTGAGGAGTCGAGCGGGTTGAGGCCGTTAGTCACTTCCCAATCGTCCCCAATCCCGTCGCCATCGCAGTCCCGGCAGATTGACACGATTAAATCAGCCACGTTATTCGCGAAGTTGGGATCGAGCGGCGCTGAGCTTGCCACTACGTAGTTGGTGATCGTTCCAGCTTGAAGCGGTCGGGTAGTGACGGTGACCGTGACGTTGCTCGCGGGAGCAACACGGGACATCGAGCAAACCAGGAAACCGTTCGAGTAGGAGCAGCCACCGTCAGCGCCCGTGGCGGAGATAAATTGCAGTTGCGCAGGTATGATTGCGTTGAATTGCGCCGCCGCGATGGTGGCGGGACCGGCATTGCTCACCTGTACTGAAAATACAAAATTGCTGATCAATCGCGCTGGTTGCGTGAGTGCGGCCATTGCCAACACCAGATCCGCCCGATCAGCCTCGACATCAAACGGCGCTGAAGTGCCTCGGTGCTGAGCGCCGTCGTCGGCGCGCAAGGTCATGTTGGTGCCGGAAGAGAACAAGGTGATGCTCCCGGACCAAACGCCCTTGATAAACGGGCCTGAGTTGGTAGGAGTGACGGAAACCGGTATAAAAGCTCCCACACTATAACGAAGATCCACAAGAAAACGCGCCCCGCTTAGGGTGAGGCTTGGAAAATCATCGCCGCCGGAAAAAACGTCTTGATCGATAGTGCCGTCCGGGAAAGTGGGGTTCAGATCACTAGTCAGGTAGTAAGTGCCCGGACCAGAGTAAGCGGCGATGCGATAGGTCAAGCCGCCAGAGAGAACGACCGGGGACTCGAGTGGCGTTTCGCTCCAGCTTCCGGGCGAATTGGTGATTGTCCGCGAAACAACCAGCGTGCCCAAATCAGTCCAGATCGAGACTTTGGTTCCCCAATAGGAGCGCAGATGCGTCGCCGTAATGTCGCGGGCCGGTGTGAAAGCGAAACCGATGGTGTAATCCCCGACGCCACTGTTCGGCCCGGGCAAATTACCGAGGATCATATTGGTTGGTTGCGATTGGCCGACTGCTGCGCTCAGCGCCACGGTCCCGGTGAAATTGCTGATCGTCGTATTGAAGAAATCTTTGGCGGTGATGGTAACCGCAAAGGGACTGTTCACTTGCTGCGGGGATGGAATGGTGTTCCAGACGAAGTGGTCCAGCACACCGATGCCGTCATCGTTAATAATGGTTCCGGTTCCCCTGATATTTCCCGCGAGCGCGTTGCTGATCGAAGTGAGATTTACGTAAAAGGTCTCGTTGGACTCGCCGGTAGTATCGCCAAGGATGGGAACAGAAACGAGCTGCGTTTGCGTGGTCGAGTTTGCGGCGAAGCTCAATGTGCCGCTCACCGGCAGGTAATCACTCCCCGCCAGCGCAGTCACATTCGAACTCGAATAGGCGACCAGGATTTGGAGCCCGGTCCGCGCCGAGATGCGCACCTCGAAGTTCATATTGTTCGTGCCCGAATTCCCTTCGACCAGGGACGCGTTGCCAATCGACACAATCGGGGCAGGATCGTCGTTGATGATCGTGCAGTTGGCGGTCGTGCGATTAACAATCGCATTATCGGGGTTCACTAAATTCACGGAGAAGACCTCATTGGTTTCGTAGAGCGTGTCGCCCCGCACCCCGATAGAAATGGTCTGATTCGTCACTCCAGGATTGAACGTCAAGGTGCTGTTCTTGGAAACGAAATCGGTGCTCGCCGAAGCGGTGCCGTTCAATGTGCTGTAGCTGACCGAGACGGTATTGGTGGAAGGCGCGTTCAGCCAGACGTTCACCGTCATGAAATTCGTGCCCGAATTGCCTTCCACGATGGACGCGTCATCGATCGACAATGCTGCCACATTCACGGTCGTCACAGCGATGACGGTATCGTCCGCGGAGCTCGGGTCAGGCTCAGCGCGCGAAACCGTGGCGACGTTGGTGATCGATTCTGCCGCGAATGTCATTATCTGGATGGTTACATTGGCTGCCGTCCCACCAGCCAGGTTGTGAAGGTCGCAGCGGACAATGCCGCCGTTATTGGCGCACTCGCCAATCGAGGCGGTTGCAGATTGGAATTGCACTCCAGCCGGAAGGAAGTTGCTCAGGATTACGCCGGATGAGCCAGACGGTCCAGTGTTCGTCACAGTCACGATGTAAGTGAGCATTTGACCCACGGTGGCAGGGTCCGGATTGACCGCTATCGTGACGAACAAGTCGTTAATGGGATAGACCGCAAAGGCAGTGCTCGAGCCGGAATTGCCATTGGAGTCAAGGGCTCGGAGATAGACCCCGGCCGTCGCCTGAGTGAGCACAAGCTGCCCGGTCCAGGCGCCGTTCACAAAGGTAACCGAGTCTGGAGAAACCGTCAGCGGCGCGCCTCCGCCGACGGGAACACCCGAAAGGGAGGCGCTGCCGAAAAAGTTTGTGACAGTCTTGTTGTCGCGGTCCCTGGCCAGCAGCGTCACTGAAAATGGAGCCGTGGCAATTTGCGGCGACGGGACAGGAGACCATTCGTAATGGTCAACCTGGTTCACCTCGAAGATCGCGTCTGCATATCCAAGCGCCTGGTTTGTGGTCCCGAATTGAGCCGTGCCCGAATAATGGAAATACCAGCGATTGTAATAGAGCGAGCCCGTGAAGGAGGCCATGCTGCTCAGGCTTGTGAAGCTGCTCACCGTGGTGGTCTGGCTGTCGCCCACTCGAGTGCGGACAATCGTGCGTGTGTCTCGAACGTAAACGAGATAGTGGGAGCCGCCGAAATACTCAGCCATGCCCCAGTAGGCCCAATTGTTGGCGAACATATGCTGCGGTATGCTCACGGGCCCAAGGTTGGACACCGTTCCCGATGGTATCTCAATACTGTAGACATTGGTCAGGTTGTAGGCGAGCACGCGGCCGTATCCGGAAAAGAACCCGACGTTTGCGGTATAACTCCTGGCAAAAGGAATAGAACTGGAGAGCGTGATACGATTTCCATTGGTGACGCCGGTAATTGGATCCAACTCCAACAAATGCGTCACAATTCCGTTGCCGTTAAAGTAGGAGAGCGGGACCGAGCCGATGCCGAAGACGTAGAGGGCAGTCGACCTGAGATCACCCGCCATGGAATCCCAAACGCGATTGATCCTTGCGCCGTTGGCCAGGTCTAGAAGGTCGAAACCGGCGGTCGCGTTGTTGCCCGAATAAAATACGCGGCTGAGCGACGCCGCCATGCCGCCGCGGTCGCTGCCGGTCAAGGCCTGATGATCGATAATGGCCGAATTCGAGCCAGTCAGACTAATGATGCGAAAGGAGGCATTCTCCGGCAGCATATTGATGAGCGTGAGCACGGCGTTGCTGCTCGCGACAGGGCCGTATTGGTTCGAAACGACCACGGAGTATTTCCCAGCCTGCGTGGGTTGCAAGTTCGTTAGATTGAGGGTGACGTTTGTGGCCCCGGAAACAGGGTTTCCATCCAGGAACCATTGATAGCTGTTAGGAACTGCCCCGTATGCGAAAACGCTGAACGTGGCGCTCCCGTTCGTAAACGCGAGCTGATTGCGTGGCTGGTTCACGATGTTTGGAAAAGCAAACACCGTTAGCGTCGCGTTGGTGCTGACTACCAGGCCATAACTATTGCTGATGACGAGGCTGTAAAGTCCCTGGTTGGTCGTCTGCACGTTCGAGAGCGACAGCACGGAGCTGGTCGCTCCGGGAATATTTGTTCCGTTCCAGCGCCATTGAAAACTTAGCGGAGCCGCACCGTCGTAGCCGGTCACGAGAAAGACATTGACGTTCGCGTTTGTCGTCACGTTTTGGGGGCCGGAGGTGATGAACGGAGTGGAAATCACCGTGAGCACCGCCGCAGCGCTGATCAATGTCCCGGACGGGTTACTGATGACTACGGTGTAGGTGCCGGCGTCCGCGGGCAGGACGTTCGTGATGACAAAAGTCGTGTTGGTGGCGCCGTCAATGTCATTTCCATTCAGACGCCACTGAAAGGTTAAATCAGGTCCGTCCGCTCCGATGGTGAAGGTTACGGGTGTGCCCGCCCGAATCGTCTGGCTCCGCAGGTCATTGGTGACAATGGGAAACGCGGGATCGGTGGTGAACAATGCTTTGGCCGAACCAAGCGTCTCATCGCGCGAGCCAAAGACGCCGCCGCCCTCATAATGGAAGAACCAGCGGCTGAGCGAAGGCGACAAGCAAAACGATGCCATGTCCCCAATCCCGCCAGGAAAACTCGCCACGGTGGTGATCGGTCCGCCCGGCACACGCATGCGGGCAATCGTGGTGAAGTTTTGCGCGTAGACCAAATAGAGATAACCGCCGAAATACTCAGCGATGCCCCACATGGACGCCCAGTTTTCCGAGTAGTTGTGCGAGAAGCTCGTCGAGTTGGCGATTTCTGTGACTACGCCGGAGGGGACCGCGATGCTGTAGATCCTGCTGAAGTCGTAAAGAACTATCCGGCCATACCCAGCGAAAATCCCGTAGTCGCCATTAACGAGCGAAATTGTGCGCGAAAGATTTATCCGATTGCCCGTCAGGGCGCCCGTAACGCCGTCGACTTGAGCCAGCGCTGTAACATTTCCGCCGAAAGTTAACAACGTTTCTCCGTTGGCAAGCGAGTAGACGGTCTCAGTCTGCAGATCCATCGTGAGCGCGTCGTAGCGACGGACGGTATGGCCGTTGGCTAAATCCTGCGCGCGCCAGACGGCCGTGGCATTATCGCCGTTAAGGAAGACGTTATCGTGCGAAACAGCCATGCCGCCCCGGTCGTCGCCGACAATGTTGTTGACCTCAAAGGCCACGAAACCATTTGTCCGCAAGCTGACGATGCGAAAAGTCAGGTCGATATCGATATTCAAGCGTGCGACGTCGCTGGTCACGGCTCCGAATCCGTTAGTGATCACAACGACGTACGAACCGCCGTTGAAGATTGAGACATTGGTGAGGAAAAGGGTGGATGAAGCTGCGCCGGGCACGTTGGTCCCATTGGCGCGCCACTGATAGCTCAATGGAGCTGTGCCGATCACAGTGACGCCGAATGCGGCGTCGCTCCCCGTGCTGGCAGATTGGCTCACCGGCTGGACTGTAATTTGCGGCGCCACTCCGGTTCCCTGGGCAAACGATTGGAGATTCGAGAAACATAGGGCCATGGCGACGAGAACGCCTGCCTTCGAGCGGAGCCTCCTCGCAGCTTGTAACCACCGTGACACTACAGAATACATCTTACAGGGCTGTCAGAGTCGCCAAGCATCCGATTTTTGACGTTAAATGGCAAAAAAATTCTTGTAAAAACTTGGGCGCACGAGGGTTGGACGGAAAAAAAGACCAAAACCACCAGAGGAATCAGAGAAAAGGGATGACCTTGGAATTGCTTTGTAGTAACTCGCTATAAGTTTCCAACCGAGAATATCCTGGCTCGCGTGCTCACGTACTGAAGGCTTGCTCGGCCACGCGCGGTCGCTACGCTGTCAACCGTGAATGGACTTAGGGTTGACGCAACGGATCGGCTCAAAATTGCGGAATTGGGCGAACGGATTCTTCACGGC
>Ga0137394_10000928_pt1 | contig 20634 bp, 26 predicted proteins | sample czobulk116metaG_FD_108278 | JGI IMG/M metagenome (GOLD analysis project Ga0137394, IMG submission 108278) | Vadose zone soil microbial communities from Angelo Coast Range Reserve, California, USA - czobulk1.16 metaG | ecosystem: Environmental > Terrestrial > Soil > Vadose zone | place: USA...
ACGTTTTTACAGGAAGTGACACGGTTCGAGCAGATCTATGACGAGAATCTTGGCGTGCTCGCGGGTGCGAGGGTGGCCTGGAACGAGGTTACACTTGCACGCGGCAAGGGCAGGATGGCGCGGGAAAGGGAGAAAGAGCAAGATACGCTGGGGACAGCAGTCGAATTAGATTAACAGTGGATACAAGTACAAAAAATAAATGCTTTGTTTGACGATGCCACTCTAGTGTTCCCTTTATGCTTAATGTGCGGGGTGGGTTGAACGTGGCATGTCTGGTTAGGCTCAACTCTTCCCGAGCGTGCCAACGACAGCGACGGCGATGAAGAGCCCGACTAGCTGCACTGCCCTCCCGAGCCCAGACACGCGATTGACATGGTCCAACTCGGTTTCCTTCCAGCCCGTACGCGGGGGGCGATAATATAGCGCGTCGACTGTCCGCTGGGCGTGAGGACCGTTCGACGCGAACCCGGATGGGTACGGACGTGGGTGATGTGCGGTGGCGTGTGAATTCGAGCCCGGGGTTGGATGGCGTCGACGCTCCCAGGCGTAGTTCGCGCTGCGGCTCCGCGCTTGATTCGCAGTCGCGTAGTGCGAGTATGTACTAGGTGACGGATGGTGGTGGTGGCGGTGAGGCTCTCCGCCTGACGCCGCGAGTGAGCGGTCGTACGACCGTCTGTCGCCGTATCGTGAGACCAAAGACTTGAAGAGGGGAGGGAGGGGGGGGGCAGGGATGTTGGAGAAAGGTGTTCGCACACGCACCGTTGTCTGTCATCTCCGAGGACGGCATATGCCCCGCTGAATACGAGGAATTTCTCCCTCGCTCCGGGTTCGTTGTTAATGTCCGGATGAAACTGTTTGCTCAACTACAAAAATATGAAGGGATAAAGAAATGAAAGAATAATATGGAGATGGAGTTTGTGTATATTAGCGTTATTTCCCGTTATTGCAATTAATGAATCAAGGGAGATGAGGTGGGGATTGTTAATTTTTCTTGTCGTTGTTCATTATGGAGGTTGCGTGCGTGTACGCACCTTGTAATAGGCGGACTAGGGGGCGCATGAGGCACGGAGATGGGTTTTGTTAGGAACTGCTGACCTTGATCTGGCTCTTGCTTGCGTTCCTTGGGATTGAGAGGGTGTCATAATGAGTGGCGTGGCGCGAGCGCGTGGCAGAGAATGTCCGCCGAGGACGACATGCTAGGGATCCGGTGGCGCCCGCACGCACCCTGAGAAAGGGACCCGGAGGGTTGACTCGACGGAGCATAGCAGCGGGGACAACCAATCTCCAAGGACAGCCTCGGTGTTGGTGTTGAAAATCAAAAAATCAAAATCAGGGGATGGTGGATCACCGGCACCGGGTTCGAGTTGGCCAACATGATTAGATAAGGAACGTAGCACAACGTGTCGTGCGACCCAAACTAACGACCAACAGCAGTCACTTCTCTATTGATTTATATTCACATTCATTTGAAGATGAAGAATAGATCATCTCCGTTTGTTGGGAGCCACAGAAAGTGCCACAGAAACGTTTGTGATCGTGAACAGACCACAAAACAAGTTCCGAAGCGGACCATCACGTGAGGCTGGGGCTGGGGCTGACCAATTTGATACAAGGCGAACACAGAAAAGCCGCTGCTTGCAGTGCCCAAACCCACTTCACTCGTAACCACCGTCATGGTTAGTCTGATTCTACTCCGTCCCTTCGTGTAGTTGATGTTCATGACCCCATCCGTTCCATTATAGTCAACCAACTGTAGGAGACGCCTTATTCGCGATTTCAAGCGGCTGTCGAGCGACCCGCCAGGTGGAATCTCTGGCAGCCCATGTCCCGATAACATCATGCTCTGGAACGCAGTCATCTTTGGTCCCGGTACGTCGTCCCGATCCATCGGTTCGGATTCGGTCCTTCTGATACCGCTTTCGCCGTCTGTGCAGGGGACACACCGTTCGAAGACGGCACTTTCAAACTCCTGTTGACTTTTGACGAATCTTACCCGAACAAGCCCCCGACCGTGAAATTCCTCTCTCGAATGTTCCATCCGAACGTGTACGCGAACGGGGAGCTCTGCCTCGACATTCTCCAGAACCGATGGTCGCCGACGTACGACGTCGCGGCGATCCTGACCTCCATCCAAAGCCTGCTGCACGATCCGAACCCGAACAGCCCCGCAAACGCGGAGGCGGCGCAGCTGTATCGCGAGAACATGAAGGAGTACGTGCGGCGGGTGCGAGCGACGGTCGAGGACAGCTGGCTGGAGGACGACGAGAAGGCTGCTGTCGGTGAGGCGGGAACTCAGTGAGGAATTTACGCGGGCGTACGCATTCCTCATCGATCGAGAAAATCCAGTTATGGGAAGTTGGGCGAACTTCCTCTGGGTGGATCATCATGTGGGCGAGGTTTCTGCAACCCTGTTCGTGGGTTGTTTCTCGACTTTTGCATCACATGTGAGTCTTGATCTCGTGAGCCATCATCGCTCAGACCTCGAGGGTGACTCATTCAGCTCGGACACTTGTACATAATGCTTGTTGTTGGCAGCCTTTTCTTTCCCACTTGCTCTCTCTTTTTTTCTTTTTCTTTTGGAGGATAATGTGCCAATAATAATGATCTTTTGCTCTGTTATGCCCCGGTTGTTTGGCGAGCTGAGGCCACGACCCTTGTCACGTGATGTGAACACGTCAAATTGTTCACGCGCCGAGTCACGCAGCCGCCAAGAGTGTCAGATCCCTTGCCCGCCCTTAGCCTGTGCCTGCCCTGCCCTGTCCGGCCCTCCCTCGCTTCTGCCCTCGACCGACCACGGGCATTAACAGATGGTCACCACACACTCAATAGCGGCAGATCATGAAGCAAAGCGACAGAGGCTATCTTTCGAAAAGTCCAAGGTCGTGAACGTGAGCATATCGCCAGCCGCTTTTCATATGCCTCTTGTCCTGATAGACGACTCTTCCACATCGGACCCTTCGTCTCGCATCTGGTCCCTGTCATAGCTCTCAAAACAGCTCCAGATACGGCTACAGTACGCTCGTCTGAAAGTAGAGCACGGATGGGTGCGTCTCGCTACTATTGAGCTGCATCGTCGCATCCCCCTTATTCATTTACGCAACGTGACCAGCAACGACAGTCCCTAAACGAGGTCGAAAACTTGTATTTTCACCACTCGACGCTCAAGGGGAAATCGAAAGCGTCAGGAGGACTGTCGTTCTCATCCGCACGTCCTGCACTGGCTTTGGGCGCCGCCACCGCGTCATCGTCCCCCGCTAGCGCTTCTTCATCAAGAGCCACGTCGGGCTCCTCGCGGACGACGAAAGGCGGCAAGGCGGCGACGGCTGCTGCCCGGGAAACAGCAGGCCAGAGTGCGAACTCAGGACCTGCCGCTTCGTCTCCCACAGTTGTCGTTGCCTCTTCGTCACCACCATATACCACCGCCTCCGCATCCCCCACTAAGGACGACGACTCCCTGCACTCACACTCGCAAACTTCTTCTCCCGCGAAAAGCTCCTCGACGTACACCGCCCAGAGCTCACCGACGCAGGCACAGGCATCGGACGCTGTGAAATCGACGGCGACATCGCTTCCTCCGTCCATTCTCTCTGCGTTCACACAAAATTTTGCAGTCACGCAGCAGCAGTCGCGCGCGACGGCTACGATGGACTTTTCGTCTCTCTCCCCCTTCGTGGCGCCTTCCTTCTCCAGCCCCAGCTCTTCCATCGCCGCGCCGTCCTCCTTCGTCTCTTCCGTGCCGCCCTCGTCATTCCCAACGCAGACGCTCGCCTACCTCCCTTCGCCGTTCGCGCCGCCGCCGCCACCACCAGCTCCTTCCTCGTCCGTGACCATATCTCCCACCCCGACTCTGCCCATGTCCCAGTTCGCGGAAGCATCCGACTTGTCTGCAGCTCTCTCGACTTTCCCCCCGACCTCCCAGGCCACCTTTCCCTCCCATGTTCAGTCCCACCATTCTGCCTCTCCCGCTCCCGCTCCCACACCTGCTCCCGCCTCTCCACCTGTACCCACACCCGCACCACCACCTGCGACGGCACCTCCGCCCACATCCAAACAACAACCACGTTCGCCCGCTCACACTACGACTACCTCTTCCCCACAAAAGCCCGCACCACCGGCATCCACGCACCCGCCAAAAGCAGCACCGCCACTCTCCTCGTCCTTCCGCCCATCATCAATATCATCATCAACGTTATCATCATCGTCATCGTTCAAGACGTTCGACATTCCCACCGCACCGGGTCCCGTCACGTCCTCCGCAGGCACAGGCTCGCAGAGCGCTTCTACCTTGCTCACGTACGACTCGTTCTGGAGCTCCCATTCTTCCGCCGCGGATAGCTGGCGCAGAGCGATCGGTAGCGCTAATGGGAGCGGCAGCGGCAGCGGCAGCAGCAGCCTCTCCGCTTCTGCCACCTTGAACAGCATTGCGGCGAGCGCACAAGCGTCCTCTGCGGCCAGCGGGAGCGGCCTTGGACTCGGAGGCAGCAGTGCCAAGGTGTGAACAATCCCACGCTCCGCACATTCTCTATTGTTTCTTGTGATATATCTCAATCAATGTTATCTTATGTGCTGATGATCTCATTTGTTATCGTAATGAATTTTTTTGGTGATCTACGGAGAACAATATTTACGCTACCTCGGTCGAAGACTCGCTCTCTCGAATGAAGAGGCTTTAGACCACGTTTGAATTATTCAGAGCTCCACATACACACACCTGTGACAAGAATACATGACACAGTCCGCAACCTAGGGTAATATCGTCCCGCACCAGGTGGAAGATATGTGGAGGCTCCGGTGACTATCCAGGGCTGAATTACATACACGTGGAAATCGTTCCGGTCGTCAGATCTAGAGAAGGCGTACGGCAGAACAGAAAATGAAAAATCGAATGAAATAAGTGCTGTAGTGATGTAGAGATAAAAGAAAGAAAAAGTGAAACAGGATATGGTGTGTAAGAAGATGAATGCTTAAACTACCTCTAACTACATAGATCGGCAAATGTAAATGGGGCAAGTGGAAAGAATGGAATTGAGCCCAAAGATTCAGGAGCTGAACCAACTGAAGAGTTTGAGGAATCCCCAGATGCACCCTCCAGAGATAATCGGTAATGTCAGATTATCGTCAAGTTTGCCAAGATCTGACCATTTGTCAGTAATTAGTATGACGGGCTGATAAGAAAGAAAACAAACGCACCTAATGCTTCCGCAATACCGGTCACAAGACCAGAAACGACGCTGATGACTGCTAAACCCATCCAGCCACCAGTTGGCAAACCCGAAAAGCCCGCATCGCGTAGCAATGCCTTCATTCCTTGCCCAAGGGAGCTATGGTCGACGCCCGGTCCGGATACACCATTCGTCAAATCCCAGGCGGGGTCGACGCCACCGACGGCAGGTACAAACCAACTCCAAAAGGAGAAGACAATCGCAGCACCGGTGATAGAAGCAGCGAGGAAGCCCGCAAGTGACTTGCGTGGAGCCAGCGGGAGACCAAGGATGGGGATGCGTGGAGGAAGCGGTGGGGTGCGACTTCCCCACAGACGCCCAAATGTAGAAGCGGCAGTGTCCGCCCAAGAGAGGCTGGGTAGAATCGAGTAAGAATCAAGAGGGCAGTCGAATGGATGAAAACTCACATCATGATAGACAATACAGCGATATCTAGAGGGTATAACGAGAGCACAAAGACCACGCCGATGATGTACCATATCACGCCATTGGAATGGTTCTGCAAAACCAAACGGGAGCGAAGACGTCAACCGATGTTTGATGCATGACAGAATGCGGCGTCGAGCAATGCGCGTGATATTGGCGTACCTTTTCGCTCTCGCGCATAAGGAAACCGAGAGCCTTTTCATAGGTGCGCTCGAAAGGAGGATAATTAAGTCGGAGCATATCGGCAGGGACGATAATGAGCATAGCGCTCGAAAGCATGACCACAACACGTTCCGGTGAGCCGTGGGAGGTATAGAGGTAGAGAGTCACAAAACCTGAAATGAGGCCGTTAGCTTGCCTGAAGACAGGAGGTCGTGCCACCCCCACACCCAAACAGCACGATCAAGAGTCACGCGACTTACCGATGGATGAATGGAGGACCTTGCGTGGGATCTCCCAGTCAATCCTTTTCGCTTGTGAGGTCGGGGCTATCGTCTTATCTGTATGAGCGGCATGGCCGTTGCCATTGAGGGCAACGCGCTCAAGGGCTTCGTCCACGTTTGCGAGCTTAATAGCATCCGACACGAAGCCACTCGCCTTGCGTTGACGGCGGCTAGGGCGGCGCTTTGAATCGAAATTGGGAGAAGCGTGTTGGGAGGTCGTGAAAGCTATTTTAGGAGATGGGGAGCGCGTGAGTGAACGAGAGCGCGATGAGCGTAGTGAGGGGGTCGAGTCGGAGTGCGAAGTGAGGGTAAAAGCGTCATTCGGAGGAATAGTCATTGGTAGGATCGTAGTTCAGGGGATGTTGTCCTTTTTTTTGGACGGACAGCCGTCGTGAGTAGGCTAGGGGGGAAGGTTGGAGGTGAGGTGAAGGATGTGGAGGCGAGTATCGAGGGTCGGGACAACAGTCACAAAATCAAACTTTGCCGAATGCCGACACGTGCTGATGTAATTTTTTTCGTGCATCGCTATACACTGCATAAAGACTGAGGGGAAGGCAATACCACACCCATATGATTTTTTATGTGAAGAAAAAGTACATGACATGGGCAGGCTTGGAATGGTGCGATACATATAAGTGGTGATCACCGAAATCATGCGCGACCAGCACCAGGTACAGTCCGCCGCTCCCTCCGGGGACCACGTTCAGGTACAGGGATAACGGGGTTCTCAACCGTGACCGGGATCGACTCAAAGTTCAGTGACCTGAGAAGGTCCTATAAACATGGGAGTCAGCTGTCGTTACATCTGAGACGGCCAAGGGGTGAGAGACGAACTTTGGTGTCTGGGTCAACCACCAGACCGCCTGATGCACTAGAGTCGAGGGCCGAGACTTCTGGGACGTAGTTGTCCTTCCTTTCACGTTCCTCCTCTTGGAGCTTGAACGAAATCCCGCGAACTGGACCGCGTTGGATGCGCTTCATCAAATGGGTGGTGAACCCAGAGATCTTGTTGCGCAAGCGTTTTGAAGGAACGACAGCCTGGAGATGCACCTCATCAACACTTTAGAGCGTGGCTTTTGTAACTGTACTGACGACTTCATCAATGATCCGCTTGTTCGTGTGGAAGTCGAGGGTAAGGCGGGGATAGCTGGTGGCACTTATGAGCATCGTCTCACTGGACAGATAGATGCGGTCCGGGCTCACTATTTCTCAATGAGGACACGGGAAGCCCTCTTCGTCGTCTTGGTACGAACGCGGCCCTACAGAAGAAGAGGATCAGCAGCATGTTACGGCGAAAAAGACTGGTATCTACTGACCATGCTGGTGATGATGAGGGATCGGAGGACCGCTAAGTGCCGGAGTTAGCTGAGGATAAACTGTATAGTTTTTCAGCCACCGAAACCTCCACTTACGATGACCTGGATCTGAATCCGCCGTCAGCTCAGCTTGTAACACACTTATTGCCTTCGAGGTGAATAGCTCGTCTTGACTCATGTCTTCGTGACGTGACACTCAGACGAGCGAGCATGGGCTTACTTTCTGTCTTAGACTCTCGACATTCCCTCATACCTATCGTCTAAAAATGGTCCGCGTGTCCGTCCTTGTGCGTGTATCTGTCCCTCTTCATACCCTTTCATTGCTGAAGCGACATCTGCTCACACATATAGAACGATTGTCTGGCAAGTTGCGTTCCGCATAAGTCTCTTTGCTATCTGAACTCGACCGTTTGCAGAAAAGCATCGTCAATGCTGAGCGCCGTGGGAAGCGCCAGGTTCTCATTCGCCCGTCCTCGAAGGTCGTGGTAAAATTCCTCAGTGTGATGCAGCGGCATGGTATGTATAATACTCCTCTAGGCATATCTTTTTTTCAGCCGCGGTGATCGTGCTTTCCACTGGTGTGTATTGGACTCGGAGTGATATAACTGCGATGGACGCGGTCGCGCCTCCACCCCTCTCTCGCTTTAACCCTCCGAAACATTCAATGTCTTTAACCAAACAGCGCATATCCTTTTTCTTTTATGGATTTGGGTTCACAAACGAGACTACACGCTTCTTCCCTCTTTAACCCTGAGTCGTCCTTCTTGGCAATGCTGACACGATACTACTCCGTCAGGTTACATCGGCGATTTTGATATCATCGATGATCACCGCTCTGGAAAGATCGTGATTCAGCTTAATGGGCGGTTAAATAAGACTGGTGTGATATCGCCGCGATTCAATGTACAGGTCACCCAAATCGAATCTTGGGTTAACTTGCTTCTACCTGCGCGTTCGTTCGGAAAGCTCATCCTGGTGAGTATTCTAGTTAGAAGCTATTCCTATCTCCCGGTATGCTAATGGTATTCGTTAAGACAACTTCCTCCGGTATTCTTGATCACGAGGAGGCCCGTCGCAAAAATGTTGGAGGGAAGATTCTTGGTTATGTGTACTAGATACTTCCAATCCATCCTGCATTCATTTGTCTGTCTACCTGTGCTAATAGCTTGACGATGCACGTCTCATGACTCAAAGAGGTCTTGTTTGACTGCAGCAGCCTAGAGCTAACATCCAGTGTGGCGCTTGTGAACGGACAATCTTTCCGATCTGTTGGACTGTGAGGGTCCCTAGTTGATCCCTCCGGCGTCCTGATGTTGTTGTAAGAGAGTACTTGATTAAGAGTACGAAAGGAATCCACATGTGCGTAGGGCTAACTGACTGACATCCTGAATCCCAGAAACCTACGATGCAAAAAGAGGGCATCGCACTGCCTCTCCATGTCTGTGCTGCTGATACCCACTGGAATTCGGCGCGCCTTGAGATTGCGGAATCTCTTGGAGTTCGAACCGGCTCCAATTGCGAAACCATCGAATCCACGGACGGACGTCACTACTGGGCATATTGTCGTCCGGAAAAGAGTATTTTCCCATGATGCATGATGTCGAATTTCTCTATCACAAGTCCATGTGAGTGTCTCTGGGAGGGAGATCAACGTCGCTGTGTTGCGGTGGATGTGTACTCTGTTCGCCATGACATGGAGGTGCAGCGCTCGCAGTCATCTTGCTGGGAATAGAGACTCCCGCTGGATTCTGAACAGGAATTCACCGTACACAAGATCATGTCTCCACCGAAGAAGCCTGCAGGACCCGCGACAGAGATTTGCTTTTTCCTTATCACTCAACCACTTGCCACATCCCTCACCCCCGGGCCAAAATGGTGTCTTGCGCGAAATCCTCTCATACGACACGCTAGTATCAAACAAAGTGCATGATATTGAAGAAAGCGAGCGACAACGAGTGGTTTACACAGAAAATCTATGTGAATGAGAACGTAAAGGCCATCTCGAGTATCAACGAACAACAATTTCTTGACTAAAAGGTTGTAGAGCAAAAGACAGGACATGTGCAGACGAGCCATCCTTGGACAGCATTCGCGTATCTTCTAGATCTTCTAAAATCTTGTCCATGTGCTCAGCAGCCCCAGATAGATGGGCAACTCTACAGCATGCAGCGTGAATTCTGAGATAGTCAGGGTTCGGCAAGGCGAGACCGCTTTCTGCCTGGAATGTTATTGGGTTTGTCTTGCAGGCGCCAAGGTAAGCGTCTCGAGTAGCTCGAATAGCATAGGTATTTTCCATGCCATCCTGCGCATGTTTAGCGTAAGAGGACTCGAGAAATTGATATCACTCACAACTGCTTCAAACCACATTGTCAGCCTATCAAACAAGTCATGGATTGTGGGGTCTAGTGTCATGACGTTATCAAGGCCGTGGATGCCGTTACCATTCAGCCTTTCGGGAAGATCTTCGTAACCGAAACACTTCAGGATAGCCCAAAAGGTCGCAGCATACTCATTCTAAAGACACGACAATAAGCGATAGCGATGGAAGAGGGTATGTGAGGCAAACCTTGGCGCCGCCTTCGTTGGAGCCGGAAATCTTATTGTTGGTCGATGCAGGGACAATGTGTGCGCATTGCGTGGAAGATAGTTGTAGACCGTTTTCCATTACTTCCTTCTCGAGCTTAAGGTCCTTGTCCATAGATCGAACATCGCACTTTCCGGTAACGAGGCACCGAGACTTGTCCCTGATAAGAGCCTTAGAATGGTCTCGTATTCAGAATGGCTGTAACCGTAAATTTGTGGACGTGGCTCTCACTTTCTGCTTGGCATCGCTATGGTCTCGAGGAGGTTCATGAAGCGTGGCCTTGACTATATCTTTTTCTTTTTCGAAAGAAGGGCGCGAGGGATGGGAGGACGGCACAGGGGTGGCGCCTTTGTGCTTCCTGACTGTCAAGAGACCATCAGAAAGAAGGCAATGACGGCGAGTGAAGGCGACTCACAAACGCGGATATAATGTTCATAATACATTTGACCGAGCTTGTCCATTTGATCATCGTCCAGACAGGAGTTCACCTCCTGAGCTACACGTTCCTTCGCTTTGGATGAAGGGCCTTCTCGAATGAGATACCCAAGGATTCTTGCGTATATGAGCTTTTTCTCACGAACTTCGAGATTGTAGTCAGAAGCTTTCTCTAGCTGCAAAATTTTAGAATAAGCCAAGAGTATGTGCGAAGAGGTATTCAGAGACCCTGGGAGCGTCGGGGGAAGTGGCTGGGGCATTGAAGTTTTGGATGAATTAATATAGAGGTGGCATATTATCGCTCCGCAGCCGATTACATACGCAGATCACGTCCAAGCCTGCTTGCCACATCCCTCACCCCAAAATGGTGTCTTGTGCGAAATCCTCGAACATGCAACACACTAGACAAAGTGCATGATATTGAAGGAAGCGAGCGACAACGAGTGGTTTACACAGAAAATCTATGTGAATGGTAAATGAGAACGTAAAGGCCATCTCAATTAAACAATTTCTTAGAGCAAAAGACAGGACATGCGCAGACGAGCCATCCTCGGACAGCACTCCCATATTTTCTAGATCGTCTAAAATCTTGTCCATGTGCTCAGCAGCCCCAGATAGATGGGCAACTCTACAGCATGCAGCGTGAATCCTGAGATAGTCAGGGTTCGGCAAGGCGAGACCGCTTTCTGCCTGGAATGTTATTGGGTTTGTCTTGCACGAGAAAAGGCAAACGTCTCGAGTAGCACGTATAGCGTAGGTATTTTCTGCGCATGTTTAGCGTAAGAGGACTCGAGAATTTGATATCACTCACAACTGCTTCAAACCACATTATTAGCCTATCAAAGAAGTAATGAATTGTGGGTTCTAGTGTCATGACGTTATCAAGGGATGCCGTCACCATTCAGCCTTTCGGGAAGATCTTCGTAACCGAAACACTTCAGGATAGCCCATAAGGTCGCAGCATACTCGTGCTAAAAACATGAACAATAAGCGATAGCGATGGAAGAGGGTATGTGAGGTAAACCTCAGCACCGGCTTCGTCAGAGCCGGAAATGTTATCATTAGTCAATGCAGGAAAGATGTGTGCGCATTGTGTGCTACTCATTTCTACCATTACTCCCTTCTCAAGCTTGATGTCCTTGCACACAGATTGAAAATCGCACCTTCCGGTAACGAGGCACCGAGACTTGTCCCTGATAAGAGCCTTAGAAATGGTCTCGTATTCAGAATGGCTGTAACCGTAAATTTGTGGACGTGGCCCTTACTTTTTGCTTGGCATCGCTATGGTCTCGAGGAGGTTCATGAAGCATGGCCTTGATCATATCGTTTTCATTTTCGGAAGAAGAGCGCGAGGAATGGGAGGGCGGCGCAGGGGTGGTGGCGCCTTTGTGCTTCCTGACTGTCAAGAGACCATCAGAAAGAAGGCAATGACGGCGAGTGAAGGCGACTCACAAACGCGGATGTAATGTTCATAATACATTTTACCGAGCCGGAGTAGGAGAGAGGAGGGCGAGTCGGACGGGATTACGGACGGGGAGGCAAAAGGCGAAGTCGAAGTCTGACTCAATCATAGCCTTCAAGCTGTGTTCAAGTTGGCCGATGAGAGCCTAGCGTTTGAGATTGTTTGCGTGGGCGACGAGTAATGCGGGTGTATAGGGCGAGACGTGAAAGGCGGTTTACGAAAGCTGCGCCCGACGGGCTGTTGAGAGACGTGAACAAGGATATTGGAGATAATACGAGACTTTGCTTGATTGCTAGATGGCATTGGTTGGTTCCTGCGCCAGCTTTGACGTTCTTAGCTCGTTGCCTGGATTTAGCACCTGGAACAACCTCATCTCCCTTATCGACTGGACAGAACGCTCGCATTTTTCTGATGCAGATCGACGAAACAGGAGGCACCAGCAAAGGCACTCCACACGCACGCAGTCGAGCAGGGAATGATAGTAAGTTACCAGAACCAGCGTCAACACCGGTCCGACAGTTATTATATCTACCACATACAGTATCAGTACTGTACTAGATGAGCATGATAGATACCTGGAACAAACCCCGTGTGTTCCAACTCGAGTTCACTTGGCACCGCATTCTGCTAGAAACTCTGCGATCCTATCATTAGTTCCCCTTGCTGCGATTGCCCTTCGACGTGGGGTCTCGCCCATGTTGTTCTCTGCATCTATGCTTGCCCCGTGCTCGAGCAGAAAGCGTGTGCATTCGACTGTCCCCGAAAACTCGTCGCCGTATTCCGATTCTCTGAGTGACGAGTAATGTAGTGGCGTCGACCCCTCGTTATCCTGTGTATTTACATCTGCACCATAGTCCAGTAGTAGCTGCAGCATAGGGGTCTGATCATCGATATTTCGAGGACTCGTCGCCATGTGCAATGGAACCGCTCCCTTGTCATTCCGGGCATTGATATCGGCGTTATGCTCAAGTAGAACCTGAACAACTTGGGCACTTCCTTTGTGACATGCCATGTGCAGTGCGGACCAGCCATACTCGCCCAGGGAATTCGCGTCCATGCCGTGACTGAGCAGCCACCGTACGATATCAACGTCGCCATTTACCGATGCTGGATGGAGTAATGTCCGGTTCCACCCGTCCCGAACATCGATGTCCGCGCCATGCTGGTGCAGCATGTCCGCAACCCGGAAATGCTTGCATTGTAATGCAGCCACAAGCGGAGTCTCATACCGACCGCCCCGCGCATTCACATGCTCCGGATGCTTAACGGCGAGGCATTTTGCCAGATCATACAACCCGCACAGCGCAGCGTAGTAAAGGGGCTGTGCATGAGGTACAGGGTTGCTCATAAACCAAGCCCCCCGGTCGATGTTGTGTATCTGGAGCCATATTGCTAGGTGAACTTTGTCTACGTCGAACAAATATTCCACCGCGACCTGTATGCGTGTCGACACGTTCTCAAACCGCACATGGTCAGCCCAATGTTGGGCTGCATACTCGGCAAGAGGAACGTCCTTGGCGTTCAGTGCGTTGAAACTACCGTCCAAATTGAGAAGAACGCCCAGACAGGCCTGCGCCAGGATCGTGTGGGCTGGCTCCAGATGAATGTGATACCGAGAAACATCTCCACTTGAATGCGCGAGCCGATCCGAAACGAGGAACTCCTTTACGGAAAAGTGAGAAAACTGAACCACTTGAGAATCCTCATCATCGACAATCGCGATCAAACTTGAGCACGTAGACAGCACCGCCTGGTTTTGATCTGCCCACCTCCAATTGGGGTTCGGTTTCGGAATTCCTCCCTGGAGTGCCGCATCGAAGTCAACGGCAAGGACCTCCGCAAGCTCTTCGACATGCAGTGGCCGAATGGCGACAGTGAGACAGTGGAGGAGACGATAGGCGTGATCTCGATTTGTCTTATTGATGTCCCTCAATATCCGTTCGTACGTCTCGTCGAGCGTTTGAGGCAATTCGTCAAGGATTCCCCGGATACTCGGAGGAAGACAGTGCCGCAGTGTCTCCAACTGACAGTACACCCAACGGAACCTGTATGAAGACATAATTGATATACCAAACGCATGGAGAGCGATACACTTACATGCCGTTGGCCCTTTTGGAGAGTGTCTCGATAACGAGCCTCTTATCCTCCTCACGCCATCTCTGCATCTTCTTATCTGAATAGACAACAGAGTTGACGTAGTTGAGGATGTCTTGTTTTTGCCCACTCTGGTTATGAAGTGAGACGTTGAGAGATGTCAGAGGTTCCAGGGTAGTTCGTATGTCGATCTCGGGGCGACTTGTCACACAAATGTGGAGATGTGGGAGTTGGAGGTTAACGAGATCCTCGAGAAGGCCAAGGACCTCTTCTCGTGAAGTTGGCATGCCAGAATTGTCTGGACACTCATCAAGAGCATCGGCGATGAGATAAACGGGACCTTCGGATGGGATCAAGAGCATTTCCTTCAAGCACTGAGTCAAGGCACCATCATTGGGTTTCAGTTCGCCTTTATTGTGTGCCAAATAATGGTGAGAGAGTATGTCCGAACAGATATCGGAGCTAGCGGAGAGTTGGAAAAGAATAGAGGTGAGTATGTTGTGGCGGTTTTGCTTATCTTCATCACGAAAATCACAGTAAAAGTACGCCATCGACGCCGATCCGGTCTCACATGGAACCATGACGTCCTGGATTATTGAGGAGCTTGTTGATAATTTCAGCCGAGATAGGCAACAACAGACAAGTGACTAACCAGAGCACGCTTTTACCCGAGCCGGCTACAAAGATAGGAATGGCCGCTGCGTGAGGGCAGAGCAGTGATGGGAAAGAAAAGACACACGTTTGCCGTGAATCCACAAAAGAGAAGAAGTCGACTTCCAATCCTTGTATATTCCGCCCTGGAAGAACCAGGTCGCTGTCCCTTCATGCTGTGCACTGCGGGCAATGTTGTGGCTAGTAGAGGAATCCGGAGGGGACAGCCATTTCTGGATTTTCTCACGCAACTGACTCTCTATGTGTGGATGATTGAGCCTCAACAGTGTTCCAATGACGATAAATTTGGGAAAGACACACGCTGAACGTTATCTACGTTGCTTGCCGTTTGTTGCATTGTCACCGCCGCTTCGCTTGCCGTCCGTTGTATAATTTCCTTTGTCTCGTCCGCTGTGTGCTGCAAAACTTCGTTTGCTGAGTTGTATAAAGAATTAGAATAGGGTGGAGGACTAGATTAACTCAGATTCATACCATCGATGAGTACCTTCGCCTTGTCATCAACACTGTGCGTAATCTTCAGCACCTCAGCCATCGCCATTCGAGCCTCCTCTTGCGTCAAATTATCTAGCCGCTTCAGCGCATCCTCGATATCGTTCTTCCCAACAAGCTTCTTCAGATATTTCTCTAGAGTAACATGAGCCAACGGTGGCCGATTGTTCTGGGTAGACTTACTCGGTCGGCTCTGTCCGATCTCCCTGGTGGCGATCGCAAGGATGGCAAATACTTCAACTGTGATCTTTACAATGGTCTCCATCATTGCCGCAGTCGGTGACACTTCCGTATACGACTCGAGCCTCTTGAAAAAACTTTCAATGCGCTCGAAAAGGTCAGCAAGTGCATCTTGGTTGGCATCGACGTCCTTAGCCGCCTAACAGACGCTAGCATCACAAGAGCTTGTACCGACGAAACGAGAAGGTAGCTCACCAAGAGAAGGACGCCAATGCCGGCAAATATCACTTTTGCGGGGGAGAACACCTGATAAGTGCAATCAGACCACAGACATTATTGCAACTTTGGGACATACCAAGCCGACACCCTCAGAAGTTGTCGCGGAGAAGGCATAGAGAACGTTGACTGTTGGGTTGAGCCACTTCTTAAATCTATCGTTGCTACTACGGTTTTCGTCGAATTGTTGGACTAATTCCTGAAGCACGGACAGAACGGCGGCGGGTGAAACGCAGGGTTGAAGTTTGGCGGCGAGAGGGTGGGTGAGAAGTTTATTCTTTGTCTTATTCTCGTATGCTTCCAAGGCAGCATTGAAAAAAGATTGGAAGTTGGTGGAAGAGGATGTCGTTGGGAGAACCTGGGACATCGTCTTAGTCTCGAAGATGCGGTGTTGGGGAGAGTGTGTCGTTCAATGGGAGTGCTGTACTGGTGTTTGTGCTGCATTGCCTCCACGTGCCTGCCGTGCCAGGGCGCTCAATTGAAGTTTGCCGTACTACGGTACAACTCTATCTCTAAGATGACTTCCAGTTCTGAGCCAGGGCCCCTCTGTGATCGCAAGACCAAACACGAAGGGCAAGGAACAACGAAGGCTTTGTCTGGTATCAAATATACGAGAGGTCTAAACCTGAAAACAGAATATATCATGATACACCGCTGCAATAGCACGACTATCTTCAGCAGTGATCGTGTTCAGATCAGCAATAGACTAGTGCCGAGCGTTAGTACATCACGATTGAACTCAAGCGGAACGGGGGGTTATCGATTATCCCTTGACGCACTTCCCGTCACAATCTAAATGGAGTACGCCTGCTCATGAACTTGAAGAGCGATTACTGAGAGCTTGGGCTGAAATCGCTCAATCATGTGGTACTTCCTGTCGGAATTAAAGATACGCCCGTGGGCCCACAATCCATGAAAGCGCCATCACAAACCCTGGTGTATGAAGGCACGAAGCAACGTGAGGTACTGAAAATCCTCTGGCAGTAAGCGCGCGAGATAACAAACGCAGACCAGGTGATAGGCCACTCCAAAGTTGTGATGCGGGGGCTGTATTCATGTTCGACCGCATCAAACTGAGATGGGGATGGACAGCCCTGCAGCAGGTTCACGATGCGCGCCTTTGCTATCGTAACGTCCGCCGAGCCTCGACGGGAGAAGGAACGACTCCACGCCGCACTGTGGTGACCCGTGGCACTTTTGCCGTTGCTTAGGCCCCACCGACTGGCCACAGGATGCCAATAACACGGCCATGGTGGTAATGGTAGTCACCTCTCCCCCTAAAGCAATAAATTGCCGTCGTTGGGAGGCATGACACGGTAACCGCACCCCGTCCTCTAATTCTTCTCCTTGGCCCGGTATAGGAACCCAGATCAAGCCGTGCGGGTCGTCGCAGGTGGCAGCACGGATACTGCCTGCATGTGTACTTTTTCTCGGTGGCACCTCCATATCCCCTTAACAATTGGTCTACCATCATCACCTTCTATTAGTAGTTGTACCTTCCACCTCTGAGTATTCAAAGATAAAACAAGAGTGGGTTACGGGAGTCGTACGACCAGCTGTCCCAAGATCAGGATCCGTCAACCGCGGCCCTCCTGAGCCCAGCATTCGATAGTCTCGTGGTGATAGGCCCAGGATGTACTGTCCAGCCTAACCAAGGAAATAAGCGCCTCGATAGAAAACGGGAGGGTTGGGTCTTCAGCCAGTGCACGTAGAATATACGAGCTGTGAGATGTCCCAAGTTAGCTATCCCGCCTGTTCAACACCAGCTGGCGCAAACGCACATAACTACTGTCTCACTCTGTGGGTTGGTCCGGTCTCGCATCCTGATACAGATATCCAAGAGTCCGTGACCTTGGCGCCAGAGCGTATATGCATGCCGAGGATCTTCTGAAGCTGTCCGCGCGCTGTCATGGCTAGTCCGACTCATCAGGTCGATGTCGCTTCTCCCTTCAAGTTCCTTTGCGAGGTCTACAGTGTAGCGCTCGGGCATGAGCTGTTTCTTCGACAAGCGCGCAGTCTTCATGAGGGACTTGTAAACCATCATCCCAGAGTGGACATCATTAGAGGCGTCTAAAGTACGTGAGATCGTCGCGTCGCTCACACCAGGTCTGCCGGATACGTACATTTCATCTGCGCCCGCGTAAGATCTTTGCTCCAATCACTTGTACGCACTGGGCCCTTGTCCAGTGTTCTGTGCAGACAATAGGACACGACCTTTACAAGTGATACAATCGGTCTGTTGAAAATCGACGCAAAGCTCTCATCGACTTGACATGCTAAGGCGCCAAGCTCGACAAGATTCGAGGCGAGGATGCCGTGGTCGCGGAAGAGCTTCATTCCGTCATCTTAAATTTATCCGCGTGTCCTTAGTCCAACGTGTGGAACTATGGTAGGCTCACTTACTACGAATGTTGACACCGGCCTTCGGGACTTTCGAGGATTCGATTAGCTCCTACAATCCTAAATATCGCTGTAATATTCAATGAGGGGGACCCGCGCACTTTCACTTTCTCGGGAAATCCTTGTGACAGAATTAGTGCACTACTCAATGCCTCGAGAAAAATCCTAGGTTCACATACGTTTCATTTTGCTGACTTGAATGAGAAGAATGATGTCTGCATCACAAAGCTGAACTAGAGCGACTTTTCCCTCCTTGACGCCACCAATTCTACTTGAAGTAAAAGGCCACTCGAGATCAAGACCAACGGCACTAGGTAGGTAATCCATGATGCATGATGCTGACGCAACAGAACAAACGTTGAGCTGTACACTTACCCATTGAGACCGGCAATCATCTCGTTCGCCTGGTCCTCATCCCTGATGTAAATCACTTTCGGCCTCGGGACGTTGTCTGCATAGTCATAGAGTGGGTACGCCAGTTCTGATCGTTTTGCCCGAGGCTTAGCTACGGCGCCAGAGCCCTGAGAATTGATAGAAGCTGGGCGAGATGCCAAGGTAGATGAGATTTTAGTAGCTCTACCGACAGGTGGCCGGCTTCGCTCCACTGTCCCATCATTTTCTTGAAGAGAATCTGTCTTCTTCAAACGACGGTTCTCATCATGATCTGAAGGCAAAACGCTGTGGTCATCAGTTGGTGATACATCCTGTTGTTTCAGTACTCACAAACCCGTATTCGAGGGACGACTGCCAGTCAGTTGAGCTCTTACAGCATCATAAAGCGCGTTATTTTCTGGAGTGGTGAGGTCAATGGTACCGTCCTTGTCCGGCCGAAAGTCTGACATCGGGAAGTGTGAATCCGAATCCAGGGCACACAAGACTTTGGAGGTCGAGGCAGGTCTTTGAGGAAGCCTGACTTGGCCACTTGTATCCGACATTGGCTCAGTACGAAACTTGGCCCGTGCTCTGCCGGAACGCGAAGCCATGACGGAGACAGCCCTGATCATTACCCAACTTCCAATTTTGTCGATCCGAACGGACGCGAAACGCGTCAATCACGTGTCCGTCTACTGACGCATTTTCCCACGGGCTTAATTTTTGGGAAACGAGGCAGGCAAAAAGGACGGGCGACTGAAAGATGCGTGTAGAAACCTCAGTTTTATCATCATGGGAGACATTATCACTCTCCCTGTTATTCCTCCTCCCCTTCCAGCCGACTGGAAACAGGAGCCCTCTCAAGGAAATTCCATCTCGCGTGAGTGACCTTGGCGTCGGCTGGTACCATCTTATAACCTAGATATGTTACAGCATTTGCAGAGCGCAAACTCATTCCTGTTGGGCCTGCATATTTGGCCCATGTTCGGAGAGTCGTGCACGATCTTTCTTTCGAGGAACATGATAAACATGTAGAAGAGGAACAAAAACGACAGCGAAACCTCGAGCAAGAAGCGGGTGAAGAGGATGATCTCGGAGTTGGCGATGAGGAAGAGAATGAAGAACTTTTATCGCTAGACCCTAAGGAATGGAAGGTGCGTCGCAAGATTTCCCTTTTGACTGTTATGGTTCTATGTCCCGTCCTGTATTTTTTAGAAACAAGACAATTATGCTGTCCTTGGGCTGTCCCATCTTAGATATAGAGCCACTCCAGAGCAGATCAAAATTGCCCGTACGCATGTCTCTGAAAACCTTCTTCTGCCTCTCACGTTGTTCGATCGACCCAGACCGCAAAAAGGTGTTGAAACACCACCCTGACAAAAAGGCCGGCGCCGTCGGTGACTCAAATGATGACGCTTTCTTCAAGTGCATTCAGAAAGCAAATGACGTCCTTACTAACGCGGAGAAACGCCGCCAATTTGATTCAGTAGATCCTCATTATGAGCTTCTCGAGTCTGACGTTCCCACTCAACAGCAAGTCACGAAAGCGAAGGATCCGAATTCTGCGTTCTTCAGACTCTTCGCACCTGTATTCGAACGGGAGGCGCGCTTCAGTCGCATACAGCCTGTTCCCCTACTCGGCAAATATTCAGATTCAAAGGAGAAGGTGGAAGCATTCTATGACTTCTGGTACAATTTCGACAGTTGGCGCAGCTTTGAATACCTTGACAAAGAAGTAAACGAAGGCAGCGATAAGTACGAGCCTCTCTTGATGGGCTATATAATGACTCATTAATAATGCAAACAGCCGTGATGACAAGAGGTACACAGAAAAGAAGAATAAATCTGAACGTGCCCGTCGCAAGAAGGAGGATACTGCTCGGGTCCGAAATATCGTGGATGTCGCCCTTTCGGCTGACCCCCGAATCAAGCGCATCAAGCAGGAAGAGAAGGAAGCACGAGAGGCGAAGCGCAAAAACAAGGCTGGCCCCGGCGGAGTGCCTTCAAAGGCGCAGCTTGAGGAAGAGAAGCGCCGTGCGGAAGAAGAAGCCAAGGCGAAAGAAGAGGCGGAGAAGGTCCGTGTGCTGCACTGTGTATAGTGTCCTCACCCTCACCGACGGTTATTGTAGGCTGCGAAGGCAGAAGCAAAAAAGGCGAAGGCCGCCGCTGCCAATGCCGCGAAGAAAGCACGCCGTGCTGCGAGAGCCGAGACCGGTGCCGCTGATGCTTCATAACGATGCACGGTATCATGGAGGGTAGCTGC
>Ga0137394_10000929_pt1 | contig 20629 bp, 26 predicted proteins | sample czobulk116metaG_FD_108278 | JGI IMG/M metagenome (GOLD analysis project Ga0137394, IMG submission 108278) | Vadose zone soil microbial communities from Angelo Coast Range Reserve, California, USA - czobulk1.16 metaG | ecosystem: Environmental > Terrestrial > Soil > Vadose zone | place: USA...
GCAAGGAGCCCCGCGACTGCGAACGCCGAGCTCGCCGAGCTCGGAGACAGTCACGTGTTTCCGGACCGGAACTCATTGAGTATCCGTGACCAAGTTCCGAGGGAGGGAGTGAGGGATCCAAGCGATCGACCTGCAGCACAAGCAAGAACGACCATGGCCACAGCACGCGTCATACTGAGATCTTGCAATACGCGTAGAAATATTCACCGTGTTCTGAGTGGTCAGGTCAGATGTCTTCACGCGACTACTGAGAAACCCGTATTTCGATGGGAGGTCAGCCCGCCCGCCGTTTCACTGCCTCAACTCTTTGTAATTCCAAAAGCTGACCACCCGCATTTCCAGGATCCGTTGGACATCGAGAGTCAATTGTCCGCAGAGGAAATTGCTATTCGGTACGCATACATTCTTGCTGCCATGTTCGTTACCCGACCTCACTTAAAAGAGCTCAGCGACACGGCACGGGATTTTTGTCGAGCGCGTACTTTTTCGCATCCGCAGCTCGGTACCTAATTGACGCGTCAGTAGGAGTATCTGGCGCCACGCGTTCTCCAGGCACACCGAACAGAAGGTGCGTCCTCATAACGTATATCGGTGATCATATCATTTACGCGTGCGTGGTTTCCGGTAGATTTCGACAAGTCGGTCATTCCTGCGATGGGCGCAATTGGTCTATTAGGACCGACCATTCAGGGGTACGGATGTGCCGGAGCAAATAATGTTTCCTACGGCCTCATCGCGCGCGAAATTGAGAGGTATGTCGACTTCCAAGCCCCCGATATACGCGCCTCTGATGGAATCGCACAGCATTGACTCTGGTTATCGTTCAACGGCCTCGGTGCAGTCTTCGCTTGTCATGCATCCCATCAATACGTTCGGAACAGATGCACAGAAGCAGAAGTACCTGCCCGCTCTCGGTTAAGATGCACGTATCTTCAGCATTCGATCGAAGCTAACCCCATTCACAGCAAAGGGCGAACTTGTTGGATGTTTTGTTGGTTTGGCTCACTTTTCACCGCCGAGGCAACACAATTCACATGTTTTAAGGGTCTTACCGAGCCTAACCACGGCTCAGACCCGGCGGGAATGGAAACTACTGCTGAAGAGACAGAGGGAGGGTTTACTCTTCGCGGAAGCAAGACATGGATCACTAATGCCCCCATCGCGTAAGCTTCGTGATATCAGCCTAGTTCACTGTCTCAGCGTCCCACGCCTGCAGTGATGTCTTCATCATTTGGGCTCGGTGTAAGTGGGATGGTAAGGTGCGAGGGTTCATCCTCGAGAAGGCAGGTCGACGGTCATCCCAAAGTCTCCTTGGTTTCTGACTGTATGTCCCATAAATCGCCAGGGCATGCAAGGGCTCTCCGCGGAAAAAATCAGCAACAAGCTCGCGCTGCGCGCATCTACGACGGGATCGATATTCATGGATGACGTCAAGGCGCCGCACGACGCGCTGATGCCCAGCGCCATCGGCCTCGCCGCGCCGTTCGCCTGCCTGAACAACGCGCGCTACGGGATTTCGTGGGGCGTGATGGGCGCGCTCGAGGCGTGTCTCGCGCAGGCGCGGGAGTACGCGCTCGAGCGACACCAATTCGAGCGCCCGCTCGCGTCGTTCCAGCTCGTGCAGAAGAAGCTCGCCGACGCGCACACGGAGATCGTCCTCGGATTGCAGGCCAGCCTCCGCGTCGGCAGACTCAAGGATGCTGGTCGCGCCGCGCCGGAGATGGTCAGCATCGTCAAGCGGAACAATTGCGGGAAGGCGCTTCACCACGCGCGGATGCTGTTGGACATCCTCGGCGGAAACGCGACCGCGGACGAGTGAGTTCATGCGCGGGATCATCTGGTGGCGTCATCTTCTCTTAACTCACTCGCGGATCCCAGATACCACATTGGGCGGCACGTCGGTAATTTGCAGGTCACGAACACCTACGAGGGCACCTTCGTAAGAACAATACCCTCATATTACCTCCACTTCTCTTCTCAATACCTAGTCGCAGGATATCCACACTCTCATACTCGGCAGATCGATAACAGGTGTTCAAGCATTTACATAAGGGGCATAACTAAGTCTCGGGCGATTTTTGAGCCGGGGGTGGGAAGGGAGAATGTACCCATTATAGTACACACGCAATAAAGCACAGAAAACAAACACACAACAATATAGCAATTTATCACCATTATTACAAGACGAAAGCGGTGTGGTGCGTAGGAAAATGTTCGGGTCTCAGACATCCGTATTGCGTAGGGTCGGGTGGACCCATGGTAGGCCAATTATATCAAACACCTCCTTCTCAGATCGCGGATAGATAAGTTGAGAATCACGTCGACGCGTGCTTGAAATCACCACTTCAGTATGTTTTTTCGGCTCACAAGGGGTCTCGAACGTACATTCCAGAGCTATCAAACTTAAGCCCGCTGCCCCCAATATTAAAATTAGCCTAGGTTGAAGAAGGGAGAGGTGGACCATGGACATACACCGCTTTGGCAGCCGACCTCAGGTCCCTCTCAAACATGGTCCCTCCCGTCCACCCGACGACGGCCGTCCAGTACGTTTCTGGAAGCGCACAGATCAGGTCGACCTGGTGATGCCGGCCGTCTTTGGGTGTCTTGTAAACTGTGAGTGCCTTCTCGAGCGAGTCCCAATGACTCGTGCGTAGCGCATTGTGCTCATGGAAACCGGAGATATCTGTGTACGTCAGGCACGCATTGGGGGGAAGAGAACCAAGACCGTTGCAGGTGATACTCACGCATGACGTGCGTTACCAGGCCTGCAGATTGCAGGCGCTCGACTAGGCGTGCGCAGAGACCCTTGGCAGACACTGCATTACCATGCGTAAACACAATGTCGATGTCGTTGCTGGCGGGCTTCCCGCGACGGTATCTACCGAGTTTGACCCGAGGAAAGCAAAGGGGGGGCTTTCAGGGGCATGAACACATACCCGCCTACGATGGTGCCGACACAGCCGGGCTCCACGGTGTTCAGGTGGTCCATGATGGTGGCGTAGATGGCCTCAACCTCTTCGCGAGGTATACTGTGCGAGAGTCAGCACGACACTTTGGTACAATACTCGGTGTCCGCACGTCTGTACAATTTCATTGCGTAATTCAAGTGCGATGCGGACGTCCATGTCCGTACTTTCGCTGTTCGCTACCGGCGTAAGCTCAGCGTCAACCTCATAGTAAGCCTCGAGATCGCGCAAAGTACGCAGACCACGGTCATACAGTTTCCGTGCCGTGACCGGACCGATGCCACAGACGGAGGTGAATAACGACAGAGACGTGAAACGTTCCGAGTTTTTCATTTCCTCTGTCATGCGCTACATTCAAATCGCATTTTGAGGGTTGGGAAACGGAGCACGAACCAACTTCAGGTATGCGTCCATGGAAGAGGTATTCGTCGATCTGTCCGCGGCGATAAGGTGGATATATGGATATTTGATGGCGCGCAACATACCATCTTGGAGGCCTTCGCGCCAATAAAGGGCAGTTTCTGTACCTCCCCACGCTCCCTAGCCGTGATCTTTCGCGGGAACGCTGACTACCCCGTAAGCGGATATGTGCGTACTAGAGGATACACGCGTAAGAACCTTTGATAGCCTGTGGAAAACCAAAAGTTCAGAGCGAGGGGACAAAGCCGGACAGAGTTACACTCACCGCTATAGCCCGGGCATAACTAAGCGCGCTGTGTTCGTTACTCTCAAGCACGCGACCGCGTCTCAGAACGTTGAGCGCATCACATAGCGGCTGGTTCACGCATACGAGAGGTGATGCCCGAGCGCAGCAATACTTGGCTGTGTGCTCGAGTTCGACGGGTGGTAGAGGGACGGGTGGGTGTAGTAGGAACGCCGGCGGAACAACATCTTTGTGTGTGGGCCGGGGAGATGATAACCGAGGGGGTGGATTCCAAAGACAGGGAGACCGTGATTTAGACTTTGGGGGTGGCTTTTCGGACAGAAGGGGACTGCCACGTCGAGGGAGTTTCTCGTTCGCCTCCTTCAAATCTGGCAATGCGGCGTAATCTGCGCACGGCAGCGGGCGGCCCTGCGCCACAGAATCACGGAGCCAGTCCGGTCTCACCAAAAGTTTTCGCTTCTGCGTGTATGTGAAGCCATCGTCAAAGCACTGCAACAGATGGGGACGCGATGACTGACTGCGAGGTTCCAGGAAATATGGCGCTCCAGGCGCTTGCGCATCCCAATCGCGGTGATAACGATGTCAGCCTCATCCGGGGTACTAACAACGTCCGCGTCCGCCTTCTCCGCGAGATCGAAAACCTCGGATATGTCAGCGTGCGAGAGTTTGGCTTGAAGAATAAAGATACGCTGAGATGCGAGGATTCCGGGCGCGCCTTTGGGGCGCTTCGTGGGACGCTCTGGTGAGCTTTCAGCTGATCTTTGAGAGGGAGAGGGCAATGGTGAGCGAGATCCGGCATGCGTTGACTCGGACGCCATTCATCTACGCTATCCCAGTAACTGAGGACACTCGTTGATGTGGTCATTGCGGCCCGTACATCCGTCGACCGGCTCTATTTGTCTCCATCACCCACGCAGCCGACACGAACGCGAGCGCCATACGAATTACTCACGTCATTTCTTCTGAAAGGTTGAATGGTGAGTTGATCATGGTAGTGACTCGCCTGAAGCGCATTGAACTGACATGTTCCGTGACGTGCTTGCAAAGTTCTGGGGTCTTCACTAACCTTCAAGTACATCTCGGATATTTTAACCCCCCCATTCCATCCGAGGACATGCCTGTGACAGAAGTTATGAAACATGGACCCGTTTCTAAGGACAACAGGAACTAGGATGTGACCCTAACATATGTTGGGGCTCACCCCATGCCATGGCTGAGGCTTTGATATTCACCCCCTTCCTCCTCCCCCAAACACGATAATTTTACACTTCAGCCCACTGGGCGTTTGATATTCGCGGACAGTGAGAAATCACCAAAGAAGGGTGTTAACCGAGGTTTGATATCTCAATCTTCTGCTTTGCATTCCTTCGTTCTCCCTCAACCAAAGATTAATATCCTGTGCCATATACCACCGAGCTCATCAGAGTTCCACAGTTCATTCCGCATCTGGAATGGGGTACTGCCCCAAACTGTCGCCATAGGTTCGGGATCGGCGTATTCATGGAAAGCATGAAGAAATACAAGGGCCCGAGATGGATCAGCAAGCGATGAAAAGCCGTCTGTCCATGTGCGAGCGTCGCGCCGCTCTCACTCACACACTATCTCCTAACTGCAGAAAACTCACACGGGGAAACAAGGTGAATAAATCAATCGTACGTCACTCAGAGTTATGCGTGATTCCATTACAGAATATATCTCATGACAAAGATCATGGGGGATGTGCGAGACACCGGCCGTCCTGAGTACGCCCCCTTAGTGCCGCCGCTAGAAGTTCACAGGTTGTCAATGAGGGCACGATGCATCAATTTCTGAACAGCGTCAACTGCTCGTCGGGGAAGTGGCTATGTCGTCTAGCCGTGACTAGCGTGTCGCTGGTGGAGCTTCGAGACTGCCCCATCGCTGATGTCGTCCAAGACTCGGATGTAGTCGTGCAGAGGTGCCAGGGTCACAAATATTTCGATGCAAGCAAAGCCGGCTGAGTTATTTGTAACAAATCTCTTCGAAGTGTCTGAGCTGTTGAACAGTGTGGAGTGATATTATAGAGGACGAGTATGACTATTGTCCTGTGTGACTCGTAAGGAAAGCTTTGAACGTGTTCGCAAATTGGCCGCGGCGGCGCATCACTTGTTGTCGAGCTGACCCACGTCATTGTTGACTTCGACTATAGCTATGGGAACTAGCCGTTCAACCACCCAGTTGCATTGCTAAATTGGTATGTATTCCGTAGCCCGTTTCCTTGAAGAACAATTTCCGAGCGATTATTCTAAGAACTGGCAGTCCCCTCACTTTTCCCCATTAGCACTATCCAGGTTGCACTTGCGCGGAAGGATGCTTGAAGATGGGAATGATGCCGCTTTGGAAGCAGGGGACTATGCTATGGGTAGCATGCGACAGACTCCCGGTGTGTAGACCCATACTCATCATGATCACCAAACCTTTGGTACAGCCTGAGGGGACCCAACACTGACCCAACCACTGGCAAGTCCTCGGCCACTATTCTACTGTGTTGCTGTCTCCTCATTGACTCCGCGCCAGACTGGGTCGAGCACTCCTGTGCTTTAGAGGGTCGGAGCAACAATGCCCCCACTTTGACGAGGTCTACCGGGCCAGTGAGCCGCCTGTGATAGGACTGTGGCAGAATGCAGCCATTTTCAAAACCCAGAATGAGCTGAAAAGGCTGATGATATGTGGCCTGCGCACACGAACGGGATACAAGAGGCCACTTCCAACTCACTTCCGTCCCTCGCGCCCTTGCACCCACTCTATGTGTTGTACATCTACGCGTGCTCAGCGTCCACTGGCAAACAACCGGCACCTGTCGCCGCTGCAGCCTCAGGAACGTGCTGGTATTGCGGCCCATCCATCGGCTCTTCTTCCGTCCACTACGACGCCCATAAAGTCTCCGAACACGAGAGTCTGTCGCCACTTTCAAGTTCCACTGAAGAAATCTATGTTGACCCTTGGAAATACATAGACAAGTCAGAGAATCATGGGGAAGATGTGCGTCCCTACAGAGAGAAACAACCAGCGGGGGCGATTCTACATGACAGAAACCCGCTCTTTGACAAGGTCCAAGGGAGAAAAAAAAAAGTAAAAGTCGCACCGAATCGCACGAGGTCCTCATGTCCTGACCTTCCGTATGGCGCGGTTCGATGCCTTGGGGGAGAATGTACACCACGTTATAGCCATCGCGTTATGAAGTTATGAATGAGCACAAAACCAGTCCACTGCCCATCTGAAAATTCACTTGGATACCCGTTCTAACTTGGCCCGCCTCTACCCAGCACCCATGCACGAGCCTGGTCTCTCAGCCCGGCAAGCACGCACTGCAACGACGGACCCGAACTTCATGTGAGTTCCCAATCGGTCCGCGCATGCTCCTCACATCATTCCGTACTGGCGGCCTCATTCCCTCCGAGACATCGGTGCACCTCTCGTACCGCAACATCTCGGATTACGAGGTTCGGCAGTTCCGTATCGCATTTGTGAGGCTGGATCTTGGGCCAGACGTCGAAGTTGAGTTGATTCCGTACTTTGGTTACGCGTTGCTCGATGGAGACGGCCAGAGTGCCCAACAAGGCAGAAGAAGATGGAGGGCTAGTGCGGTCATATCGGGTGATACGGTAACACCCTCATAAGTCATACCCTGCCTATCCCCTTTTCGAATGTCATTTCTACTGTCTCGAATGGAAGTGCCTTTGGTAGTTTAAAGAGTATTTCTTAAAGCTGATGGCTTTCGAAGGTATGCTTAAGATTCTTGGCTCCTTAAAACCCGCAACCGTACTAGTAGTAATCCAAAGAAGGGGGTATGGGTTTAAGAGGGGGTCGACCCAGCGTGATATCTAGTTCCTCCGTGGATCGGAACTTGATTCTCGTGATCAGAAGAGATAAGATGTGTTGCGTCCGACGAAGGAGCTCTTCCACGACTGACACCAGAAGTAGTGGAAGCTAGTCTCGTTCCCAGACCTTCAGGAGAGGAATTTGCAAGGGAGAATCCGAGGGAGGATGAGGGGACGGACGATGCTGATTGGTCAATTAAAAACGTAGTAATATTGTTGGGTCAGGAACAGTAGAACGGCTGGAACCGAGACTAAGTGGAAGCCCAAGGCGCAGGCTGGGGCCGTCTTGTTGAGTTCTTATGCCACCACTGCAAGTCCCATTCAGACACGGATCTCCGCGATACCGCTGCCAGTGCGGCAGTGCCGTATTGAGATACCTACTAATCGAGGTCATGCGAATATGATGCGAATATCTGCCTATTTCCACTTGGAAGATCCAGGCACGAGGCCTTAATGATCGCTAAATCACCGTCGACCAGGGCAGGGCAGTCTTATGTACTACGAAAACATTTAGCCGTCCAATGTTATACGCTTAATAACATGACCGCGGATGAGACCGCGGCGCCATACGGCCTATCTTTCGGGACACGCGAAGTTCGTTCCGCGGCATGCACAATCGCTGTTGTGGTTCGCTGGGAGCAAGGTCGGTATGGATGGCAGTCGGGACGAGCGTGATGGCTATGAGCCGTAAGAAGAGGTACTTTGCACGGAGGAACACGGAACAACCATAAACTTGAACGTGACATGATATACGGGGAAGGTCCTGGAAGATTCGTCACGATCGCAAAACCGAGAGAGCGCGGTAACGGTAACGTGGATACAGTGGTGAAGATGCGAAACACGCTCAGAGCGGTGTACCCATGACGATCGATCTGCCATCCACAACAAGAACAAGAGCAGTGAAGAAGAGCCAAGTCTACTATGTAGACATACCAAAAGAGTCACCCTACGGCCCTAGACCTTCCGTCAGGTGCTCCGGGGAAAGAACTATGCTATACACATGAACATAGGTGCCGGAGTGCACAAGGCCCCACAGTTACCTCTCCCACTTGGTTCGAAATCGGGCGTATCTCCGAGTCAGGACACACAGCGGACATGTCAGCCGGTACCATCCCCTTAGTCCCGGTATAGAAACGGGACGCAGTGGTAGTCGAGTCCATGAAGACCAACGCGCAGGTGTCAAGGCTAACGGTGATGACGCCCTCCGCCGACAGATATCGAAGAAGCAGAGACACACAACCGACGATATTAGGGTTCTGAATGCCCACTCCAGGCCAAGCCAGGAAGTCCACCGATTTTCTGAAAGACTTTGAGACTGTGATAATCCGCATCGATGACTTTAATGGGAAGGAAATCCCACTGAAGCATCATTAAGACAGACGCCAACGAGGTCAATCCCACAGGCATGAGACGCAAGTGTACACTAATCCGGGATAGCAGTCTCTTGTCGTACTCGTACCGACGGAGGGCATCCTGGACCCCTCGATTGGTAGAGTAATTGGCTGATTCAATCGATCGGGAACTGGAACTGCAAACCGACACGTTCCTAGCGACACATATGTCCATAAGAAAGGGGGTCTGAATGACGCTGGACATTCAATTGAACACAGGAAAACATTACGAAGTGAGATTTTGGGATGAGTTGATTGAATAAACCTGTAGAGAAACACCAAAGTTATGCCACTTCACCAGTTGCCCAATCTGGTGTTGCATATTTACAGACAGACATGGACTAATTGTCTCACAGTAAAGAGAGGTTGCTGGAAAACGAGACAAATGTTAGCCTAAAATATCAGAGGTAGCCTTTGCAATTCCAAGCTTACCTTCAATAAGGCAGATACCTAGGTTATATGTGTCATGCAGCGAATAGTAATACCGAGCAAGTGTGAACTCGACTGGTATTCGGCCAGTTCAATATAACCCCGAGTAAAGGTGACTTAGAGAACCTAGTGACAGCGGCTATGCAGGCATAAACAAGCTATTGTCACCCCAGGAGGTTGAAAACTTGATATACAGTGAATTGAAGAAGTTGAGGATACGTCAGGTAACTATTGGCCGAGCATGGATCAACTTCTTTCAAACACATTGACACAACACGATGAAAATTCTGACCAGGAGCAAGGGCAGACGAAGTCGCTTCTCGCTGCTCGTTGATAAGCTTCTTGACACTTTCAATCGCCTTTTCTCGAGCTGAAATCTGCCGTCTTGCTTTGGCCGTATCCAAGCTCTTTCGTAGCGCAGAATAGTCCTTCGCAGGGTGCGACCCTGCTTCCGACTTGGAGTGTCGATAATCGGGCTGTGAATCCGCTTCCTCTTTGATCTTTGCGAGCTCACCGCGCAGATCCGCGAGAATATCGTCGAGACTCTGCAGCGTAGAGATGCAGTCTTGCATTTCGTCTTCCACTCTAAAAACCTGGCACACTTCCCGTGCGCAGTCCTGAATGTGTGTGAATCGCACGGGTCCCAACATGATCCCACCGTACCTTGAACGCAAAGCTGGGGGTCAGAAGGTTTCATGCACGAGGGCCTTGGTCGGTTGATCTCTCACCAACGACTGACGATGACCACCGCATCCATGATTGCTTCCGAGCGCATGACTTTCAATACGTGACCGCCAGCCCACTGCTCCCCGTCATCTTCGCTGCCCTCTTCGACCCTGAAATCGTCGTCTCCTCTTAGCCCAGTTCGTCCCTCTTTCAATACCATACAACGCCAGGCCATGATCTCATGCGAGGCGGGGCGCTTTGTATGAATGACGTGACGGACGTGAGAGTGAGCATCACGAGCTTGCTTGGGAGTCGATGCCCTGAAGATATAGGCTATGAAGGTAGATTGGCGGTCTTGTATTTCAGCAGAAGTTGCGACAGGCTCTGGTAAAGGCAGCTTGTGCGTGACGAACTCGTCAAGATTGGACATGTGGAGGTGGGACCAACTGTGGCCGACTTGCAATCCCGCGCCGGCCCGCTTGCCGGAAATTTGGGTCATGTGCCACTCATCTGTCCTCACTCTTCAGTCTCAAGTCAACCGTGACCGATGCTGGCCCTCGCAAGGTCCACAAGAGCACCCTACCGACTTGCTCTGCACGCGCGCGCACTAACCTCTGCAGCGCATAACGCAGGCTCCCCCAATGCCGCCGCCGCCGAGGCTTCCAGCAGCCCCGCTCCTGACAACACGGAGGCAGCGATGCGACAACAGCGCACGCGGCTCACGAAGTCCAGCGCAGAATGCCTGTTCGTGTACCCTTGGAACGGGATACGCTCCTCTGCAGAGGGCTTGGAGATAGCTCGCGCGTTGCAGGGCAAGTACGGCCCCGCGAAGGAAGTCGTCTTTCCTAGAGTTCGTCGTCACATACCCATACTCTCTCACCAGCGCGTCTCCTCCCACCCTTTTACCGCTTCGCTGACCCGCCACATTTTTCACACGCAGGATTCCGGCTGCGTCAACCTCTTCCAACCCTACTTCTGGCTCGTGTTCGACAACCCGGACGTGCGCAAGCTCCTCCCGGAGGCATCCGCGCAGATCAGCGTTCAAGTCGCAGACCTGCCCCGGAGCGACGGGAATGTTGGCCTCGGAGACATGATGCGGGGACTAGGATTGTCTACGAGCGAGTCACCGCCCGCCCCGACCGAGACCGAAGCATCGAAAGATGATGCCAGCGACGCACCGCCAGGCTATAAATCCCTAGACCTTCGCATCGAGTGGGCACGTACGTCCCTTCTCTTCTCTCACCCTCTCTCACTCATTCAAGAATTACAATAACAATGATCGCCTCACTCTGTCCCTTCTTCCCCTGGAATCGACGACAAAGGCCATGGCCCAGGCGAAGTCCTCAATCGCAAACGCCCCATCTCAAAATCCCACCCTAATGAACAACTGTTACCCCACTTCGCCACGGCCTGGCTCGCCTTTGACGGCTTCTCTCCCGAATCCGCGCGCGGCCCACACACCCCGAATCTCCTCCGCGCGCGCGAAAAGTGGCGGAAAATCGCCCGCGAGTCGCCGTCTGCGAACGACGTCGACGACTCCCCCCACACCACCACCTCAGCGTCAACCGTGACAGTGCCGCCGTCCCAAGAGCCCATCGACGCGGGGACGGAGTCGGAGCTGAAATCAGAACTAGCGGCTTCCGAGGCCCAGACGCGGCAGAAAAACGTCGCCCCGTCGTCGCGAGAATGGGTCCCCATCGTCCCTCGCGGCACACAACGACCCGCGCACACGCCAAACTCTACTCGCGCCCAAAAAGCTGCGTCTGCATCCGCACCTGCACCTGCACCTGCGCCTGCCTCGACATCCCCATCCCTCGATTCCGCTCGCACCACCGATACCACCCATGCCGCAGATTCCACAAACGACGACGACGGCGGCGGCCGAGCGTCCCCACCCCCCGGGACGGGAGCACCGACGGCAGCGACCAAAATATCCCGCCGGGAACGCATCCTCCATCTTGCACGCCGGAACGCGCGCACGCCCCTTCCCGAGCCCGTCGAGGAGCCCAAGCCGCCGACCGAGGCCGCCGAAAAGGTTGCGGATGAGGAGAGCGAGCGACAGATGAAGGAGCGGACGATTCGCGAGCGGCTCTGGCGCCTCGTCGGTGGCAACTATTAATCTCGTCTATCGTCGTTGCCTCCACTCCGTTCCTTCCCTTCGTAGACTAATCCCCCATTGCGCCACATGCCACGATGCACGAAGTACTAACTCGTTCCCATTGCCCCAAGATATGCATGCTTTTGCGTTTTGTCTTTCTCCAGATAGGCGCAGCGTTAATTAGATTCATCTTTGAGACAACGAATGACACATTGCCCGAAGATCCCTACGAGTAAGATCTATTTACGAGGTAAATAATCTGGCTTCCGCGCAGCAATAATGCAGCGCGTGCGTGCTGTCTATCAAAAAATTGGTCCGTTGAAACATGAAAGGATGAAGTGTTATAGAATCCAGAAGCCACCACTAAAATGGTTGTCCGCGTGTATAAAGTTACCATGCCCGGCTATTACAGGGAGTGACAGTAAGCAAATGAGAGATATTGGTGAGAGATTTCACATGAAGGCATAATCGTTAAGGGTGCTGCAAACACAATGACAACCATGGGGCACACTAAAGGGCAGAAATATGTGTACAGATCCGGCATTATTGCACAATATCGACCGGTCACCGGTCATCGGCGGTATGCGCCAGCTCCGGCCAGCCCTGGGGAATCACGTCCGGAGTGAAAAGAATGTACTGATGTCTCGTGTCTGGAGTATGGTCGGTGCGTGGGCGCTTCGCGGTATCCATCATTGCTAGGCGTCTGTCTATGATACGCCGGCCGTGGCGGGTATTGTGTTGTTCCAGGTGCCGCGTACGGCGGTTGGGGTGATGTGTAACCGGGGGGTAATGGTAACGTGTGTGAACTTTGTCCGGGAAGAAGCGTCGAAGGGAGTAACGGTTGTTGGTCAAGGTCGATTCGCGCAAGCTCAATCTCACTGCCCCCGCGAGGTCCATGATCAAGGTATCGGTTATATCCAGTGAGAGACGGCGCAGGGGAATGGCTTCCACCTGCGGGGAAACCAGCTGCCGAGTCCAACGCCGTCGCTATAGACCGTTGGTCCCAGTCGAGCTCGCCACGGTCGCGTTGGTATAGGATTGGGTCGTATTCCAGGTCGTTCTGGTCAATGCCAGCAATCCGGATGCCACCAGGGAGTACACGTGCGTCTGCTTGTTGCTCGCCATACTCGCCCAACTTGGTTTGTTCGGTGTCCAGCCGCCCCGAGTATACTTGGGCAAGGAGTGGCATCATGTTGGCGTGCAGCATAGGGGTGAAAAGTTTCGCGTGCAACGCGGGATGACCAAAGCGCTTCCCGAGGCGATCCCCCTTGACGTCGCCGCGCTGGGAGTGTACTTGGGCATTGCGAAGCTCAGCCTCCGTTGGGACATAGTACCTAAACGGACGAGCGAAAACACGGTTGATGTAGACCTTGAATAGTATCACGATGATTAACGGTGGGATACCAGCAACCCATGCGAATGATTTCCATCCATACTGCAGGCCCATTGCTAGCGAGATAATCGTGAGAAAATCATCTAGAAAAGGTGGCAGCTATTACGCACTCAATAACATGAGTGCATGCATCAACATCAAGGAAACCAGAAGACGATTGATGACTGGGTTCCATAGGCGCTAAGGAGAGGATTACTTTAGAAAAGGGTGACCCAAGGCCGAACTTACACCTCCAGTCTCGACTTTAGAGACGTAACAAAACATTAACTGATACTTGTAGACCCAAGAATTGATCCACATAACGACGGCAGCCCCGACGGCAACCAGAGGCGCCAGAGGTGCGAACACAAGACCAATAGTCCCCATGAACAACTATGCACCGTATCAGAACATGGACAAGCCAACAGTGGAAACATTGCGCACTATAAGAGAGCTTCATATAGGCAAGAAGTCAGAACGAGCAACCGTCACAATATGAGAAGGATACGCACTAGTAAATTGCGTATTCGAAGTCAGGTGGCTGCGTAAACTCTCGGTAATCCCTAGGCGTGCGTCCCAATATGCTAATCGCCAACGTTATGTGAACAAGTCAAAACAATAATAATTAACAACCACGAACCGTGTCTTGAACCATATCCAGACAAGGTTGAGGATCTGCGCAAGGTCAAAGATAGCGAGGAAACCTCGCAAACTAGTATCCCCTCAGTGTCATTTGAAGTCACACGGGCAGAGGAAAACATACGGGAAGAACGTCAACCAAAATGAAGCCTGGTTAATGTACGTCTGATTGATTGACGCAGGAAGTTCTGTGGCACATATCATTAGTGCCCGATCGGTTGGAACAGGCTCATCCAGCCGTACTATCGATGTTATTGAGGATTTCTTGGAAACTCATGTGTTGCCCAATCTGTTTGATGATTTCCGTTACAGAGTCTGCGGCCAGCGTATACAGCTACTTCCTCGCACTAGAATGATGCAACACGTACTGAAGACAACACCGATGAGGGTGAATATGATCAGCTGCGAGATCACTAAGAATGCAAAATACCGCGCCAGAACCGCGCGGTCTAAACGGGATTGTGTCAAAGCACCCTGATATCGAGAGAGCCAGCGCATCATGAGGGGCAAGAAGAAGCCAAAAATGGCGGAGACAGCAGGTGGGAGTACACCAGAGATGAAGTTGAAGGAAACCGGTGAGTTTTTAGACCAGTGTTCGAGGAATGGGACAAAACTGGCGATCTTCGCGTACACGATAAGGGAGAAACCTGGGAAGAGAAAGGCATGATACGCACGGAGGACAAGTTGGCGAGGATGGATAGCACGAAGAGAGGGACGGTGTTGAGAAAGGCGATTATGGTGAGTAGGAACCAGCCCGTCGTCTTCTTCCGTACCAACTCGGCTGGAGACTTTTTCAAGTTTTCCCATACCTATGCAAGTAACAATGAGTATAGCACACCAAAAGCACACATAACTCTGCTCACGATGTCCTTAGGATTGGGGGCAAGGTTAATCTCTGCACCTTTGGGGCGCTTATTTTCTAACAGCTGGGCAACGATGTGGGCATACGGAACGGCAGCCATCGAGGCAAAGCCATATTTTTCTGGCTTGCGAGTGTCAATCTGGGTTCTGTACGCTTCAACGGCGTGTTCGGTTCGCTTAAGTTTTTCGCTGTTTACAGCGCCATGTGATTAGTCTCCAAAGAAGTGTGAATGTTGCTGAGCCACGCACGTGTAATAATCGATCGCATCTCTCACCATGCCGCCCATTCCCAAGAAGCCGCCAAGGCGAATGGAAGGTCGCTTCTTTCCGATTTTGCCACCCTTCAAGTAATGCACCAGTACCTGTTCAAATTGGCGGACAGTGTTGTTATGCACCTCAATCAGATGGGGAAGGTCTCCGACACGGCGACCGATATGCACGGCAGTGGTAGGATATGGAACCTGGACGGAATCGAAGATGTTCTGGATGCCCGAATCAGACTGAAGCTTCTTCGGGACACGCATGACAATGAGGGTGCGGGCGTAGAAGGAGAGGGCGTATTCCGGAGAGCGGAAAAACTGCGTACGAAGGCGCACCATAGCGGTCCAGTGAAACCAGACGACGACTATGACGACAGCGGTGATAATATAAACCATGCCAACATGGGCCCAGAGGTAATTTCCTCCGACGTTACGAATGGTCAGCATTGAGAGGGTGTCGCGTGAGTCCTTTGGAACGAATTTGAGATTGTACGAGACGTTGATAGGGATAAGAATGGCACAAGTGAACAAAGCCACTAGTGAGAAGATGGTCCGCATCATTCGGAGGAAACGAAGGAAGGTTGCAGCATCGAGGCCAATCTTGTCGACAAGCTCAGGCTCCTTTGTGTGAAGGAGTGGGGATACCCATCCCAGTACGCCCGAGGATGTGCGCGGAGGCGGCTTGTGACCGACATGGTACTTTACTTTAGGCTCATAAACGACCTAAGGCGGACGTCATTAAAGGACGCGTGTAGACGATGTGGTAAAACCGCTCACCTTATTGTTTGGTCGGAGGATGTTGAACAAAACGATGGTGACGGCCTGTTTGACGGGGAAGTATAATGTGAGCAAGGACGACACCAAGCCCAAGCTCTGGATGGACGCACAGAGATTGCGGTCATCAAGAGAAGCTGTGACCCAACAGCAGCGGGCGCCAGCGACCGCGTGTCGGCATTTTGGGAAAAGACGTCAGTGAAGTTCGTCATGGTACGTGGGAGAGCACCCCTTCGCTACGGAGAGCAAGAGGAAAGACGCAAAGATAGGAAGGAGGATAAGGGTCGGATAAAGAGTGTGGTGTTGGGGGGAAGGGAAAATAAGCAATGAAGGATATGCAAAGGCCGAGGGACGGATTTACAACGAGGTTGGGGTCGCCAAACACGTCGCGCTCATCAATACAAAGTCTTTTGTTCAGACTCGGATTAGGTAATACAACACAAAGTGTCCTTCTTCATCTCATCACTGAAAATTTCTAACTAGAGCCCATCAACGCAGCCACCGCCCTTGTTACCGCATTGGCTCCTTCTCGCACGGCTTCCCTGTCCTCATCCCGCACGCGTCGTACGATCCGTCCTTCGAATTTATCCGGGTGGAATCGCAGCATCGTCCCTCGAAGTTCCTCCTTGCGCATCCTCGCCTTCCCAGCCTCGTCGACTTCCAGTTCCTTCTGCCCCTCGAAAAGGAAAGCAGAAATTGCCTCGACCGTCAGTTGTGATATATCCGGCGCTCCACCTCGTACCGGCCATGGTATATCTCCGAATTCCAGATCCGCGGATTCAGATCGAGACTCGAGCAACTCGATCCAGCGGCTTTGATAAGCCTTTCTGGCCTCCACTCGCCGTCTCCTCTCTCGCTCATCGCGTGCCCGACGCCGCGCATCCTCTTTCGCTTTGAGGATTCGCGCAGCCTCCGCCTCCGCTGCCGCACGAGCAGCCTTTTGCCGCTGCTGCTCGCGATGCGCCGCCTCATTGCGCTTTCTGGGGGGAGGAGGTTTCGTTCGTGAGTTTTTCTTTGAGGGCGTAAGCGGAAACTGCACCTCCACATCCCCACCCGCATCCACTCGGCATATTCGTCATCGTCCATGAGTGCCGGGTCGTCATTCTCGACTCCGCCGTCCATACAGTACAGATCAGATGGATGCGGGCTGGTGCCCCGCCATCGCCGAGGGACGTATGCGTATTCGTTCAGTTGGGCTTCGATAGAGTCGAGCCGGTCATCATCGCCGAGCGCATCCCATAACCTCTCGTGAAAGCTATCGTCTGCGACAGGTGCAGTGCGAGGCTCATGACGTGAGGTGGACGGGCCAGGGTCGAGAAAGCTCGAACCCTGCGAAAGGTACGGCCTAGAAGCAGCTTTCTTAGCAGCTTTGCGTGCCTTTCGCAAATCGTGTTCGGCTTGTTCGGCTGGCGTCCTCTTGAGGCGCAATCCTTTGGGCATCGCACGATGGATGTTGATGGCCGTTTGATCAAGAGTTTCGCCGGCCCGTTTTGCCGGGGCACCGCTTTGGTCTCTTTTGATTTTTCTCTCACAGCTTACAACGTACATAAAGGCAGTCAGAAAATGCTCTTGATTGGGCAGTGTTTTTAGCATGACACTCAGCTCAACGAAAGGTGGGTGGTCGTCGGCAAATTGTTTGAAGAATAGACAACCGTACTGCCAAAAGAGGATCACGTGCACCGACCCAATTTGCAGTGGCCGTTGTGCAGGTGTATCGTTTTTTTTTAAAAGATAAAAATGTTAAGCCACGACACTATACATATTAGTAGCACACATGCACCTTTGCTCATGGTCACCATCTGGAAGACAGACACCTCTCTTTTGCTCGCAAGCATGTTCCCAAGAGGAAAGACTCAATTCTCGGAGGCATCACAATTTGCCCGACTTTGTGGCACGAGGTTGATGCGGAAGCCTCACGATTACATGATACGGGATCGACGGCGCCTACAGTATTCGACCGCCCTCATATTGCGGTTCTCATCGATAATCATACAAAGACATCTCACTGGCGGATGTTTCAAATTTGGCGATCGGGGCTTATCTTGTAACCAAGGAGGGATGATGCGTGACCCTGTTCGTTGATCGTGTCCAAACCAACCAATCACACTCTCGGGGAAAGCGAAGGAAACAGCCATTTGATTGCTGTCGCTCCGAGTCAAGGGTGTAGAGTTTTCGGTTGATACCTCGATTACTGGACTGCGGGATCTGACGATGCTGGTCACGTCTCTCGATTTAAGCCAAGGCTTCCCGAATTACTTGCTCATCAAGGTGGACGCGTTGCTGTTCAATCCCAGGTGAGATTTTCTGATGTTTTTGATCCGACAACATTCTGATTCTCGACGTCTCTAGTGATATCACACTAGGTGAGCTTAGGTACTAGTAGCTTGTACGACGTAGTATCTTTATTGACCACACGCCCCTAATTTTTGTCTAGAAAAACCTCGCAATCGAGCATGGGAATGTTTCGCATCAAATAGGCACGGACAGTTACATCCCTTCCCGCGAATCGATTGAAATGCTGATAGACCCCTACAGATTTCCACTTCCAACCACCACAAGGCAGCGCTGTATCCGCCGGGCAGAAATTGTTAAAGAACTATCTTGAAGGCGTCTCATCAGAGACAACTATTCAAGGATTGCGAGATTCAACAGCGATTGACTCACCGAAGTCCGCAATATCTCACCTTCGTTTTGATCTTGTTGAGCTTCCTCCCTTGCACCGTGACCAAAACGTGATCAGTTCAGCTAGACTGGAACTGTCCCCAAATATTGCACAGACTGGGATCGGTTTTGTGTCATTCATACTCAACAACCCTTTCACTGCAAGCATCAAACTCAAGTAACGTCGACTGTCACATATGAGAAGCTTACTAGTATTGGAAAAATGGGTCATGTCGACCTCACGTCTTCACCTACGTGCGCTAACGGTCATTCACAAGTAACTTCACCGAAGCTACAATTCAAGTTCAATTTGAATCCGCTCACCATTGTTCAGTTCTTGTGTTCTGGCGCCCAAAATAATGACATTGACCTTGGGCCTCTTATCGAGCTATTCAGGATCGTGGAGCGGAATCCGAAATTTCATACTCATGTACGTTGAGACTGGTGTGAATACTTGGTATGTAGGCTAACGTTATACAGATCATGGCCAGCATCGACACGAAATCACCTACCTATGTCAGGTAGAGCCTCCCACCATACCCTTGCAACGTACAAGAATCCATTTGGGTTCTCCCTACAAGTCGTGCAAGCCGCAGCGGACGCTGCTAGTGTTCGTTCCTTTTCCCTGTTCTGTCTTCGTGCTCTAAATGGGGTTATCTTTTCATAGCTCAAGTTGCCGCAAGCCAACAGCGTAGGTGGTGTATCCACCGGGAACATCACAGAGCTGGAAATTTCCTTCTCAAACCAATCACTCCGGTCCTTGAACAATAATGCTTTTAACACATTCCTTGCGGCTGTCACTGATGTCCACGGTTTTGAATTTGAGCTTAGCGGTTCCGCCGATATCGTGGCGAGGACCACAATCGGGGACATGCCCATCTCTAACATTCCTTTCAATGTTACGTCCGTTATGAAAGGTGAGCCCCTCATCCTTGATCCTTGGATCTATATCAACGACAAATACGTACGCAGGCACCATAGATTCGGACACGCCGCCGGTCTTCATCACTCAAAACTAGAGAAGCTATGGGTTTGACACGAGTGACCGCGGAGCTGAGTCGCAGGGAGATCGAGTAGAGAAGCAGCAAGGGTGACTCGATGGATCTAGAGTGGGCGCGCACAGGGGTTTCAAGAGCACTGAATGGTTACGTTCGAACATCACGAGCGCACTATATATACTTTCGTATAGATATGGAAAATGAAAGGGGCCATTTAGCAGGGAAACATGAAGCGAAAAATGGAGATCCTGAGAGCGGTGAAGTCCACGACAAAAGTGAGGAAGGTTATTGGCGCGTTGGTAGCGAGTTATGGTAGAGATGATATGGGTTGTGAACGATGAGCAGCGATGTTACATGGTGGATATGATGATAGGACGGCGTGATGGTCAGCGGTATATGAGAATGGCTTTGGGAAGGGAAGGGAGTCCTCGTGTAATGCGATGTAAATATGATAAACGTCCCTGAGGATAGAGATGGAGAGACTGTCACTACGTTCTCGTACTTCCCGGACCATATCGTTCCATAAGTCGCAGAAGTCGTGTTGCAGACTGGGGAGAGTACGTGAAGCGTCACATCTGGAAAGTAGTGAGGAGAGATTCCAATACGAGTAACGGAAATGGAAGATCTGGCGAGTAATGTTGTTGAAGTTGGCGAGTAACACATTGTCGTATTGGTCAAGGTAATCTTGAAGGAGATCTGCCGATATACCCAGTTCATCCACAACGAGCGCAGGCCAACGGTCATCGTGTTCATCGGTGTTTGCGATGATGCGAGAAACGATGCTTCGTACAAGGGGAACATGCTCTTCATCACATTCATTGCTCCAGCTTCTCAGAGAATGCCCTATTTCAACCGATTGCAGTAGTTTAGGGCATTCCCCATTGAGGATGTCGAAAAGGATCTGCGAAGTGACTTGCGGACCAAGTGCTGCACGAGAGGCATTCAGGCTGCTGAGGAGCCGAGAGCTCTTGACCGACTCGGCTACCGTCGTGGGTTGAAATGTGCGGTCTA
>Ga0137394_10000932_pt1 | contig 20619 bp, 22 predicted proteins | sample czobulk116metaG_FD_108278 | JGI IMG/M metagenome (GOLD analysis project Ga0137394, IMG submission 108278) | Vadose zone soil microbial communities from Angelo Coast Range Reserve, California, USA - czobulk1.16 metaG | ecosystem: Environmental > Terrestrial > Soil > Vadose zone | place: USA...
CATATTCCAGGCCCTGAGATCGACGCCGCCAAGTTCATCAGCTCGATGTACCCTCGCATCTATGCCCAGTCCGATTTCGATTATCCAGCCGAACGTCTCCTCAAGCTCCGAGGCATTCTCTCCGCAGAAGAGATACGCGCACCCAACAACAAAGACCACAAAGGCGACCCCATGCGATACGTTATAAAACGCGGCCTCACCACGCTCACCACGATCGGATGTTTGACTGGATTTGAGTCTCATGTTCGCCGTTACTTCGCCCTAGGCAGCCGCGATTCGGTGGAAGCAGCAGTGTACCCCTATGACAACGACTCCGGTCCGTTCTCCAGGGGCGGGGACCATCGTCGTCGACGCCCTCGGCAAGTTCGTTGCCCTCCTCACCGTTGGCACGGGTCCAACCGATTCCTCTGACATCACGTTTGGTTCGCCAATGTACTGGCTCTGGGAGATCATCAAGGCCGAGTTCCCCGGTGCCGACCTCTACTTCGAAGACGACGACAACTAGGTTCGTCTCTTCCTTCTGCCTCATCGTCTCGACGGTTTAGGCCTTGGACTCGTGGATTCGTCGCGTTGATTACTGTAGCTTCTCGTTGTCGGCACTCTCAATCTCCGTGTACTATCCATCTCCCTCCCGACTCGTATGTTTCTCCCTCCCCTACCCCAACTCGCTTGCCTCCTCGTATAAACCCCACTCAGTTGTTACTCCCTCTATGCCAAATGGATATTATCGTTGATGTTGTTTCAAATCGCGCGTGATAAGTCGATGCCCAGGTAAGTTGAGTTAAGCATTTGGACCTCCGACGCTGCGCAGCACTTCAGTCTCTTCTCGTTAACGTCCTTGAAACTCCACGAATTGACTTTCTCTAATGACTTCTTAGAACTTCGCTCCTACGACTTGGGACTTTCGACTTCTACTCCGATGTATGCACCATTGTCTGCCTTGTCCGAATGACGACGTTGACAACATTGCCTCCGTAGGTCTCAGCAATATCGTTAAAGGCCAAGATATACGTGAAACCGTGCTGAAGACGATGTCGACACGGGAGCACGTTCCTTCGAATTCAACAGTGTGTTTGTCACCTTCGCTAAACACGCCCTCACTATGACTATGAACGACCCGGTGATTTCGGACGTATCGAGTGTCTTCTCACTGACGGTGATGGCGTCATGGCCATCTTGGACGTTACAAGTCGACTTAGTAGGAGATAGTTCTAACGGTGACGTCCTCTATTCTTGTTAACGCTGTCCGAAGCAGGGAGGACTACGTGGCCCATGACGAGGCTCTGCGGGATGTCTAGTCTAACGAGACGTCCTTATACGTTATTCAGACCCCCAATCGTCTCCTTCTCTTCATCTAACAGCGTCCGACGTTTAAAGTGTTTTCCTTTCTCACTTTTCTCGTAGTACCTCGCCCGATGCACGAAGTACTTCAGGTACTGTTCTCAGCCGACCGCGGAGGGAGATGTTAAGTCTTCAGCAATCGTACGAGCACCTGGTATGCCTAACGACGTCGATTGATGAGATTCCTTGTCTCTGTGTACGTTACCGGAGAGTGAAATTCACGGTACGCATCTAACAATGTTCGTTCTTCCAAACATAACGCTCATCGGAAACGAAAGCGTATCTCTGCAATGGCCACGAGCGAAGGAGAAGGACAAAGGGACTATCTCAAGGTTTCGCTGACGGACGAACGACTGTCCGCCTTGCGTGCGTTTCCCTCCTTTTCTCCTTTCCGATGCTGTTGCTGACTGTGAGGCTATACTACGTCCAGTAATGTTACCTTTAGGGATTAGTCGGTACATCCGACGCTCAGAAATATCGCGTTTTTTGGGGCTAGCGCGTTTCACGTCATCGTCAACCTGTTCTCTGCAACCCTCCACGACGATCTTACGCGTACGGTACGTGCTCGTTTTCTGTGGTCGCTGACGTGAAATAGATTTCGGTAGAGCTCGATGCTCGCAGCTCAAGCGCTTGAAAGCTTTACAAGAGAGTCACTACCGTTCCTCGTTACATTGAATGGTTGAAGGGTGCGTTGCCCCACTATGTTCAAACTTCGATGCTGTACTCCAACGTCTGACAAGTCGGTTAATTATCCAATAACTGCGGGTCCACCCGTCTGGCTTACGGTAATCGGATCGCACTAACATTACTCCGTGTAGGACTTTACTCGTGTCTCATCAACACGTCGTCCTCGACTCAAGTCGTAGTTTCTCTTCAGTTAATGATTAACTCGAAGTCGGATGCCTCAGCGTAACCCGGAAGGTCGTAGGCACCGGAGAACTCAACGAAATGGACAAGGTAGACCGTATCGCTGTCCGACTCATGTCTATTGCTGAGTCAGAACCCCTAAAATAGGGGGTGAGACGTTCGAAGATGGTGTTGAGTAATCCATCGACTTCAACTTCAAGCTTTGCTCAAACTTCGATGCCAAAGTTGATATTTGCACCGCGTCACGCATATGCGCTTGACGGCTTTTTCCGGTTCTCGTCAAGGTCCTCCCTCGCGTTTACCCTCCTCTCGATGGTGATGCAATCGCGATGTCGGAGGTTGCGGTGTGTTGCTTTGGACGGTTCAAGAAGAAGGTCGTTGTTGGTGCTAGAACTAGTGCAACACGGGAATCCAAGTGAGGAACTTGTCGGATTTGTTCTTATATCCCTGGTGCTGTGAAACGGCGAGGCTTTGCACGCATCAACAAGTGTTCAATCTAGGAGTTGATCTACGATCGAGCAGGAGAAATGGATCGAAACGGTAGACTGCACCTTGGACACGAGATTTATGATAGTTGGTAAACTAACACAGACATATGCACCCTCAACGATCCCAGTTCTCCACTCTGGGTTTCTGACCAGAACAAGCACATGATCGACAACAAGACGGGTCTCTACACTACCGTTAAAGCGCAGGAGTTCAAGCATACGCCGTCCCGTAGCTCGTCGTCATCTCTACGATGTACTGTGACTGAAGGGGAGGATTCACCAGCGTGAGTGAACAGTGACAACCCTCAACCGATAGAAGCTTTCTGATATGTAGAACGACAGGATCGACTGTTGGGTTAAGTAGGAATGCGATAACCATTCTGGGACCTCAAGGCACGTTAGTTTGTTTTTTCCCATTGAGCGTCGAACTGACAACTCTATTTGATTAGAGATGTCTTTATATCCGTGTGAAACTTGAGCTAGACGTGCGAGTCTCGACACCCTTGTAGACCAAGCGTCTTTCTTCGTCCAACGATACTAAGAGGCATTCGTAACGGAGTGCCTAGCAGTCACGTCAGTGCAAAGCTGAATGTGCTCAGAACACGGTGGAAAGGCTGCCTTAATATAGAACAGTCGGACTGGTACGTATAAACTCAGGGTGTCAAACGTTGGGCCACTCACCTCTTCTGTATAATGTACATTGAATGTGCGGGTTTCAGGAGACTAGTCTGGCAACATTGCGTGTGTTTGGTCTCAACAATGTGGCCACCACAGCCCTTGTTGTCCGGCCATCTCGAAGGGACTGGTACGGTGAGTTGACTGTCCAGCGTCAGATGGGTCCGCGGATATAGGCCACAAACCAGTCTGTAAGCCGGACTAGTACACCGTGTACGAGTGCAGACCAGTCCGTTGGGCAGACTAGTCGTAACTAATGGACCAGTCCAGTCGTGATACGGGCTGTAACGTCAGAAACCCAGCGACTGGTACGTTGGGCAGACGTTTGATCCCGCCTCAGACCGCTTAGAAAACGAGCATCTTGGCAACATGGACCAGTACCGCATCACGCGGGAGGTGCCTCTGCCTTATTCGTTCGACGAGCTCAATCATGAGACAGATGCGGTCAACGAAGACGACAACGTCAAAAAACCGGAAAGCGTGCGCTCATCCAAGTCGAAGCAAAAATAGCTAGGTCTTGCCAAGCTAGTAGGGCAGCAAAACAATGGATTTTACGACCAGCCTAGTTGGTCGAGATGGAATATGTATGGAGTTTTGCTTACTATCAACTATGCCAAAAGCCGTCAGGGAGAGCTTATGGAACTTTTCCCGACGAGATCCTGAGACGATCGCATTGCGGAGCAGAATCAGGCAGCATGGGCACCAAAATAAACGCTGCTCCCGGTCTTTATCACGCATTATTGACCCGTAAGCGACCCGGAAATATTACTTCATCGTGGATGCGATCTGATCCAACTCGCGTGCGATCAGAGAGTTGGGACACGACGAACGCAACTTCCTGTACCGCCGCAGTCAGCGAGTTTGAGTTTGCCCCTACAGAAAGGGTCGACCAAAGAAAGACACGCACTCTAGTCGGGCACGATCGCCGCGTTCCTTGCACTCCTTGCCAGCCATAACCCACTCTCCGCATTCGACGTAGAGATCGACGCGCTTGGGGGCATCGCAGCGCTGCACGTAACTGACCGCCTCCTTCGCGTGGCCCTTCTCGACGAGATGCCTCACGAACGGCTCGTACCCGATCGGACTCCGCTTTGACCGCGAAAATGCCTCGAGGCCCTCAAAGTCCCGCGTGGCCGTCAGTGCGTGTAGCTTTAAGTACCAAAATCTGGAAAAACCACCACCGTCGCCAGTGAGCGAGTGCGTGTGAGCGTGTCGGTGTGAGACGCGGGGGGGACATGGATTCATCTCGTACCTTTTGTCAGGTACTTTAAAGTCAGACTTGAGCTTGTCGGCGCGCTTGGACATGCCATTGAGGAGGCATTTCTTGATGGTCTCGTCGACGCTCAGCCCAAAGAACTCGATCTTGTCCGTGGATTCTTTCTCGAGCGTTTGCTGGAACACCAATAAGCGACTATATTCGTCCATCATCTACAACGTGTGTCGTCGTCGTCACCACGCAATCGCAGGCGGGTCCAAATATGCGAAACTAACCTTGGCCTCAAACGAACGTTCCTTATCCTCCGAAAAGAATTTTTGAGCGGCTTTGATGGACGTGACCATCGCAGCGGGATCCTGGGACCGAAGTTGGTTTCGGAAGCTCGGACCAGGGAGCTTTCACAACTTGCCTTCATTCGCCTTGCTTCCTCCAAACAAAGTACGGCGCTTTCGACGCGTCTATCGTCTGAATAATAGAAGTCCCGGAGCATCTCTGAGTTCTGCTCCCTCGCGTACACTTGTAGCAGCCGGCTTGCTGGTGCGAGGCTGGAACCACCGTCCTCGATTAAACGGAAGAAGCCACCCAGGGGTAGGCGGTTGTATAGTTGTAATAACACATGATACACTGAACGAAATGTGAGCAAGCGCATCCTCTCGTCGAGACAGCAACGTACCTAGATCTGTGTCGCCGCTGTCAACGGCTTTCTGGAGCGCCAACCGATCTTCCTTCATCATGAGCAATAAGGGAACTTGATCTGAGGCCCTCAGTTCATGGTCCAACAACTACGTCTCCATGAATAGCACCAAACATCGAATTCAATGACACCGGGTAACTCACCATTGTAGCTAGGCGGGTTCGGCCAATTTCCCATGCCTTCTTTGCTATCTCAGCATAGCTAACGGATGGGCCTCCTAATTTCTCGAATTTCTCCACGATGACCCTCGATACTTCTTCGTCTCCTAGCATGTCAGCGTCCTTTCCGTCTCCACTGACGACTGGTTTAGATTTAGTAATTTTTGCAGATGCCCAGTGCTTGAGGACATTATCCGGCGAGAGGGATAAGAAGGATGAAATATGAAGCGCAAGAAGGTGCAGATTGCGTGAAGTTAGTCGAGAGATAAGGTGCGCAGGCGAGAGATGATTATATCTTGTCATCCTCAGTCAAAATGAGGGCGGCCACGAGAAGAGGCGGCTCACTGAAAATAAGTGATAGGTATGCCAACTTCAAACTGGCGCACTGCGTTGAGGACCTTGAGAGTCTTGCCCATGTTCACGAAATCATTGGGGTTGTATAGATCCAAAAATGATTTGCCAAAGTTGGCAGCCTGGGGTGCTTGACGTTCGGATATTTTTAAGCGAAGGATTCAGCACGAAACACATACGCTTAAGAGCTTCCGCTGCCACGTAGGTTCCCACTCCTGTCCCGCGGCGTCGATGACCTCGTCGACGGCTGCAGCAAGGTCCAGTTTTATACTTCTTATGTTCTCATCAGCTTTAGGGGAGCGGTTATTGAAATTCTCCCAAGCGTCGAATAAAATCGCGGATGGTGACGTAGATCCGGGTCTGAAAACGGACACATTGGATGCTGAAACCACTGTCAGTAACGTATCCGGGTTTGACAAGAGTATCTATCACCTGGAACTTTCTGTATAAAGTCACATGCGTCGGCGGCGATCACTCTGACTCCGTCAACCTCTGTGACTGCAAAGGTAGAGCCAGCATAGAGGTATCTGGGTCTGATATCAGCAATGGATCGAAATACCTACGAGAGAACGCACTGTAATGTATCGCCAAATGGGCCTACAAGTAGCACAAGTGCATCCCAGGTGACGAGAATGGCGTCATTACCGCACCACTCGACCTGCCTTACGGGACCCTCGGCCCCAACAGACGTGGAATCAAACTCAGCCAGGTTTCGTTGGAAGTCGGTCGAGACAACCCAAAGCATGCCAGACAATGTTAACAGGGCAAGTGACTTCCCATTGGGTGACGGCGCCATGTGTGTAAACGGTCCCCGGGATAAACGTTGGTCAACGGCCTCGAGGTTGTCCACGGAAAGAACGCTGGCCTCAACAGAAAGCAGAACCTCGACGTGGCGCGAGATGGTGAAATCTGGTGGAATGAGGGCCCAAACGGCGGGCGGCTCAGAGAGATCTACCTATCTGGTCGATTGAGAACCCGTGAATGAAGTCGAAGAAAACTCACTTGGGTTGGCCAAAGTCAACGGTTTACCACCTTCCCATCCCTTCACTTCCAATAACTGTAATGAACCAGTCATTGCCACCAGACCGTTGTCATATATGCGCGCATCCGTGATTCCAACTTCTCCGGCATCCGTGCCTAAAGAGAATTGGACGTAGTCGCCTTGCAGATCATAGAGACGGTATACGCCCTCCTCGTTTAGAATTACTAGTCTCTCATCACCAGTCCACCCAAAGCGAATGATCTTGGCTTGCTCCCACTAGAAAGGTGGAGTCAAACTGGGCGAATGAATGGCAGCGCAAGCAAGACGTACTCCAAGTAATAACAGGCCTTCGCCAGAAGGCGAGTACACCTGAATTTGTGACTTTGCAAACATTGGTGTTGCAGGCCCAATAGCAACTAATTTACTTGTATCCCTCATAATTGCTGTTGAATGCGCCTTGAACCTCTGCGATCGCAAGGTGTGGGTACACTCACCTAATGGGCCGCCATTGTGGCATCCAGCGACGATACAGTCGCCTAAATTAGGCAATTTTCCATCGAGTGTGTACAGACGTTGTTGTCTGTAGAAGACATTGCCGTCTTGCATAGCCTGCCATGATGTCGTGGGGTGTTCAGCCATGGTTGGCTGCGCATCCCGCCCCAGAGTCGGTTAAGCCGTCGAGTCACGTGATAGTCGAGTTTTCTCCACTCACAGCATATACTCTCCATCTCTGTCAGTACTGTGCTGATTGACTCGGCTCAATGAGATTATTGGCGCGCTATACCATCACACTTCCCCGTTGTCGTTCTTTCGCCGTCACTACGAGTCATTTCCCACGTCTGCGCACTCTGCAAGGTTCATTTGTGCATCCGGGATATGTCCGTCGCAGGACTATCTTTCGAACTGAAAAGGGGTCGCCCGCAGGGCTGAATCCCCGTGTGGGGACTATCTTTCTTGGTCTCATAGGTCTAGGTTTTGTCTCAACAATGATTGGGGTGTCCGTATGTTATCTCCACAGCTCTTCTATGACATTCTGAGTTGCTTTTGGTAGATATGAGTTTTACTCTTCTTTCGCTATCTGGCCCGAGGAAGTTCGCGCGGACTTAAGGGCTGGTGTCAAGGCCAAGCAACAGGGTAACCTCGCTCTCAGCCGTAAATTATTAGCACAGTACGAGCTTCCTATTTTTTGCCTCTGCTGGCACTGACCGAAAGCGAAGAGCTCTCCAGACCGCTTTATCCCTTCCCCCTAACAGATTTTCGCCGTCACCTTATCTGAAACTGTCGGGAATAGCAATTACACTTTGCGAGGTTCTCGAACAAGACAACAAACCGAAAGAGGCTTACGAAGGATACATCGCCGCTATTGAGCACCTACGAAAGAACTGGTCTGCTCTTACGAGCGAGGAGAGGCTGCGCGCGGTGTCCATAGGACAGAAGCTTGGTGAGATGGCCGACACGTATCAACTAGGCGGAGCCGAAGAGGAACGATGGTTGACGTGGACGGTCGAGGAAGTGTTGAAACTTGCAAAGGATATCGGAGGCTCTAAGCACGAGGGGCACAGCGAGGAGGGCAATGTCGTACTTTCCGATCTCGAATTACCAAAGTGGGTCACCGTGACTGACATCGCAGCGCCTTTGGAATCTCTGGGTGCATTTTACGCCCGGACTGGTAGATTGTCGTGAGTTCGGACGATCGAGCTTCACCTCGAACACGCTGATCAGCACGTGCGCATGTCTCGCTTCAGATTGGCTGTGCCTCTTTATCTCCACACAATATCGCTCTTGGTTCCCCCTGTCTCGTCACCTCGGAAGGCGACGGCTGAGGAGCTTTGTCGAGGTTTGCGATGTGCCCACCCTGATCTTTTCGTCGACACCGATCACCCTCTTTCGCAGGCGCACAGTTAATGAACAACCTCGCGGAACTGTTCATGAGAGGCACTCCCTCCCCGGCTGCATTGCACCAGTCCGAGGCTTGGGCACGCCAAGCCCTCTCCTTATTACAGAAAACGAAAAAAACTGCTGGTCTCTCGGACGATGTTCGTGTGTGCGAAGAAGCGTTGGCTGTGGTTATATTTAACATAGGGTCACTTCGTGAGGTTTGTTAACACTGTCCTCCTCCCTAGACGTTTGTGTGGCTAACATTTCCCTCCAAAACCAAGATGAACGATGATCCCAAATCTGCTCGCCAGTTCTTCGAGCAATCATTGGAGCAGTCCAAGAAGCTAAAATTCCAGGAGGGTATGACGCAAGCCAGAAACGCGATCCGGAGGTTGGACAACAAACAATTCGCCACACCACCATCCAACGTCATTGATAAACCATAATTTAAAGCGAGCATCCGTGTCAAATTATTAAATATGACCGAGCGTAGCGACTACAGACACATTATCCACAAGTTGTCCTATTACAGTAATGTAGATAACGCGAACATATCTAAGATGAATTTTCGTCCGGGACATCCTCCACCGTCGCCGCACGACTTCCCGACCGCGAGTTTGCAACCGAGACACCCGAATCATCAACCTCATCGACGGCATTGTCTGGTGTATTGACACCGCTGCTCAAATTCTTGGTTTTCTCCGATTTTTCTGCAGATTTCTTCTTCCTCGACTTCCTTTTCGGGAGATCCCACTCCCACAGAGGGATGAACGAGTCGAGCTGAATACAGAGGCTGCGGTCAGATGCCATAGACAGTCTGATTCGCATGTAAGACGTACGAATCCAACGTCTGCAAATAGACGCGGAAATATCCATATGCCAGGACTTGCAACAAGGACGGTGATAATATAGAATATCAGTCGTATCACAGAGACAGCAAGTAGCAACCCAATGAGACCCAGGAAGACCATGGAGAGGTACCATACGCCCAGGCGTAGGATGGGAGGCCACAGCGGGAACATGACGCCGGCCAGAATGATAGCAACCATTGCGATCCCACCAACATAGTTTGTCCATTGCGATCCCTCGTAGAACCACGCATAGTATTCGTCGGGCTTGAAAATCTGCATTTGATTTATCTGTAATAACTTCGGGGACGATGCAGAGCCCACGGCTTGGCCCCGGTCCACTCGTAGGAAGAAGGTATATGGGATGACGGTGTTAAGGATAAGGAGCGCCTCGTCTTCCGAGGTGATTTTGGGCGTATTTTTTATTTTGGCGTACGCGGGTGACAGTAATGCCTTCACGGCAGACCTTCCTAAGGGCCATATGCAGCGTTACAAAAGTGCCCAGGCGGCGGTATTACAGGAGAGTGGGCTGCATCACTCACCTTTGAAATAGTCAACTCGCTTGCCATTCAAGACCCCGACCCTGTTCTTGAGTCCCGCCTTACTACTGCGGAGAAAATCCACGACATTCCGTATTTCCTGCGATGCCTTTTGCTGCTGTTCGGTGGTCGACATGCCTGTGGTCCCGCAGAGGATCGACTACGTCACAGAGGTCAAAGTCTGCCAGCATACGTGACGATATGAGAGCTCACAAGCGACGAGGGTGCAACTTAGCTGTGGCGGATGCAAACTTCGGCCTCACACGCACGGCGGTGAGAGCGTGGTGTTGGAAGAGAAGAAAGTGCTGGCGGAACGAGTTGTGTCAGGTGGGCCACTTGCTGGAATTGATCACGTAAGCGGTCCCAAATTGTTAAAAATTCCCGGGCCTTATCGGACCGGCTCGGACCCGAACAGGTTTCCTGTGTCTTGCCAGCCCCGGGCCTTTGCCCATCATTCACGCGTTTATCAGGCGGGGTTCTCGGTACACCCTTGGAATTCCTGCCGTGGTCTGGTCTGCTACGGTGCTGGTGCTGTAGCCACAATTTGAGGCACGTACTTTTTCTGTTCTTGGGATTGAATCTATATCGTATCCTCCCGAATCATTTAACAGCTTGCTATTGGTCCTTACCAATACCATGTCTGTGCACCTCCTCCAGCGACATGCCTCGCAATCTCTACGTGCTGAATTAGACTCGGATGTTGTTTTGTCTTCTTCCCCATCCGTCGCGAGAAAGCATCGTACCATCACGTTTGCAGAATTACCCACGTGGATGAAAGATAATGAATTCATTCTGACCGGTTATAGAGGGTGAAAAGTCACATTTTCCAACGGAGACCATACAACGTTCTCACGTAAAGCATCTTTCAGGGAATTGAATAGCTGGCGGAAGTGTTTTGGATCTGTCTTCGGCTGTGTGTGCAGACCACTGTCTATTAACGTTTGTTTGCGTCTCACAAATTCTGTTGTTAGATCTACATAATGAAACAGGTGCGGCATGTCAATATTTATGTCATACGTACTCTACATTGATGTACTGATAACAGCGAACATCCATACCCATCTCCATGCATCCATTATGTTTGGTTTTTTTCTGTGCACGTTCCGTAATTCCTACTTCAAGGCTTACGAGGACATATCTTGGGCCGATCGTGCTGTGTTTGTCGCCTTCCTCTCGTCAACGATTTTCTGTTTGCTGTGCAGTGCCGTCTTTCACACGGCTTCATCTCATTCGAAACAAGTGAGTGTCTCAACCAGTAATGGATAAATGAATGCCAGGTGGCACTGACCAAACGCCCGCAGGTGGCTGCTAGATGTAATGCTTTAGATTATTCTGGGATTATTGGAAAGTCCTTTCTCATGCTTCATTCTGGATTTCATCATGACTCTGCTCCAGCCCTCATCCTTGGCTCCTGCTATCCCTGCGTATATTATGGATTCTACTGCGAACGGAATTATAGAATCGGATACATACTGCTTCTCACTCTGGCTGGGCTTGGTGTGTGACCAAGTCGTCTCAGCTACGCCCGAAACTATAACTTTCTCTTAGCGGCAGCTTACGTTGTTTTGAACCCCGAATATGCAAAGCCATCCCATCGTCACGCGCGAACTAGAATTTTCATCGCCCTTGGGCTATGTAGCATCCTGCCCGTTTCTCACATGGTGCTTTCTCACGGAACGTATACCGTTTTCCAAGACATGGGCTTCCTCTGGCTCCTGGCCGCGGGCATAATGTATATCACGGGGGCCGTATTATAGCAAGTCTATCTCCACTACGAGTGCCTCAATAACAGCTTCACTTATTTTGATATATTAGCGCAAATAGGATCCCAGAGAGATTGGCCCCAGGCAGATTCGACTATTTCTTCTCATCTCATCAGATTTTTCACGTTTTCGTTGTCCTTGCTGCTCTTTCGACATATGTTTGTGTGCTCACAGCGTTCAATTACCGGCATGGTCCAAGTGGGATATGCGCGGCATGAATCCCAAGAAGGGATGAAGTCGAGGAGATATGCCACTTGAGAGGGTACAATTGATATTGTGAGTCCTTTGCTGTTCTGACACTTATTCGATGCCCATCGCTTTCAGGTTATTCTTTGATCTGATAGTTGTTCTTTCTTTTATGCGGTCATCGCTGTTCTATATGGTCCGAGATGTACGGCTGAATGTTTAGCCAGTCCATGAATTCAATCGTGGGAAATAGCGTGATATTCGGGATTCAGAGGTGCCGGCGCCACAGATCCATCTTGCCTAGATCCCTTCTCTCCGTCTCCATGCCTCCTCCTTTATTCTTTCTTTGACGTTCAGGTCCGAGGGCCTCTGAAACGATTCGCCACGTCTTGCTCACGCACCTCCATCTCGTTTAGCTGGTCAAATTAGTGGCATGCCCCTTAAGTTACTGGTTATACCTTGGACCCAGACACGTCGGTGGGCTTGAAGAGGCGCGCATGCGTGCAGAAAATTGCGAGTGCGCTCTCATACCGAGCTGAGATCTCGCTTTGGCTGGCGTTCTGATAAGACTTTGTGTGCTTCTTCATAAGCTACCGGCATCAACGTTTTGCACAGGATGGCCGCGTACATTTCCACGGATCTATAACTGAGCGACAGAGCATCCGGACAGCATGCGTCTAATGGAAGTTCGCTTCACGGTGCCGCAGCGCGGATTTTGACACCCTCAATTTATCTTGGCGGTCTCACACGGTATAGCCTGTTCAGAAACCGTTGCGATGCGACCAAGAGCAGGTGTACCCAAAGGGGCCGATACTTTAAGGTGATCCTTGCCGCTGCTCGCGGAAGGATACCCGCACTTGGGGGTATTGGTGATCTCGAGTCGATCCCCGCGAGCAACCCATCTCGCCTGTCATCTTTGTCCTCATCACTTCGTCGTCCTCCCGTTTTACGATCATTGCCCCCCGTGTGCGCATCCATCGCCACTCGATCGACACCGCACTGCCACCACTCTCGGGCCCCTGTCCACTTCACCGCCTCCCTTTGTCCGACGCCCCTCAATCGCCTCGCCGTGCGGCACTTTCACTTGTTCCAGGAACCTCGCGACCTCATCCCCGACCTCCCCTCACCTTCATGCTTCGAGTTTGCTTGTTTCAGCCTCTGATGTTACCGTTTCTCTTTTGTTCGCTGTTTTTGGTACCAGATCAGGTTTCGGTCTCCCTTAATTTTGAGCCTCGTGTCTCGCCACTCCCTCTGACTCGCGCACCGCTCGTCCTCGACCTTGTAGACTTGTTCTCTTTCACATATCTTAGACCTCCTGCTCTAGTTTGACTTCCTGTTTATGAAGTAAACCAAGGTCGAATGGGATGGAGCAGCAGCCTTATGAGCGTGCAGGTAAGCACGACAGCTATGGTATATTTGGTGTAAACTACTCAGAGCGTCCAAGCACCGCAACTGAGGACACAAACGAAAGTACCTACGGTATGTAATGAACAGCTTGGATCTCATGAATGGAACGAAAACCAAGCGGGTGTCAAAATATGTGCCAAATGTCCACTAAAGTAAGCCCCCTTAGTAGGAATAATGTCCGGGTATCTGATACAGATCTCGATCTGCCTGCTCGCGCGCTCATATTCAACAGTTTATTCGGAACATTACTGATTGGTTCGTTATGTTCGGACGGTCTCTCATACAGCTTTCCAGCATGTATATAAACAATGGTCTAGCTCCTTGAATGTGCAGATTTCGCCTCACGTCTCGTAACATTCGCGTGCTTAAAACTTCCTCCTCGCCACCTTCGACTTCTCGACGCTGTTCGCTGCGCCGGTCAGCCTCGATTCCGACTCGGACTCCGAAGACTTCCACCCTCTCCTCTCACCTCCGAGTCGCCGCGGGTCCGGGTGCTCCGTCGTTTACGTTCTTGGACTACCTTTCAACTCTTCAAGCTTCAACGCGTGACTCTTCCTTCTTGGGTTGTCCCTTCTTGGCTCTGGGTCTGCCCTTGCTACTCACGCGCGGGACTCGTAATCTCGCTTCAAACATGGAGCGTTTCATGAACACACTCCTTTGTATTCGATCTCTCCATCTGTTTCCGGCCGTTTTCCCGATATGTTCCACTCTTCTCCGATTCTCTTTCTCTTTCGGTGTGACCGCGCACAAGTGTGCTGCTAGCTCCGAGTCCGTGTCTTTGCATATTAAAGCAGAAAACAGTCCGTTCCTTTAGCTCGTCCTGCCATGCACCCCTTCGGACTAGGAACTCTCCTTCAGTTCCTTTGGGAACACAAATTTCCTTCGTTGTTCGTCTGGGTGGCCATTGGCTTGCTTCTGTCAGCCGTGTTTCTCTATCACAGCAATCAACGTCACAAGGATGCTCCTGCTGCCCTGCCCCGGCGCCTTCCTCTCTTCAACATCACGTCCTTCTTAACGCATCGTCATGACTTCCTCGCTTGGGGATTTAGAGTCACGAATCAGCCGCTTTTTCAGTTCAATCTCTTGCTGGTACGTTAGAACCGTTGGTCCTGCTACTCGCGCCCGCAGATTTTTCGTTGACGGATGCACACCTTACATGGAAATAGAACAACGTCAACGTCGTTTCTGGAGAGCGTGGGCGGAAAGATTTCTTTGACGCAAGAGGGCTGAACATTCACGAAGGCTTTAGGGTTCTTTCGGGAGCGGTGAGCGTACCAGGTCAACCGCCATGGGATCCCCACCCATCAGAGTAACTTTCCACCTTAGCTCCCTATTATCCATGGCGTGACAACAGAACTTCGCAAACAACGGGTTGCTATAATATATAGGCGCCTGGAGAACGTCCAACGGAGCGAACGCTTGACGGATTGTAGGTGGCCTAGCCCGCGTCGAATGACCGACCTATCTCACCTTATTTCCGCACAGTAATTCCCGAAATTTTGAATGACGTCGGACGGCTCTTACAACCATGGGAAAAGGCCGGGACCCTTGACCATTTTGAAAAGATATACGAAGTAAGCCCTCCCCTATGCCTTCTACCCTGATACAATAGCGCTCATCCACTTCCTATTGTAGTTTATATTACAAGCCACCGTAAGGTCTCTGACGTGCACGGAAATAGCTGATGACCCACAAGTCGTGGCTCGTCTCCGGCGGCTTTACGACCAAGTTGATCGCGGAACGACGCCAGCTTCAGTACTCTTCCCTTGGTTCCCTAGTCCTTCCATGGTCAAGAAGGCACGAGCGACGAAACAGTTGTATGATGTTATAATGGAGGCAGTCAAGTCCAGGATACAAAGCGGCATCCCCCACAACGATGCCCTACAAATTTTCCTGGACGCAGGGGACCAAACGTTGACTATCGTAGGGGTATGTACTTGTGGTTCGGAAGCTTGGGCATTAACCGTGCTAACGTAGCCCCTTTAGTTTATGATGGGTTTAGTAATGGCCGGCTCGCGGTCAACCGGCAACACAGGCGAGTGTTATACGCAATATCTAGCTGCTATGGAGAGGATTGACCCCATCCCAGCTTCCTGGCTGTTCACATATCTCGGTTGCTACCCGAACTGGCGCAATGAACCACGCACCGAAGTTAGGAAAATCGTCGCTTCACACTCCCCGGAGACTATCTCCGAGTGCGATTCACGGCACTGTTCCACGACCATCGCATTATTATCCTCTATCCCCCTCGCCACGTGGGAAAATAGGACACCCGTCCTTGACATGTTCATCCATGAAACGCTCCGTATAGCCCAACCTCATGTTGCGATGCGGCAGAATATCGGCCCAGAGATGTATATCGATGGCAAAACCATACCCACAGGTTCCCTCGTGGTGTACCCTTCTGCAGATGTCCACCTTGACCCGGTCTTGTATCCCGATCCTTGGAAATTCGATCCCGCGCGACCGAAACCTACAGGCAATCTCACGTATTTAGGATGGGGCGGAGGTGCGTATTTTTTTTGCTTCGCCAAATACTTGGGGCTGGTTAGAAGAAGTGGATTTGATATTGTTCCCTTACCTTTCTTTTGGCTCGGCGTATGGGCAGGGAGAACGACATGCCTCGGCTCGCGACTTGCGAGACTCGAGACAAAACTCCTCGCTGCGCTGATGCTCGTGGATTTCGAATTTGAAACCGTGGACGCGAGCGGTCGGGTCGCGAACCCGCCTCCAAGACCAAACTGGAATGACCACTTGACGTGCCAGCCGGTTCTCGGCCGGTTCTTCCTCAAGTACAAGAGACTGGATTCCTCCGGAGAGCCTTCGGGTCACTAGCCATCCGGGGCTGGTTCGCTCTAGTTGTATTTTCCCTTCTATCCGTGCCCTATGCCCAGCTGCTTCGCGTCTAGCTTATTTTTTCGTTACGATCCCAGTGCATACTAGCGACAGGATGTCACACAAGCCCCTAAAAAGGGTTTTCCCTAATCAATATATCCTCGATTACCCACGAAGGCCGAGGCGCAAAGGCCAGCTTGGCACAGGGTCATCATGATGGCCAATGGTCAAAGAGAGCTGTGTTTGTAAAGCACGAGCTAGTAGGGAGCTGTGGCTGTGTGGTCCTTGTCCCGTGTCTCCTCGGCGACCTGTGGGTTGTTAGTGGAGCGCCGGCTAATCCCACACGGCCCCAAGCTACGGATCCGGGGCTTGAAGGTCTCGCAAATTTCCCTTCCATGGAAATATGATCAGACTCCTGGCCGGCGATCGCTCATTGTGCATGGGTGAAGTATCTGTCCGTCTGACTCCGACATACTGCCTTCCGTAACGAATGGGCCCGAAAAAGAACAAAATGTTTCGGATAAGGAAGTTTTTCGTGGAAAGACCGATCCCCGGCCGCGCCTGAGCGGGCATTTCGTAAACACTGATACGCTGATGGCCCGACTCACGAATTCGATTGGGAGCTCGGATGTCTAAAACGTTGTCTCCGACACGGAGGCAACTGAACGGTTGCTAGGGAGAGTGGGTGATGTAAGTACCGCTGTTACTACAGGACGGACCCGAGAGGAATTCCACGGAGGGAGAAAGAAGAAGGGGCGGAAAAGGCATGGTGTAATGGTTGATTGCATCAAATCACGTTACTGATCTGCGGAGGTGCTGGTCCAGAGCAAGGAAGCAAGAACGTTGTCCACTCATACGCGAGGGAAAGCTAATTTAGCGTTACGCCGCATCGCGGGAGCAAACACCGCGTTGATGCTGGATGCAGTCCGGTACTCGAGAATGTGCCTTCTATATGAGTAACATCTTCAAGTTATTGCCGCGCCTCCGAGTCCGTGCTGACATGTGTCCCCATAAATATCTGACCAGCATCGGACTGCTAATTGCGGTGCTTGTGTCTTTGGTCTCGTGGGGAAAAGAATGGGAAGTCTATGACCATTAAGCACCATGATAGATTGCCATAGTTAGTACGAGTACACCAGGAGATCATGGTACCTATAGGCTGATACTGGTACGGGTAATGCAACACTTGTTATGTCCATACCATTGTGATGGCATCCTCAATGCCACGGCGTAAGAATCATCACACAAAATAGACTCACAAGACATCGGCGCAGAAGGTCAAGGAGCCGTAGCTGGACGAAACACCGCGGGTTAGGTAGGAAGGACTTCTTTTGATCTGGATCCGGTCATTCTACCAAAAATGCAATTCCGGCCGCCGCCGCTTCAGCGATTGGTAGAGTGGGAGGAATAGGACATCGAAGAAGTGTGCAACTTTCACAAAATCGATGGGGCGATGGGAGGCGGTTAAATCAAAACACGAATCCGCAACCCGTCTCGACGCTCAACGGTTTCGTGGCCGGGAGCCGCTTATAGCTTGAGGTCTTGGTCGACAATCTGGGGAGCACACCGCGAGATCACGGTTGCTTTCTTTCGGAAAATTACCGTCCTATCAAACAGCTGGCGATGCAGCGAAGTTGGCACGGTGCTGTCTCTCAGGTGTTCAAATCAGAATGCAAAATCTTTGACCCACAATGTAAAAAGCGTACTCGCGGCGTCCTGTAACAGAAGGTGGGTATCTAACGTCCCGTACATACGCCGAAAGCGGACGCCGACTGCATCGGCACTCACAACGTATATTTCTATTGCGCTGCCCAAGCCCTCTATCTCTGGCGTTGACCACCACCCTTTCTCCACTTTTCTCCCGTTTCCCCCGAGCGCTCTGCGGCGCTCCTCGACCGGATGCGATCTTGTCTTTGCCGCTTTTCGCGATCCAACAGGCGAGCACGCTGCTCTTGTGTCGGCTGCCACTTGCCCCTGAGAATGCGGCGCACCGCCTCCGGGCTGATGTGGAACTTGTCTGCGAGAACCGGAGTGGTGAACGTGTCTGGGTCGTGCGCATGCAGCGAGCGCAAGCCATCCATTGCCGCGCGAGACAGCTTGTGAGGAGGCGCCCACCCTTCAGGAAACCTTGTTTTCAAGGAGGCGCGGTGCTGTGACCATTGCGGAGGGGTGGGGTCGGACGTGGGGGTATAGTTGTCCGTCTGGTATCGGACTTTCGAGTTCTTCCCATCTTTTTCCTCCTCTGGCTCCTCTTCTAAGAGCGTAGGTGGCCGAGACAAACGTCCAACGACGCCCCAGTCCCTTTGACGCAAGGGGGACGGCCTCCCTGAGCTATGTGCGCATCTAAGGGAAAGTCTTGAATAGACCGTAACAAGTTTAGAGGGTGTCAGAGGCAGAGGAGAGAAGCGAGTGCGGATGAGGGACAGCATCAAGAAACATACGGTGCATCACGTGGTCGAATATAAGCACCAAGTAGCACAGCCACCGAATTTCCAACTGGCGAACACCAGTTGCTACCGGGTAGAGCGTGTGCGTTGTTCTCTTACCAGCTCGCTCTCGTCTTTGCTGTCGTATACGGCTCGGTTTTCACTTCTTCTGTCTCTATCTTCCTGTATTTTTCTCATCATGGCCGATGTCTCTGACCCCAAGATCAACGAAGGTGCCGTTCGTAAATCCATAATAATGCGTCCTCTCTTCCTCACGAGGCCTCAGCTTACGAGGATGTTCGGTCTGTCAAATCTAATACCAACTGGGTTCTCATAGATTACGAGGTTCGCCTATGGGTTTTGTTCTCATTTTCCTACCCTTCCTGATTGCCCATATCCCAGAACGACCGTTCCGACAAATTGGTCGTCACGGCTACGGGCACTGGTGGCCTGGCTGAACTACAAGAGAAACTAGATCCCACTAAAGGCGCCTTTGCCTATGTTCGTGTCACATATGCGAATGACAAGGAGTCCCAGCGTGAGAAATTTATCCTCGTTACGTGGATCGGGTCAGGGTGCAAGATCATGAGGAAAGCAAAGGTGTGTTCGGCCGAAAGACGGTAGACTGGTTGCCGAGGAGCTAACGTTCTCGTAATAGATCTCAGTACACGCTGCGGACGTGAAGTCTGTCTTCCGCACCTATTCCATCGATGTCGCGGCGAGAGAGAAAGATGACTTGAAAGAAGAGCCAATCATCGTCCGGTTGCGCAAGGTCATTAATCCTATGTTACATCCTAGTCGTCGAAGAACTGACTCTTCTATCCAGGCTGGTGGCGCCAGCTACGATGGTGTATAGGGCCGAGGCTCAACACAATGTCCTGATATTACTCGAATTCTATTCCTACTGTCACATATCTCTCGGTCGCGATGCCATCCAAATACCACTGTCAGCTTTTCTTGGAGAGAAACTTCCTGTCGACGTAGGTTGTAGACGGTCATTCTTTCTCACGCTGTGATATTCTTCAAGCTTTCGATCCCTTCCTCCTCAAGACGCATGCCTAACCATTCGTCCTTGGCTTTCGCATGGATACATTTCTCGTAAAAGTCGATAGAGGGCTGGTTCCACTACACGGCTGTGAGTACAATTCAAGTGATATTAGTGTGCTTAGACTACCTTGAGAACCGACCAATCCATGCGAGCGCAGTCCTAGTTTCGCGTCAATTGTATAATCAGGTAGAGAATGTCGGTACTGTAACCTTTTCTTGCGCAATTATAGCAAGCTGTTTGAATAGCGCCTTTCCTATGCCTTTCCTCCTGTGCTCCGATTTGACGTAGAGGTCCTCAAGCTGTAAAACATATTGGGGTTTGCCTCGAGCTCGATGGTTTCCGAATATCAACATACATATAACCCTGGCCTGCCGGTCCATGTCTCAAAGTTGAAAAAGTAAAATGCAAAACCAATCGCTTCTCCGGGAACATCTATGGACCCAGAAAATGCAAGCAATGCGTTTGCGAGGCGAGTTTCGAAAATGTGCTTTCTTATCTACGAAAGAGTTTGCATCATATGGAACGCTGTTATCTCGATGTGAACTCACCGATTCGGGGGTTGCCACGACTAGATGCGGGGCATTTTGGTAGTCAGCCTACCCCCAATGAAGACATAGTCAGTGAACGTAATCTGGGATATCTGAAAAATATATTCATGCCAACTCGTAGATCAACTGTAGGACTGCAGGCTGTGAACGTTGTCATTTCATCTCAATCCCCGCTCCTCAGAGCGTTCTTAGGAGTCGAAACTTACCACATCTTCTGGTTGCACAGGTCTGATGAAATATGCAGTATCAGACATCTCAGAGTGTCAGAGGGACGAGTATTCAACTGCAATACTAGGTCTGGTCCTGCAACAGGGGCAGACGAGCGAGAGAGAGAGAGAGGAAGAGGGGGGGCGCGCGCGAGAGAGTACG